>Ga0256407_10005976_pt1 | contig 19104 bp, 12 predicted proteins | sample RumenRJG_04DNA_FD_193489 | JGI IMG/M metagenome (GOLD analysis project Ga0256407, IMG submission 193489) | Bovine rumen microbial communities from Lethbridge, Alberta, Canada - RJG_04 | ecosystem: Host-associated > Mammals > Digestive system > Stomach > Rumen | place: Canada: Alberta... | reverse complement strand
AGATTGCACGGCGGTTACCATAGATACCCAAACGCTCCATCGGCAGGTAGCTGATATCCTTGATATTCTGATGTCCCATAAACAGGGCATTGAGGAAACTGATGAGCAAATCCTTGTTCATCTCAGTACCGAACAACTTCTTGAAACCGAAGTCGGTGTACGGATTGATGTATCTCTCTTTTATACCCTGTGCCATAATTGTCCTATTTTTGCTGCAAATTTACAAAGAATATTTGAATTGTTATATAGTTTAATTAGAATTATTAAGAAAAAATATCATTCCAATCGCGAATACAGGTGAATGTCGACTAATTACCCCTTGCCACCAGCCCACTTGATATTTACATCTTTGGGGCTACAAAGTTACGAAATCTTTTGGAGAATATAACGATTTACGACGAATTTACACATCTTTTAATAAATGCGTTTCTTTTCACACAACAAAAAAGTGACAATGACAAAGTGACATCGTGACATTAAGGTATATCCATAATTTGAGAAAAATATAGAGTAGAATATTTACAATATATATATTATATATAATATATATATTGTAACTTAATAATGCGCATATTCGCAGGTGCTTATTGTCACTTTGTCACGATGTCATTGTCACGATTTTGGGCTGTCTGCGAATAAGGGCACTTATCGTGATCAAAATCGGGCCTTACGGCATCCCGATTTTTGGCTACCTACAGTTTTCTTCGTACCTTTGCATTGTTAATTAAAAGTTGCCCATTTACGATGCGCAAACAGGCCATTTGCAAGGCGTAAGCAGCACACTTAAACATTAAACATTAAACATTAAACATTAAACATTAACCAACTAACCAACTAACCAACTAACCAACTCAAAAACTAAAAACTATGATTAAGTATGTAAAGTATCAGAACAAGAACGAGGACAGTAAGGCATACGGCAAGTGGTATGCACGCGTGAAGAACACTGAAAAGACCGTGACGCTGGAAGACCTGGCTGAGCACATGGCCGAGCACAACACACCCTACCCCGCTGGTGCCATCGCAGGCGTGCTGACCGACATGGTGGTATGCATCCGACACCTGGTGCTCGACGGACGCACGGTGAAGCTGCCCAACCTGGCTATCTTCTCGGCTGGCATCAGCTGCACGGGAGCCGACGCACCCGAGAACTTCAACGTGAAGAAGAACGTGAAGCGCATCTACCTGAAGGCACGCGGCACCGGCATCTTCCAAACCAATGCCATCACCCGTGCAGGCAACCTGGGAGAAATGGAGGAGTACACCAAGCCCAAGGACGAGAACCAGCAGGGGGACATTGAGAATCCGTAAGAAGAGCCCACCCCAACCCCTCCCCAAGGGAGGAAGAGCCCACCCCAACCCCTCCCCAAGGGAGGGGCTTTCTAAGGAGCCCACCCCAACCCCTCCCCAAGGGAGGGGCTTAAGAAGAGCCCACCCCAACCCCTCCCCAAGGGAGGGCTTTCTAAGGAGCCCACCCCAACCCCTCCCCAAGGGAGGGGCTTAAGAAGAGCCCACCCCAACCCCTCCCCAAGGGAGGGGCTTTCTAAGGGGTGACAGGAAAAGAAATGGAGCCACACAATCTATCGTCTGCACTCCTGCACTCCTGCACTCCTGCACTCCTAAAACTTATCTACTAATCTACTAAACTACTAAACCACTATGAAAAAGAAAGAACTTTGGAAATTCGTGATTCAGACGGCCATCTCGATTCTGTCGGCCATCGCCACCGCACTGGGAGTCACGTCATGCATTGCATAACAATGAAAATTGTAAAAAAGGAAAAAATGCAAAAATGAAGTATTAAGAGGTGTTCGCTCGTGCGAATGCCTCTTGATGATTTTAGTATGATTTTTTGTAGCTTTTTCAGATTTTTCTTTGTATTCAGCGCAATTTTCACTACCTTTGCACTCAGAATCATTTATTAATAGGAATTATGGCAGAAATCATACAGAATGAAGGCGAGGAAAAGAGTACCGTGAGCACGGATTCTCAGAGCCGAAGTTTTATAGAACAGATGGTGAAGGATGACCTGGCGGCAGGCAAGAACGGCGGGCGTATGCAGACACGCTTCCCACCAGAGCCTAACGGCTACCTGCATATCGGCCACGCCAAGGCCATAGCCATTGACTTCGGACTGGCTCAGAAATACGGCGGCGAGTGCAACCTGCGCTTCGACGATACCAACCCCCAGAAAGAGGACACGGAGTTCATAGAGAGCATAGAGCAGGACATCAAGTGGCTGGGCTACGAGTGGGCCCACGTCTACTACGCCAGCGACTACTTCCAGGAGCTGTGGGACTTTGCCGTATGGCTCATCAAACAGGGCCGCGCATACGTGGACGAGCAGAGTGCCGAAGTGATAGCCCAGCAGAAAGGCACCACCACAAGCCCGGGAACAAACTCACCCTATCGCGACCGCCCCGTGGAAGAGAACCTGCAGCTGTTTGAATTCATGAACAGCGGCAAGTGCGAGCCGGGAAAAATGGTGCTGCGTGCAAAAATCGACATGACCCACCCCAATATGCTGTTCCGCGACCCGCTGATCTATCGCGTGCTGAACATCCCACACGTGAAGACGGGCGACAAATGGAACGCATATCCCATGTATGACTTCACCCACGGACAGAGCGACTATCTGGAGGGTGTGACCCACTCATGGTGCACGCTGGAGTTCGTGGAGCACCGTCCCTTGTACGACCTTTTCGTACAGTGGATGCGAGAATGGGCTGATGCTTGCGGAGCAACAGCCGAGAGCGGTAGCAGACTCTACACTCTCCACTCTACACTTTCCACTTATCAGGGCCCACGTCAGACAGAGTTCAACAAGCTGAACCTGAACTACATCCTGCTCTCGAAGCGCAACCTGCGCACACTGGTGAGCGAAGGTCTGGTGAGCGGATGGGACGATCCACGTATGCCGACCATCTGCGGATTCCGACGTCGCGGCTACTCACCAGAAGGCATCAAGAACTTCATGGAGAAGATTGGCTATACGAAGATTGACGCACTGAACGACATGGCCCTCTTCGAGAGTGCCCTGCGCGATGACCTGAACACCAGAGCCTTGCGCGTCAGTGCCGTGCTCGACCCCGTGAAGGTAGTCATCACCAACTATCCTGAAGGACAGCAGGAGATGCTCACAGCCATCAACAACCCCGAGAACGAGGCCGACGGCACACACGAAGTGGAGTTCAGCCGCGAACTGTGGATTGAGCGCGATGACTTCATGGAAGAGGCCGAGAAGAAATTCATGCGCTTGGCTCCCGGCAAGGAGGTTCGCCTGAAGAACGCCTATATCATCAAGTGCGACGAGGAGCACCCCTGCGACAAAGATGCCGACGGCAAGGTGACAACGATTTACTGCACCTACGACCCGGAGACACGCAGCGGACTGCCAGGTGCCAACCGCAAGATCAAGGGAAAGACACTGCACTGGGTGAGCTGTCACAACGCCGTGAAAGCAGAGGTACGCCTGTACGAGCGTCTGTGGAAAATGGAGAACCCACGCGACGAGCTGAAACGACTGGAGGAAGAGGAAGGCATCAAGGGAGCCGACGCACTGCGACAGATGATGAACCCCGACAACCTGCACATCCTCAACAACTGCTATATAGAACCCTTTGCCGCCAAACTGCCAGCACTGAGCTACCTGCAGTTCCAGCGCATAGGCTACTTCAACGTAGACCCCGACTCTACGCCAGAGAAGCCCGTATTCAACAAGACCGTAGGGTTGAAAGACACGTGGAAGAAGTAAGAAGTTAAAGGTGAGAAATGATGAATCAGACTGGTGATGACTATTTCGACAGCAAGGAGTTCCACCAACTCCTGGAAGCTTACGAGGCAGCCGTGAGCGCAGGGGAACCTGTGTTCATGGACACCGAAGAGCTGGTAGACATTGCCGACTATTACCAGTACACCTATCGCAAGGACAAAGCAGAAGAAGCCATCACACTGGCTCTGAGCCTCTCACCAGGCAACTGTGCGCCACTCACCTATCGCATACACGAGGCACTGCAGCAGGGAAACACCCAGAAAGCATGGCAACTGCTCGACAAAATCATTGACAAAGACGAGCCCGACTATATCTACGACCGCGCAGAGATACTGCTCTGCGAGGGACGCACCGACGAGGCCGACGAATATCTCAGGGAAGTGTTCAGAGACGTGCCGGAAGACGAGCAGCCAGACTTCGTGGTCGACGTAGCCAACATCTACAACGACTACGGACAGCCAGAAAGAGCCATGATGTGGATGGCAAAAACCAAACACGAAGACTCCAACGACTTCAAGGAACTCATGGCAAGGACACTCTTCGAAATGGGGAAATACAAGGAAAGCCAGAAACTATTCAACGAACTCATCGACACCGACCCCTTCTCGACAAGCTATTGGAACGCACTCGCATCGGCACAGTTCATGGACGAAGACTACAGCGAAGCCATAGAAAGCAGCGAATATGCCATTGCCATTGACCCACAAGACCCACAGGCATTCATTTCCAAAGCTAACGGACTCTTCCGACTGAACAACTACGAGGAAGCACTGGATTACTACCGACGCTATCAGGAAAAAGTACCCGAAGATGAGTTCGCATTGCTATATGAAGGCACATGCCTGATCAACTTGCAGAGGATTGACGAGGCTATCCTGGCATTGGAGAAAGCACTGGAAATAGCACCGGAAGACTCGCCAAACGTCGCTGACATCTATCAAGAGCTGGCATTTGCCTACGGAGAGAAGAAAGACACCGACAAGGCATTGGAACTGCTCGACAAGGAAGAAACTACAGATTGCGACCAGGTGCAGCTGAACCTGATCAAAGGACATATACTTCTGGTGGCAGACAGGCTGAACGAGGCCAGAAAATGCTTCCACAGGGCAGTGGCATTGAGCGACACCCCCAAGCAGACACTGCTCAGAGTCATCGTATCGTTCTACGACAACCGCTATCTGGAAGGCGCATACATCCTGTTCAGGAAATACCTGAGCCACTACGAGAAAGAAGAGCACGGCAACAACACCGAAGGCTATGCCTACATGGCTCTCTGCTGCTATGACAAGGGAATGTACAAAGAGTTTCTGGACTACCTGAAAATAGCCTGCCAGGTAAACCCAAGGGAATGTCTGCTGGCACTCAGCCACCTGTTCCCGGAAAACGTGAAACCAGAAGACTATTATCAATACATCAAAGACAAACTGACAACAAAGGAATAAGAACAACATGAGTTGGATATCAACACTTTTAAGTAATCTGAACTATGGCACCATACTGCTGCTGATGCTGCTCGAAAGCACCGTCATCCCAGTACCGTCGGAACTGGTAGTGGCTCCGGCAGCATATCATGCGGCAAGCGGCGAACTCAACGTATTGCTGATAATCCTCTTTGCCACCATAGGAGCCGACCTCGGAGCATCCATCAACTATTTCGTGGCACTCTACGTAGGGCGGCCTGTCATCTATAAGTTTGCCAACAGCAAATGGGGAAAGATGTGCCTGCTCAACCAAGAAAAGGTGGAGAAGAGCGAGCAATACTTTGACAACCACGGCGTGATGGCAACACTCACGGGAAGACTGGTGCCAGGCATTCGCCATCTGATCAGCATACCCGCAGGACTGGCACGCATGGCCTATTGGAAATTCCTGCTCTACACCACTATAGGAGCCGGAGCATGGCACGCCATTCTGGCTGGGATGGGATGGTATCTGCACACCATCGTACCAGAAGAGCAACTCAACGACACCATCAAAGAGTATAACCATTACATCGTCTATGCAATACTTGCCATCGTGGTTGTCGCCATCTTATATGTCGTAGCAAAGAATATTATCAAAGCAAGGAAAACAAAATAAAACGTAGTTGGTATGGCACAGAAAAACAATCATCTTGTAATTATGGCCGGAGGTGTGGGAGCACGGTTCTGGCCTATGAGTACGGCTGAGAAGCCCAAACAGTTTATCGACGTACTGGGAACTGGGAAAACACTGCTACAGCTAACAGTGGAGCGTTTCGGACAGCTGGTGAAGCCAGAGAACATCTGGGTGGTAACCAATCAGAAGTACCTGGACATCGTTAAGGAACAGCTGCCACAGATGCCAGAGGGAAACATCCTTTGCGAGCCCTGCCGCAGAAACACGGCACCATGCATCGCATACGTCTCGTGGCGTATCAAAGCCAAAGACCCCAAGGCAAACATCGTAGTGACACCAAGCGACCACATCGTGATGGACGTACAGGAGTTTCAGCGTGTCATACAGGAATGTATGAACTTCACAGCTGAAAGCGATGCTATCATCACCTTAGGCATGAAACCCACACGACCTGAGACAGGATACGGATATATTCAGGCAGACCTCTCAGCATCATCGCTGCGCAACAAGGGCATCTTCCGCGTGGAATCATTCCGAGAAAAGCCCGACCTAAAGACTGCCGAGCAGTATATCAAGAAGAACTACTATTTCTGGAACGCAGGCATCTTCATCTGGAATGTCAGCACCATTGTCAACGCCTTCCGCATCTACCAGCCCAAGATCAACAAGATTTTCGAGCAAATGCTGCCCATATACGGCACACCAGAGGAACAGGCTGTCATCAACGAGAAATTTCCACAGTGCGAGAACATCTCAGTGGACTATGCCATCATGGAGAAGGCAGAGGAAATCTTTGTATGTCCTGCTGACTTCGGATGGAGCGACCTGGGCACATGGGGCTCACTACAGACACAGTCGAAGCGCGACATCTACGGCAATGCCTGCATCGGTGAGAACATCAACCTCTTTGACACCCACAACTGCATCATTCACACCACACAGGAAAAGAAAGTCGTTGTCCAGGGACTTGATGGTTACATCGTAGCCGAGAACAACGACACGCTCTTAATCTGCAAATTATCTGAGGAGCAGCGCATTAAGCAGTTCTCAGGCGAGTCATAACAACTCGCCCCCGAACTGTTTATCTGACAATCACTTTCCTGTTGTTGATAACATTAAGTCCAATACGAGGTCTGTCCAGTCGTTTTCCGTCGATTGAATAGACCTTGTTGTTTTCTGCCTCGGAAGTATCAACAGACTCTATATCAGTAGTGATGACACCCCTCATCGCATCCTTCACCTCGTCGGCACTCAATGCGTAGTTGTAGACACGCACATCGTCATAGTAGGCACTGATATTGGAATCGGCGTTAAACTGACTGCGTCCCAGGTAATTCAACGACGGACGGATATCGCTTGGCTTGATGGTGATACCCGTGGTCTGCGCTGCAAGCTCACCGTCAACGTAAATCTTCGTGGTGTCCTTGCCGATAGTCACTGCCACATGCTTCCATTTCACACCCTGCAACTTGGACGGGCAATCCAACGTCTGCTCTTCCCCCCCATTCTTAATGGCAAAACGCATCTTGTTTGTATAGCTGTTATAAGGCGTAAGGAACAAATAGTGGTCGGTATCGTTGCCAAAGTCGAAGATACGCTGCCAGGTGGCATTCGTAGCACGCCAGTTAACCCATGCGGCAAAGGTCAGCTCGTCGCTGGATGCTATCTCGTAGGGCAGCTGCACATACTGATACGCAAGACTCAGGCACTTGTCGCCAGCTATCGTGTCGGCAATATACTTCGCACTGGTAGAAGCCATATCCATCATGTTGGGCGTATCATCATAGAGATTGTCCTCGAAATTCCAACGGGCAATCATCGAAGGCTCGCCCAACGGTGAGGCTTCCACGGAATCAGAGGCCTCGGAGATGTTCTGCGACTTATCCACAGCCTTCACCTTATATATATATGAGAGGTGCGGACGGCACGTGTTGTCAACAAACATAGGCTCGGCCAACTGACGGGCAATCACATTCCAGTCGCCAGTACCCTTCTCGGCTCTCACCACGATATAACCCTCTACATCGGCCTCACTGTTGGCTGACCAGTTCAGCTGTACGGATGCCGAATGATTCGTAGCCTGCAAACCAACTGGCTGTGCAGGAGCCTCCATATCATATTCCACGTCAACAGGGATGAAGCGGAACAGCAGTCGGTCACGATTAGCAGCATCCTTGGGCATCGATGACTGCACGATATTGGCAGTAGTTGCCGTTGAAGCAGAAGCCAGATACAACGCACTCTCGCGATTACGGATATAATAATAGCCGTCACCAGCATACTCAAGATACCATAGTTCATTAGAGGAATAAGAATCCTGCTTGTAAGCCATCACCTCAGCACCAGATGACATAGAGAAATCACGTACATTCATGTGAATCTTCGAGTCGGCTACTGATGAAATGGAATAGAAGCTATAGTCACCACCAACACGAGGATCACAGGGCTTGACGACCCATTTCTGCGTGGTCTTGCCAGAATACTTTTCCTGAGTGATGGCAGGGTTATCCAATGTTTTATAGGCAACGACATTTCCCTTTGTGCCAGACGCTTTGTTCACCAGCTTATACGTACCGTTAATCATACAGGGGGGGACATCCTCGCCCCAAGTGACATCAATGACACGCTCGGCATTAGTCTGACCTACCTGATAGTCGGTACCACCAGGAATCTCCATCATAAACTCACGAACAGGGCCGAAGCCGTCGAAATAGACATCACGCTCTTTGGAAAGAAACTGATAGGTAGTTGTCTTTGCCTGTCGCTCGCTGGAACCGATAAAGGCTTTCACACGACCGTCATCATGACGATATACGCTGGCTGCTGTCCAGTTATTACGATGTTCTCCATAGGCCAACTCGCAGCCGTTGCGACTAATCTGACAAAACTCGCCGCGTGCACGACTGTCAAAGCCCCACCAGATACCAACTGTCATACCATACTTCAAACCAATCATGGCCTCACCCACATTGTGCATCTCGTCGGCATAGCCCGTTTTGCCATCCTTCACCAATTGCTGGAAGAAACCGGCAAAGTTGTCGAACGAACCTGCCAACTGATGGGTATTACCCCAATCGTAGTATTGTTTGCCAGAAGTATACCATTCTATAGCCTTGTCATCGTTCAGCGTATTACCACCTACGATAGCCACATCGGCAAAACGAGGATACTTCTCTTTCAGGATTTTGGCCACCTGCTTTTGTTTCTCAGGCGTTGCACCTTCTTCAACAGTCCAAAAGTCAGGCTCGTTGAAAGGAGATACTCCCACCACAGGATGCTTAGTCTTCTCCTGAAGATAATGCACATGACTGTTGATCATAGCCGCCCAGCGATCTACGTTAGCAGACTTGTTCTTGACAAAGTACTCATCAGTACCAGCCTCCTGATCGGCAGTAAGCACAAGAGGAAGAGTTGCTGAGACCTTGTTAAGGATTCTGTTGCGCTGATTAATCATATTAATCACATCGCTACTAAGCACGGAGTCGTTGGTAAGAGGCTTGGTGAATCGATAGGCAGAACGTCCTATACCGATATTCTCCTTACCCATGTGGTTGATACCTTTCAGCATGTTGTGCTCATTCATCCATGCCTGATCCATTCCCCATGTAGGATTGTAGCGCACGCCTTCTGATGTGATGCCAAAGGGTACGTAGACATCGGCTTTCTTGTTGCACTGAAGATAACGACTGGAGGATGCGCGCTGAGCCTCTTGTGCAAAAGCAGTGGAAGCACATAGTGCCACCACTGCGAATAATATATTCCGCTTAATCTGTATCATTGCCAATAGAATTAGATTACTTGATCATTGTTTTATAAGTGCGACCGTCAAGGACTCTGATATACAGGCCTGGCTTGACATAAGGATTGTTTACAAGACGACCGTCAAGTGTATATAAACCATTCTGTCGCAGCATCTTCGTTACAGAACGGATGCCAGTCTTTTCCATGTTGGCGGCCTTCTCTTCTTCTGTAACACCAACGATAGACATTGTCTCGCCCTCCCAGTTGTCAATCACCTCAACAGCCTTGCTTTGATTGTCTGTAAACGAACGGATATTTGCCATGTAGGCCTGACGAGTAGGACGGTTGCTTTCATCAACAACCTTCACGAAGACACCGTTCTCCTCATTGTAATAGCCAACTTGAGCTTTTCCGCTGTTATAAAAACCTCTCAGGTTGCCATCACCAGTCTTCTGAGATGTATCATCTCCAAATTCCAAGAAATGTGCCTCGGCCTCAGTAGAGCGGAAGATATAGGGTACGCCAGCTTCTGTCTCGTCAACCTCTTGAAGGCATAACTGTGTGTAATCCGAATTGATGCCTGCTATCTTGTAGAACTTGATGGTGGATGACGGATGCAGGGCATAAGGCAGACAAATGGTAGAGAACTGATTGGGTACTACCGTACGTATATAAAGCGGTGTGTAGCGAATAGAAAAATCAGTGGCACACCACCATCCCTCACGCTTATCATTCTTCCTTGAGCTCGATGAGTTGCCATACTCCAACCATGCACCATCCTGTACTCCTTGCTTCGAACTCTCAAAGCCGATAGTAAACTTGCTGCTGTTGTCCAAATAAATTGGAGCAGAATACAACAGATCCCAACGATTAGCTACAGGCATCGTGGTCAGATCCAGGAAGTCAGCCGTAAGGGGCTGAGTCTTTTCTATGGTAGCACCATCAGTGGTTGCAATATATCCGTGTTGGTCTGAGAGGCAGTAATGCTCTGTAGAAGCCTTGCACTCTAAGGCATACAAACCGTGAGAACTTCCTATAGAGCCCAAATCCTGTTTAACTGCCAGGGTCTGCGTCAAGTCAGTGGCATCTACCCCACTCCACCAGGCGTTCCAGCAGGTTACGCCATCTATGGTATTTATTCTCTGGTCACCGTCTTTATATGTACCAGCCTTTGTTGTCCATCCTGAGGTAGCTTTAAACACAGGATTCTTGATTTTATCTGTGATTCTGGTATAAGTCATGTACTCATCGAGAGCAGATTCCAAAGCCTGCAAACTGGCTGCGACATCACTCACCGTCGTAGCATTCTTTGCGGCATCAAACTTCTGTTTAAACTCTTCATAGCCATACAATTTCCAAGAAAGGATTTTCTCGGCATAGGTCAGCAAATAGCCATCAGACAAATAAGCATAAGCCATGAGGGCATCTTCTACAGCTTTCTCTGCCAAAGCCAATGCATCTGCATCATTCGTAGTAATAGAGGCGAATACAGAAGTCAGGTCGCTGTTCAGGAAGTCTATTTTCGTATTGTAGACTTTAAAGGCCTCAGCCTTCAAGCGGGCTTTCTCGATACCGTCGGCAATAGCAGAGTCTTTGGTGGAGAAGAGCTGACAGAGCAGAGCCTGGTCAACCTGTGCCTTTGCAGCAAGCTGATACATCTGAATACGTCCTTGTGTTGACTCACCGCTATTGAAGCTTGTGAATTTAGTCACCCAATTGGATGTGGTATTATCTATGAGAAACTGATTGGTTATTGCTGAAGAACCAGGCCTAACAGCTCCCATTCTACCATATATGCCACCAGGCATATTGCAGGATGCTATTGAGAAATAGTAGTTTGTATAGGGTTTTAACTCAAAAAAAGTATTAACAGCAGACTCAGAGGTGGAACCTCCATTACCGTATGCCTGCAAAAAGGTCTTTCCATCATTGCCACCAGCACTCACCACTTGGAAATAAGGAGCAGCCAGAGGATTACCCTTACCGTCCGTCCATCCATCAAAGCCAAAATCGAAACTACCGTTTACAAGTGCATTACCACCCATATAATAGGTCTTGCCATCCAATTCAATGGCATCGCCTGCCTTCCATGTGGCACTTGCTGCAGTCACAAAAGCTGTCTTGCGCTCTACATTGTTGGCATCCCAGAGAATGACTTGATACTGGCAGCCATTCGTGGCTTGATGGTCTTCGTAAGTATATGTACCAGCCTCTTCCTTGAGGGGGATGGTGTCGATGGTCTCCCATGTTTTACCTAAACCAGCTCTGCGTTGCACCACCATAAGATTGTTCATCTCGCCATTACTGTCATGCCACTGTAGGGTAGCCACCTTCTCACTATTGCTGAAAGAAACAACGAGATCTGACGGGGCATACTGTGTAGGTATCTTTGGCACGTAATTCATCTTGCCATTATAGGCAATACCTGAGTTCATCTCTGAATAATACTTTCCTGCAGGAGTGAGAGAACTGTTATACAATCTTGATGGGTCACGCTCGCTGTTCCAGTAATAGTAACGCTCAACATAGTCCCAATTATTCAATTTTGTACAAATACGCTCCAAGGCTTCTTTTGTCTGGGCTTCTGTAGCTCCATCAGCAAATGCTCCGTTTTTATTCCATGATGCTCCCCAACACCACTCGGAAATCCAGATGGGACGCTTGTATTTATCCGACCAATTGTGCATATTCCCAAAACTGCCTTCTGTCCAATAACAGTGCAAGTCGATGATATCGCAGCGCCAGCCGCGTTTATCAATCTCATCAAGGAAATCAGCCAAGAAACCCGTAGCATTCCAATAGTCACTACCATCCCATGAAGCAGGTGAACAGAGACGTAAGCCTGTACGCATCATATTCTCCCAGTTACCCAGAATTGTTTCCAAATCCTGAGGATGGTCATCAGCACTGTTTCTGGGTTCGTTGTTTGTCTTTGTATGAGGTGATTGCGTAGTACGTCCAATGGCACGAGACGAGGGCCAGTCTTCATAAATATGATTGGGTACCCACTCATAATCTGGCAAGAAATCACTATTGCCTTGTCCCCAGTCATAGCTACTCTGTACGTTCAATGCATCCAGTATTGTTTTATTCATACAGTTTGCCAACTGTTTCTTTCCGGCATCATACCATTTGAACACACGATACGACGTGATACTGTTGTTCATAATAGCAGGCATCTGTGCCATTTCAATATCAGCATCAGCAGCGATAAAGCAACGGCTGTAGCCACGTCCACCGGCTTTCAAGGAGAATGTCACCATGTAGCCACGCTTCAGTTTGAACGAACTGATACGGTTGTTCAGCTTTGCATCTGTCAGCGTATTCATATAGCCATCCGTATGTTCCAAACCGAAATCGTTGCACATATCACCCTCGAAGTTGGGCTCAGAATAAACAGTCAACGGCTTGAATTTATTACCACCGGCATAAGGCAACACAATACATCCCAGGTTGTAGAGCTTCACCTGGCAGTTGGTTCCATCGACAGCCTTTTCTCCGTTAATCTGAATGTATTTCAGCCACGTCGTAATTTTTGATGGTTTGATCTTATCAAGTATCAGCACGGCATGATCCGTATTGGTGATGTTTACCAAGCCGCCATCTACGAAAGGTGTAGAGCTGGTAATGATGTAATCAACATCATCGCTCAACGTCACTGTTGAACTCACCTGACTTACTGTCGTTTTCGTATTAGCAGCCATCATGTTGAAGTGGCCTGACACGAACACGAGAATCAAAGCCAGAATAGCAGAAAATCTTTTAGTCATTATTATAAGTTTTTAGTTAGTAATCAACTTGTCGTTTGCAAAGATAATATATTTATATTAAACGGCAAAACAAATTCAGTTATTTTCGTTTTTGGGTATCTGAAGTTCCAAATCATTGCGATGGGCAAAGATATGGGGCGACATGATTTCTACACCTGCTCCGTGGAAGTGGTCAAGTATATGCTGATGAAGTTCAGAATATATCTCCGACAGGTGATTTGTGTGGTGGGTATAGGCATTGATTTCATACTCCACATAGAAATCATCCAGTGAGGTCACACGAACGAAAGGCAAAGGCTTTTGCAGAAGATACCTGGTGGATTTTGCAGCAGCCAGCAACAGGCCCTCTATGAGTTCATGCTTCATATCATAACCTATAGTCACCTTTGTATGTACTATCACGCCATAGTTTTCTGCTGCAAACGTAAAATTAGAGGTTTGAGAACTCATCAGATTTGAGTTTGGTATCGTTATCACCTCATTCTTACGTGTCTTGATACGCGTCACCAAAGCCGTTTTCTCTATTACAAAGCCTTCCACATCACCAAAACGGATAAAGTCACCTATACGGAACGGGCGCATATAGGTCATCACCAAACCTGCCATCACATTGCCAACTATCGATGAAGAGCCGAGGGAAACTAACACACCAATAAACACAGAGACACCTTGAAAGATCTCTGAATTAGAACTGGGGAGCAACGGCCAGATGATGACAAACATAAATGAATAGAGCAGGAAGCGCAAGATAAAATAGGTTGGCTGTGCCCAGTCAGCATAGAAGCCGTTGATTTTCAGTTTACCTGATGCCACCTCATCAGAAAGATAATGGAGAGCCTTGACGATGTATCGGAAACAGAAGATGATGACAATGATCTTAAACAGATTAGGCAAATAGCCAATAATCGACATCACAATATCGACAAAGGGATTCCAGATATAACCAAGAATCGTATATGTAAGAGTTTTCGTCTCTGGGAATACGGAAAAGAGCAAAGGCACGCTGACGAGCAACTGCAGTGCAATGACAAAAATACGAAGCATACGGAAGAAGAACAAAAAGGTGATTCCACGTCTTCTGATATTGAATACCTCATAGTCCTTAATATTAAATGGTGCAGCCCATCGCATCACTCGCCTCAGCAAACGATAACGCCATTTCCTGTAAACCCAGAGGGTTGCCTTGATAAGCGAATATTGTGCTACAATGATGATAATCACCCATATCAAGCCTATTAATTTCTGATGCAGGCCGTATTCCTCGTGTATCTCTGCTATCTTTGAACTGATAATCTCTGAATATTTCGCGGCAAGCTCCTGGCGAGTTGTATTCTGCCATAAAGCATCAATGTCTGTAACACTGAGAATAACTTCATTACCTGCCATGATGTCACTGAAGAAATCACTTTCATAAACATAGACGGAGTCAGTAAACATCGTCAGGCGTTTGCCTTGAGACATAATCCTTGAATAGGCCTGTTCCACACGTGTCTCGGCATATACCCCACCCTTGCGTGCATAAAGGACAAGCAAAGTATCGCCATCTATAACGAGCGGTGCTCCTGGTGTAATCTTACGCAAAGAGTCTATTCGCGCCTTACGCTCAGCAACCTGTATAGAATCACTACGCCCTGACGCTTCCAAGCGCTCCTGCATCATAATACGCTGCAACTGCAATTCCTGAACCTGATTGCGCAATACCTGTACTAAAGAATCGCTTCCAGACTTCAGAGAATCGACATTCATTTCCACTTGCGCATCAACAAACAAACACGAAAACAAGCAGATTATTGCTAAAAAAGACTTATAGGATTTGGTCAGCATAACATTTATCAATCAATTATCACTGCAAAAATAAGAAAAAAAATTCAATAACGAAAGAAAGTCTGATAAAATTTATTAACTTTGCAGCCAAAATTAAGCATAAGACTGAGAAAGCAATGGCAAACAACTTAAGATTTCAGGTCGTAGAAGAGGCGTTCAAGAAGCGCGCTCTGGAGGTTAAGGCACCCACAGAACGTCCTTCTGAGTACTTTGGCAAGTACGTGTTCAACCGTCAGAAGATGTACAAATATTTGCCGAAGGACATCTACGACAAGATGATTGACGTGATGGATAACGGTGCCTGTCTGGACCGTTCAATAGCCGACGCAGTGGCTGACGGCATGAAGAAATGGGCACTTGAAATGGGTGTGACACACTATACCCACTGGTTTCAGCCCCTGACAGAAGGTACTGCAGAGAAGCATGATGCCTTTGTAGAGCACGACGGCAAAGGCGGTATGATCGAGAAGTTCAGCGGAAAGCTGCTCGTACAGCAAGAACCCGATGCCAGTTCTTTCCCCAACGGTGGCATCAGAAACACCTTCGAGGCACGAGGCTATTCGGCTTGGGATCCTACATCACCCGTGTTTATCATTGACGATACGCTGTGTATCCCCACCATCTTTATCGCATATACAGGTGAGGCCCTTGACTACAAGGCTCCACTACTCCGTGCCATACATGCTGTAAGCAAGGCGGCAAAGGATGTTTGCCAGTACTTCTACGACGATGTAACCAAAGTACAGGTGAACTTAGGTTGGGAACAGGAGTATTTTCTTGTTGACGAAGGACTCTATTCTGCCCGTCCAGACCTGTTGATGACGGGGCGCACACTGATGGGACACGAGAGTGCGAAGAACCAGCAGATGGACGATCACTACTTTGGTACCATCCCTGATCGCGTACAGGCCTTCATGAAAGACCTTGAGATTCAGTCTTTGGAATTGGCTATTCCCTGTAAGACACGCCATAACGAGGTGGCTCCCAACCAGTTTGAGCTGGCTCCCATCTTCGAGGAATGCAATCTGGCCGTTGACCATAATATGCTGCTGATGTCGCTGATGAAGAAAGTGGCACGCAAACATGGCTTCCGCGTACTGCTCCACGAGAAGCCCTTCGATGGCATCAATGGTAGTGGTAAGCATAACAACTGGAGCCTCAGCGCCGATAATGGCGTGTTGCTCCACGCTCCCGGTAAGACGCCAGAAGAGAACCTACGCTTCGTGACTTTCATCGTTGAGACGCTGATGGCTGTCTATAAGCACAACGGACTGCTGAAGGCATCTATCATGAGTGCTACAAACGCTCACCGCCTGGGTGGAAACGAGGCTCCTCCTGCCATCATCTCTTCATTCCTGGGCACACAGCTCACAGAGTTGCTTGACCATATTGAAGAGTCGGAGACTAACGAGCTGTTCAACCTGAAGGGTAAACAGGGTATGCAGATTGACATTCCCCAGATTCCTGACCTCATCGTTGACAACACCGACCGTAACCGCACGTCACCCTTTGCCTTCACTGGCAACAGATTTGAGTTCCGTGCTCCTGGCTCCAGCGTCAACTGTGCCAGTGCCATGATTGCCTTGAACGCTGCAATGGCCGAGGCCCTCACCTCGTTCAAAGAGCGTGTGGATGCCAAGATTGCCAAAGAAACAGACAAGATACAAGCCATCCTCGAAGTACTGAAGGACGATGTTAAGACCTCTAAGCCCATCCGCTTCGACGGAAACGGCTACTCAGAGGAATGGGTGAAAGAAGCTGCCAAGCGCGGACTCGACGTTGAGAAGTCGTGTCCAGTCATCTTCGAGCACTACCTCGACGACTCAAGCATCAAGATGTTCGAGAGCACCAAGGTAATGAACCAGAAGGAACTGGAAGCCCGCAACGAGGTGAAATGGGAGATGTACGTCAAGACCGTACAGATAGAAGCCCGCGTACTGGGCGACCTTGCAATGAACCATATCATCCCTGTTGCCACCCACTACCAGAGTCAGCTCATCAAGAACGTACAGGGCATGAAGGATGTCTTTCCTGCAGAACGTGCCGAGCGTCTGTCAAGCCGTAACATGAAACTCATTGAGGAGATTGCCGAACGTACAGAGAAGATTGAGCAGTTGGTGGAAGACCTCACGGAAGCCCGTCGAGTAGCCAACCGCATTGAGGATATTCACCAGCGTGCCATCCAGTATCACGATACGGTATGTCCCCACATGGAGGCCATCCGCAAGCAGATTGACAAACTGGAACTCATCGTAGAAGACGGCTTGTGGACATTACCAAAATACCGCGAACTGCTGTTTATCAGATAAAATTATGACGGATCAATTGAACGAGGTGCTACAAAGAAACGTAGCCAAACTGTCGAAGCTATCGGAACGCGAGCGTGACATGATGCCAGCAGGCACCGCTCCGCTACCAAGTGTGGAAGAGGTAAGACGCATTGTGAGCTTGTGTAAGGACATCATCTTCACAGACTATTTCCACAAGCGACAAAGCGACGAACAGATGCGCTCTTATCATATCGGCGTCAGCATGGACGAGCTCTATTGTCTCCTGCGCCGGCAGATAGCCCGTGGCCTGCAGTTCTGCGAGGAATGCAGCGAGAACGACGTACTCAGTTCTGCGGAGAAGATAGCACTGAATTTCATTGACCAGTTGCCAGAGGTGAAGCGTCTGCTCTATACCGACGTGGAAGCGATGTTCCAAAGCGACCCCGCAGCCACCAACTACGGCGAAGTGATCTATTGCTACCCTGTGATGAACACGATGACCCATTACCGCCTGGCTCACGTGCTACACCAGATGCAAGTGCCGGTATTGCCACGTATCATCACTGAGCAGGCACACTCTAAGACAGGTATCGACATCCATCCAGGTGCTCAGATAGGCGAGTATTTCGCTATTGACCACGGTACAGGCGTAGTCATCGGCGAGACAACAATCATCGGCAATCACGTCACGCTCTATCAGGGTGTAACACTGGGTGCGAAGAGCTTCCGATACGACGAGAACGGCAATATGCTGAACATTCCCCGCCATCCCATCATAGAAGATCATGTCACTGTCTATTCCAATGCTTCTATCCTGGGACGCATCACCATTGGACACCATTCTATCATCGGAGGCAACATCTGGGTGACCAACGATGTACCGCCCCACTCTCGCATACAGCAGAGCAAGGCGGTAGACCTTTCGTTCCAAGGAGGTCTGGGGATATAAATTTTATTCTTTGCTCATCCCCTCGCCATTGTCCATCCTCTCATCATGGCGAACATATCGAAGCCGTCGGTGCCGCATTCCTGTATGCCCATTGCCGCGCCCACCATCATCCAGCGGGCGGGGCTTTCCGATGGGATGCCTATCGGCTCGTCGGGGTCGATGCCCGTCAGTCGCGAGACATTGCGGATGTACGCCTCTGTATTGTTCTCACTTGCCGGTGCCCACTTCGAGACGATGCCCCGTATGGTGTATAGCCGGTACTTGTGGTAGTAGGTGCGGGTGAGCAGCACGAAGGCTGCTCTCCACCCGTATTCCATTGTTTCAAACTGGCAGAATGAGGCCTCCCCCAACCCCCTCCGAAGAGAGGGGGCTATCTGCCCTTGCCACTGATCCTTCGAACGACGAATGTTCAAAGGGTTGTTGTTTCTTATTCCTCTTGGTATCATAACTATAATGATTATTAATTTTTAAACTGCAACACTGCAACGCTGCAACAGCGAGAGCAGAACTAAGCTTGCTTAAGCTTTGCCGAGCGCCAGTAGCGTCGACGAAGTCAACGCTGCAACAGCAAGAGCAGAACTATCTCTTTTTCTTATTCACATTCAGCGGTGTACTCTTCGGAAACGCTATACTATACGCAGCGTCGAGGGCTTTCAGGTTAATCTTGTAATAGCTTATGCC
>Ga0256407_10005975_pt1 | contig 19105 bp, 13 predicted proteins | sample RumenRJG_04DNA_FD_193489 | JGI IMG/M metagenome (GOLD analysis project Ga0256407, IMG submission 193489) | Bovine rumen microbial communities from Lethbridge, Alberta, Canada - RJG_04 | ecosystem: Host-associated > Mammals > Digestive system > Stomach > Rumen | place: Canada: Alberta... | reverse complement strand
AAGTGTATATATTACATCGGAGTGTAACTCGCGGCATCAAAAATTTTTTTTTTGGGTAAAAATTATGTGAAAGTAGTATAGGTGTGATGGGTGGATGAAAGTAATGATGCCATGGAGAAAAATTTTAAAGTGTATATATTACATCGGAGTGGAACTCGCTGTACCACAAAGTTTTTTTTTATTTAAACTTATATTTTAAATCAATAATTTTTAATTTTTTTATTATTTAAATAAATTTCAAGATTTGTCTTTTATTTTTTTCATTTATTAATAAATTTAAATTTTATTTTTAATTACTTTTCATTTTTATATTTTCTGTAAATTAAATTTTATATAATTTATTTAAAACATTTAATTATTTCCTAATGTAATTTAATTTAATTTGACTAAACTAATTTTTATATAATATACAAATTATCAATTAAATAAAAATAAAAATACACATAAATTTTAAAAATAATTTATTTATTACAAAGAAATGAAGTTGAATTTCTTAAAAATAAACATCCCTTTACAATGATATATATATAATTAAAAAAAATCAAAAAAAAAAATAATAAAAAAAAAAAAAAATAATGTTATATGACACTCACTACAAGGAAGGGAAGAAGGTATCATTTAAGAAATACGACATAAAGATAGCAGGTTTGCTTTTCACTCCAAAAGACTTTGACTCATCAAAGAAATACCCAGGAATAGTGGTATGTCACCCAGGAGGAGGAGTAAAAGAGCAATGTTCATCTTTATACGCATGGAATTTATCTCAGAAGGGTTACATTGGTTTGGCATTTGACGCGAGTTACCAGGGAGAAAGTGGAGGTGAGCCTCGTTACTTAGACACACCAGAAAATAGAGTAGAGGACATAAGATGTGCAGTAGATTACCTCATCTCCCTCCCATATATCGACGAGAAGAAAATTGGAGCAATGGGTGTCTGTGCTGGAGCTGGTTATACTATGAGTGCTATTCAAAGCGAAATTAGAATTAAAGCTGCTGCTGGAATTAGCACTTGGAATGTTGGTCATTCTTCTCGAAATGGATTCCCTGGTGTTCATATTGAAAATTTCTTTCAAAAAATGCTTCTTGATGTAGCTGAAGCTAGAAATAAAGAAGCAAAAACTGGAGAAATTACTTATTGTAAGTATGTTCCTAATTCTAAAGATGAAATTGATGAAAATACTTCTGTTATTCAAAAAGAAGCTTATGAATATTATAGAACTCCCAGATGTGCTTTTCCTACTTCTGTTAATAAATATATTTTCACTTGTAATGATAAATTCGCTGCATGGGATGCTTTCGCTTATATTGATACTGTCTCACCTAGACCTCTTCTCTTTGTTATTGGAAGTGAAGCTGATACCAAATATTTCACTGATGATGGATTCGGAAAAGCCAAAGAACCTAAAGAATTGTTCGTTGTTCAAGGGGCCACTCATGTTGATCTATATGATAAACCACAATTTGTTAATCAAGTAGTTGACAAGTTAGTCGAGTTTTTCGATAAATCTGTTAAAAATTTATAAAAAGTTTTTATTTGCTTTATTGTTAAAATTTATTGGAGTTTTTTAAGAAATAATTATTTGTGTTTTTATTTTTTAAGAAATAATTACAATTAAATAATAATTTTATTTATTTTTTTTTTTAATTTTTTTTATATTTTATACTTTAATATTTTATTCATTATTTTTTTTTAAATATTTTTTAATTTCTATTTCTATTTTTTCATTTCTCATTTCTATAAAATTTTGGTTTGAATAAACTAATTTTGCTATTGAAGATTAGAGATTTGATTGCCCTTCATTATAATCAAAAATTGAAATTCCTATTTCTTATTTAGTTTTTTTAAAAAGAATTTATCCTAATATTGTTTATTCTATTGAAGAACTACATTTAATTCTTATTGATAAGTTTTTTGTTGGGTATAAAATAATTCTTTTAAAATTTTTATATATAGTATTACTTTTTATTTTTTAAATTAGTTATTATTAAGAGCAATATATAAAAAGAATAATAAATATTTAAGTATTTTAATTGATAATCTTCAAAAATTATTAATTGAAATATTTAATTAATTAATATTTTTATTGATGAAAATTTTATTTTAATAAATGTTCTTAATCAATTTTATTCTTTCATTTATTCTTTTTTCATCATTTAATCAAAGAGGTGATATATATATGTGTTCAGAAGATCAATTTTTAGATGAACAATGTTTAGATGAAAAAATTTTAGGTCAAAATAGATTTTTTTTCCTTAGAAAATGTAGATTAAATCAAGCTTGTCAAATATTAACAAAATCACCAATTAACAATTCAATAGGAATTTGTGTAATTCGTAGACATCATTTATATGATGGAGATAATTGTAGAAAGAATTATGAATGTTCATCTGGAATATGTAAAGATAATCAATGTGAAGGATTACCATTAAATAGAAGTTGTGACCCAAATAGATATCAATGTAAATTAGGTTTAATTTGTATTACTCAATCATCATCAAATAGAAACTTTTATACTTGTCAAAAACCAATTGAAGAAGGAAAAGAATGTATCGAAACTAATGATTGTAATTTAGGATATGTATGTTCCATTTCATCAGAAAATTCAAAAAAAACTTGTATTAAAATGGGTTCTTTAGAAATAGGTCAAAATAATTCTGATCCTAAAGCTTGTAAAACAGGTGATTCTTATAATAATATATGTATTAGAAGAAATAATACAACTTTTTGTGATTATGAAAATAAATGTAATGTTACTATTGAATCAAATAATAAACTTAATAATATTATTTCTGATGAATGTAAAATTTCAAGTAGAGGAGCTAGTATTTGTCCTGGGAATTTAATTGAACAATATTTTGAAAATTATACTAAAGATTTTTTTAAAAATAATGATTCAGTTGATGATAATTTTAATATTGAAAGATATAAATATACATTAAATGTGAAAAGTGTTATTGAAAAATATTTTCTTTATCAATATTGGTATTGGGTAATTGATTCTGATGAATGTGCATATGAGTATTTTTTCTTATTAAATAATCAGAAAAGAGTAATGTTTAATTTTAAAATTTTATTGTTTTTTATTTTAATAATTCTTTAATTTTTTTATTTTTTTAAACCATATCATATAAAATTAAAAAAAGACCTAAACCTATAAAAATAAATCCAAGAATAAAACCTTTTCCTTTTTGATATTCTTGTGCCTTTTTTAAATGAATATTCCCTTCTTTAATATTATCTAATGAAGCAATAGAATTAAATAAAATTGTTTTTGTCATTTCTCCTTGTTCATGCATTTTCTTTTGAACTATTGTCATTAAATCTGATAATTCATATAATATTCTTTTAGTTTTTTCATAATTTTTTGATTCATTATTTTTGAATAAATTAATAATATTATTAGATTCAGTATATTTTATTCTTTCTTCTTCTTTTTCTAAAGACGATACATCAATTATATTATATTTTTCTTTCTTTTTTTTCACTTCTTTTTTCATTTTTAAATCTCCTTTATCAGGTAAACCTCTAAAAAAATCTATTTTCATTTGATTAAAACTTTCTAATTTTCTTAATTTTTTATATTTTTTTTGTTTAACAATTTTAAATTGAGTCACTAAATCTTCCATATTTCTTTTTAATAATAATAGTATTGAATTATATACTGTTTTTTCATCTCCGATGATTAAATTGTCTTTGTTATTTATAAAAATATTTAATTCTTGTATTAAATCATTTTTATCTTTTAGAAAAAATGAAAAATATTCTTCAATATCAACTTTATAATCAAACTTAGTATAATTTTGTAAAAAAAATTTTGATTTTTCAATCTCTGATAAACTATCCATTGCATTTTTAACTAATGGATTTACAATATTTAACTTAAACCCATTAATATTTGAATTTTTCCTTAATAATTTAGTATAATCCATTTAAATATTTTAATTCATTTATTATTGAAAATTAATTAAAAAAATATATATTTCTATTTTATAATGTCAAAAAATAAAAATATTTAAAATAGAATAGAATCTATATAAAATCATCTTCATCAAAAGAATGATTTTCTTCTTCATCTTCAAAATTCTGTTCTAATTTATATCTTAAAATCCCACCAATTCCACTAAATCCTTTAACAAATTGGTTTCCTTCACTTGATTTATCTGTAACAATTTCTAAATGAGTAACATATTTTTTAAAATTATTAAGTAACCATTCACTTAAAGGAACATTTTCAATAATCTCCATTTCGACTCCATTATCATTTTTATATTTTTGTCCAGAAACTTTATTTCTAGGAACATTCTCAACACAAATATTATCTTCATTATCTTTTAAAGTAAGTCTTTGAACATCTAAATTTTCCCACATAATAAGAATATCAATCATACCATTTTCCATTGCTTCCATTGTATCTTTTAATCCAAAAATATATTTTCCTGAATCTTTAGCAATTTCTTCATAAAATTTACCTAAAATTTTTTTCTCATGAACAAATTTTACATTTTTTAAAGCATCCATTGATAATTCAATTGCTTGATTAAATCCTAATTCACCTCCATATGAAATATCAACTACTTTAATAACAATTGGTGCTAATCTAGGATCAAATAAATCACTTTTTTGTAAATCATTTTTAAATTCTGCAGAACCAGCAAGAACTAATCCTTTAATATTAGGAACATCATTAGTAATAAAAGCTTTTGTACATTCTTCAGCTACTTTCCTTAAATAATTATGTCTTTTCTCTGTTCTAATTCTTGCAAAACGATTAGCACTTTGTCCTCCTCTTCCATGTTTTTTAGGTAAATCAACTTTAAATTGATTTATTATTTCTCTTGTATTACCTTGAACTTTACCAAAAAGACTTCCATTACCATCCATAATTAAAAAACCAAATTTATCATTATCAACTAATAATTCTTTTAATTCTTCAGTATGGAAGATATTATTACAACGATATAATGATGTATTTATTGGTTTAAAAGGTTCTAAATCAATTTTTATCATTTTTTCACCACCATCTGGCATTGTTACTAAACCACAATATATTACTAAACCATTTGGAGGTGTTTTATTATATAATTTTAACTTTTCTGATGTACATGTTAATGCATCAGTTACATTTTGTCTTGTTACTCTTGATTTTATATTTGATGCTTTACCAACTTCATCAACTAACATTTTGGCATATTGATTTATTTGATCTTTGTAATTTATAATTAAAGTTATCATTGATGTTCCTAATCCACGCATTTGATCTAAATCATGAATTAAACGTTTTAATTTAAACATTTCTAAATTTCTCTCATATTCTTCTTCATCTGTTTCCATTTTTCTCTTAAGATATTTTGAATATTAATTAATTGGTTATATATTATTTTTTTTGGAGGATAATTTATTTTCAAAAATTATTTTTTTTGACATATTTAATTTTTTATAAAAGAGAAAATGGATGGAGAACAACAACCAGTATATGAACAATATCCTAATTATAAAGATGTGAGAGGAGTAAGAAAAATTATAATTTTTTTATAGTTAATGGTAAAAACACCAATTGAAATTGCAGATAATATTATGAATGAAATTGCAGAATATGTTACTTCAAATTTAAAAGTTAATACAGTTGGAACTTCTTTTGCAAGATTATTAAGAGAAACTCTTGATAGAAAATTTGGACCAGCTTGGCATGTTTTTGTTGGAAAAAATTTTGGATGTTTTGCTGTTCATGATACTAATTGTTTTGTTAATTTCAAATATAAAGGTTTTACTTATTTAGTTTATAAGACTACAATATAAGAAAGTTATTAATTTTATTTTTTAAATAATAACCAACTTTTAATTTTTTTGTTTTATTTTTTTAAATTTAAAATATTTTCAAAATTAAAATAATGTAATTAATATTATCTTATTTTTATAAATTTTAAATAAACTTAAAAATGAATATTAAAAATGATAAATATTTAAAATTAGAATCTGACTACTCTAATTCAACACAAACAAATGTTTCAAATTCAATAAGATCTCCTCTTTCATCTACAAAGCATTTAATATTAAATTTTTATGAAGAACCAAGTAATTTAAAATCATCTCAACAATCAAATTTAGAATTATATATTAATGACTCTCCCTATAATAATAATAATAATAATAATAATAATAATAATAATAATAATAATAATAATAATAATAATAATAATAATAATAATAATAATAATAATAATAGTAATTTAAATATAACTTCATCTTTCCCTGTTAATGATTCAAATGTTTTTTCAAATTCAAATTCACATTCAAATTTAAAAAATAGTCTTATTTCTCAACAGCAAGTTTATTCCAAATTAAATAGTATTGATCAAATTAGTTTTAAACAAGAAGGAATGAAAAATAATTTATTTTTAAATGATGCTAAAGATAGTTGTTTGAAAATAATTAATAATTCAAATACTTCAATAAATATTTTAGAAGAAAAAATTTCTCAAAATTCATTTAAAAATCATAAAATATTATTAGATCCTGATACTATTCCAATTTATTCTATGCAATTACATTTAAAAATATTTAATAATTATATTTTAAAGAAAAAACCTGTTATTTATGCAGAAAAAACTGACAACAAAAAAATATTTGGATTTTCTGTTATGACATTTAATAATAATTGTGAAGAAAAAACTAAAATTTCATTAAATATTAATTTAGGAATAGATAAAAAAAATTCAATAAATTATTTTATTTTATATTCAAAAAAATTAAAAAAAGATATATTAAATAATATAATATCATCAGATTTTGAAACTCAAAATAAAATGATTAATAAAATTAATGATGAAATTCTTTTACTTAAAAATCAAAATAATGAATTGTCAATTTTTTCAAATGCAAATTTATTCAATAAAACAAAAGAAAATTATATTTCAATTTTATCTTCTTATAATTCAAATGATTTAAAAATATTGAATAATGGAGAAATTATTAAATGTGAAAAAAATTTAGATTTTTTAATTTTAATGGATAAAGGAATATTCAAATTCCTATATTGTATTGAAATAAATTTTATAATTTATAATAGTTTAAAATATGTTATTTTAAATGATTTGGAATTTAATCATTTTTTAGAACAATCAATTATTAATATTTTTGAACAAACTATTATGAAAGGAGGAAAATTAGAAATGTCAATGATATTTGTTTGTTTAGAAGGGATTAAAAAAATATTTGATAATAAAGATATCAAAAAAATTGATAAAATACTTAATAGATTAGAAAAAACAAGTTATGAAATAGATAATAAAATTATTAATTATGTTAGGAATTTAAGTAGTGATGAAATAAATTCACCTCAATTAATAAATCATAATAATTTTTCAAATATAACTTTTAATAAAACTTTGTCTGGAGATGTTATAGAGAAGAAAAAGAAAAAGATATCATTTTTTAAATGTTGTGGTTTATAATTATTTATCATTATAATTTATATTTACTAATAATATTAAATGTTTTTATATTAATTTGTTATAAATATGATATTAATTTGAATATATTAATATTGATAAAATTCATAATCTAAAATTAATATAAAATATCATCTATTAAAATTAAATAGATTTAAAAAATATTAAAATAAATCAAAATAAAATAATTAATTATTATATTTTATTATTTATAAAATGGACAACAAAAATGAATCAAAAAATTTTCTATTACTATCATCAAATTTAATAAGTTTTATTTATCAATATCTTCCTTTTAAAGAACTTTTAAATATCTCAATGACATGTAAAAAAATGCATAAAGCATTTTTGAATGATTATATATGGGAAGAATTTGTAAAACATCAAGAATTTTTTTTACCAGGAGAAGGAGAAAATTTTTCAAGTTGGAAAAATTATTTTACTTATTTAATAAAATTAAAAAATAATATAAAAGTAACTTCAAATAAAAAAGGATATAAAATGATACCATATCGTGGGCATAAAGCAATAATAACAGCCTTAAATTATATAATATTAGATAATGAGTTAACTAAAATTATTGTATCAGGTGATCAAAATGGAATAATTAATACATGGAAAATTGATGAAGATGGTGATTATGAACCTGATAGAATAAATGATACTAAAAGTGAAATTATTGATATTAAAATATATGATAATATCATGATTTTATGGAATAAAAATTCTAATTTTTATATTTATAAAATAGATTTAAATAGTCAAAATATAAATATTAACAATAATAGTCAGAGATTTAATTTAATTTATCAACATAATATTACAATTGAAAATATTGATATTAAATATATTGATTGGATTAATGATGAAGATACTATTATTTGTTCTGTTGATTTAAATAATAAAAATAATTTAAAAGATGGTGGATTGATTCTTTGTCATAATTTTGGTTCAGATAAAAATACATCATTCCATTTATCAAATGATTTTGATCAATTAAATGAAATTAGAACTATTAATTTAAATGATGCACCAAATGAATTTACTATTAATAAAGAAGGTGAACATAAGAATTTTATTTATGATGGTGATTTAATTATAGTTTTTTCAAATTTTGAATTTACTAAATATCATTTAGTTAATAGATATTCAAATAAAAATATTGGGAAAAAAAAAAAATTAGATAATCTATTTATTTTTAATAGAAAGAATATATCAAAATTAGGATATAATATAAATTATGATTATATTTATAATATTTTTAAATTAGAAAACCAAAATTTTGGAATTTTAGGATATTTAAATGGAAATATATCATATAGAATATATAGTATTCATAACGAAATGTTAAAAACAAATAAACAAATTAATTTCAATATTAATGTAATCCCAGATAAAGTTTATTTATTATATTTAGATGAAAAAATACTATCATTACTTATAAATAAAAATATGGTCATTAATAAACAATTAAATTCAACACCAGTCAAAATTTATAATTTAAAAAATAATGAAGGAAAAATTAATTGTATAAAAGGAGATAAATATAGAATTATTATTGCAAATGATAATAATTCATTAGGAATTTATAATAGAAATGATGCATCATTATGGTATTATTTATTAGGAGGTTCAATGACTGTTATTCCAAAATCTTTTATTAAAAATCCTTTATATAATGGATTTAATATAATTAAAGTTACTAGAACTTCAATAATTGGTGTTTTAGGTAATTTAATTAGAGAATATTCTTTTAAACCATCAAGTGAATAAAAATTTATTATAAAAAAAAAACACTAAATAAAAAATTAAAAAAAATGAAAAATTATTATAATAATTTAATTTATAACTACATATGTTTATAAAATATATTCTTAAATAATAAAAACAAATAATTTGTTAAAAAAATGATTAAAAAAAAAGGACAAGTCGAAAAAATAAATTTTGAAACTTTAGTAGGAAGTTACAGAGTACAATCATTGAATTCATTTGCAAATTATTTAGCTCAAATATGGAGAGATTTAGCAAAAAGATCAAACGAAAAAAAAAAAGGAATAAATAAAATATCATTTTCAAAATATTATGAATTACCAGGATTAATAAACGAAAGATTATTTCATGTATTTGATAGGGATAAAAATGGTTATCTCGATGGAAAAGAATTTATAAATGGAATGATTATATTATTTACAGAATCATTTAGTACATTAACAAAATTTATTTTTAATTTTTATGACTTTGATCAAGATGGTTTAATCACAAGAGAAGATGTTAGAGTAGTTTTATCATATGTTCCTTTAGAAACTAAAAATTATAGTCCTAAAAAATTAAAATATGAAAAAAATGAATATGCAGATCGTGTTGAAAGTCAAGATGAATTATATAATATTTTAAATACTGCTTTTGCGAATAAAGATTCATTAACTGAAGAAGAATTTGTTGATGTTATTGATAATGTAAGTAGTGATATTTTAGTTTTGATATTAGTTTATATTTTAGATAAAAGACCTTTTAATAATGATACTATTAATTTATTTGAATCTATTACAAAAACTCCTGAAGCTCAATCAATTTCTCCTAATATTGTTGATAGAAGTATTGCTTCTCCTTCTTTAAAATCTAAATTCAAGTCTCCTGCTCTTCTCAAAGCTAAAAATATTTTTTTTCAAAATAAAATTTCAAGTAAAAATTTCCTTGATTTATATTCTGGAAAACCTAATACAATTAATCAATTAAAAAAAGATTTAAATTTAAAATTGAAAATTCCTGATAATAAAGATATAAAATTAAATTTAGGAAAAATTGATAGTGCTAGAGAAGATGATGATAGTAAAATTATATCACCTAAAAGGAAAAAAAAAACTTCTAATATAAATCAAAGTTCAACTGGTGATCATTTACAAGGTTTATTAAAATTAAAAAAAATAGAAAATTTTGATAAACAAAAAAGTTTTCAAGGCTTAATAGAAATTAAAAAAAATTCAGAAGAAAACAATAATACAAATACAAAAACAGAAGTAAATACAAAAATAAATAATGAAGAAAAAAATATAAATGAAGATAATAGTTTTAGTATTGATTCTGAAAATGATGATACTGGAAGTAAAATTTCTTCATATGAAAATTATCTTTATGATTTAAATTCAGAAGGAGAAATGAAATCAAATTGGGTTAAATTAATATATAAAGATATTTATTATTATAAAAAAAAAGATAGTCCTATGTATAAAGGAATGCATAATTTAAGTAATGTTTATATTAAACAAAATGATTTATATGAATATAATGGGAAACAATATTATTCTTTTACTATAATTTTACCAAATAAAACTAAAACTTTTTATTGTGATAATGAAAACGAATTTCAAACCTGGATGAAAAAATTAAAAAATGCAATAAATTTCACAAATATAAATGAAAACTATGATATACAAGAACAAATAGGAAAAGGTAAATTTGCAATAGTATATAAAGGAATACATAAACCAACAGGTAGAATATGTGCAATAAAAATACTAAATAAAAAAGATATGACAACCATAGATCTCGAATTAGTAAAAACTGAAATGGATGTATTAAAAATATGTCAACATCCAAACATAATAAAATTATATGATATATATGAAAATGAAGACAATATATTTTTAATAATGGAATATTGTCAAGGTAGTGATTTATTTACATATATAGAAAAAAGAGGTTATAAATTAGAAGAAAAAAGAGTATGTGAAATTATACATAAATTATGTGCAGCTGTATATTATTTACATTCATATGGTATTGTACATAGAGATTTAAAACCAGAAAATATTATTATGACTAATAATTCTGATGAAGCTGATATTAGATTATTAGATTTTGGTTTAAGTAAAATTTTAGGTCCTAGTGAAAAATGTAGTGAACCATTTGGTACTATTTCTTATGTTGCTCCTGAAGTTTTAAAACAGAAATATTATGGTAGAGAAGTTGATATTTGGTCTATTGGGATTATTACTTATTTATTATTATGTGGTTGTTTACCTTTTGATGATGAGAAATCTGAGAAGGAAATAGTAAGACAAACTATTGAAGATCCTGTACCTTATTATCCTAGAATATGGAAAAAATTAAGTAGTGAAGCTAAAAATTTTGTTGAAGGATGTTTAAAAAAAAATCCTGAGGAAAGAATGAATATTAAAGATGCTTTAGAACATGAATGGATTAAAAAATTTTCTAATTTAGTTCAATTGAGATTACAAAGTAAAAAGAATAATGATCAAAATGACTTTAAAATTTATACAACTATTGATAATATGAATATATCATCAAATAAATAAAATTAATTGGTAATATGAGTATATAAAAAAAATGTATTTATTTAAATAAATCATTCATAATAAATGCATTAAAATTCTAATATATTTTTTTTATCTTTATTTTGTCTGATTATTTTTATGGAAAAGAGTTTAGTATTTATCTTTATTTTATTTTTCATTTTTTTTAATATATTTAATTTAATTAATCAAACTTTTACAAAATTGTAATAATTTTTTTCATCATTAAATTATTTTAATTTATCAATTAAAAATTAAAAAAGATATTATATTATATTTTTAATAAATAAGGTTTATATTTTTAGATAATTTATATCTTAAAAATATAATAAAATTCTTGATTTAAATATTTTTTCATTATAAATAATTATTTTATTTCTAAAGTATCTTTATAAATGATATTTTATTTCTCCTTTTCTTTATTTATTATTTTTAATTGTTATTATTATTATTGAATCCCATTTTAATTAAATTGTTTATTTTGATTACAAGATTTATAATTTTTTGTTTTATTAGAGTTTCTTGCGTTGTCAGGATATAAATAATAAAAAAAAGCTCTAGCATATTTTTTAAATAAACAAGCATACTCTTCATCATCATAACCTAATTTAACTTGATTATCAATATATTCTTCCATTATTACTGCTTTTTTTAATCCATATTTTTTTTGTAATTCAGTCTTTTTTATTTTATCACAAAGAAAAAATGAGTATAATTCTTCATATGTTAAAGAGAAAAATGATTCAAAATCTTTACTTTTTTCAATAAGAAATTCAATTAATTTTTTATTAGTATTTTTTTTTTCATTTTGATTAACATTATCTCTACATAAAATATCTGATAATGTAGTTTTTTTCAAAATATGATTAAATCCTATAGTAACGTCACTAACAAATTGATTACAGGCAGCTTTTTTAAATTTAACAATCCTTTTCCTAAAAATTTTTTTAATATAATCATTAGTAAAATCAATAATGAATTTAAAAGAATGTACCTTTATTCTTCTAAAAATATTATCTTTTGCATTTTTTGTATGTTTTCCATTTGTAAGTCCTATTTCACGGAGAAATGGAATTGTTTTTGCTTTTTTTCTTTTGTTCTTTTCTTTTTTTATTTCAAAAATTTTAGGATTTGGATTATTAAAATCATTTTCTGATTTAATGATAATATCTTCTAATGTTCGAGTTTCTATAATTTCGAAAGTTGTATCAAAATAATAGCTTGTTTCTGTATTTAATGAGTAAATGTTATCATTGTTGTACATTATTTGATATGAATTTGGATTTTATAAATATATGTATCAAATATTAAATAAAAGATTATTGGAATGAAAAAATTAAATTTGATGTGAATATATATAATGAGTCATTTTGCAATTTTTCATACATTTTGGATTATTTTGTAAGATATTATCTTTAATATAGAACTTATAATAATTTAACTATAAAACTATTTATAAAAATTTCACTAGTCATTACAATTGATGTTTTTTTAAAAGGAATTATGATATTTAAGTAATATAAAATTTTAATTACTTATCTTTATTTTATTAAACTCTTTTTATCAATTAACCTAAAAGCAAATATATTTTGTGTGAAAAAGAAAGATTAATTTTGAAAAGACAAGTTAATCAAAAAAAAATATTGAAAATCATGATAAATAACTAAGATATTTAAAATATAAAATATTATATGATAAATTTAAATATTTAATTGTTCAAATTAATTAATAATAATATATTAAAAATAAATTAATTTATTTAATGAAAAAAAAAGGAAAGAATCAGAAAGGAAAATTTATTGATATTGATTCATTTAATGAATTATCAAATAATAAAACAATGGAAAAACATAATAAAATAATATCAGGAACAGAATATAAAACTCCATTAGAAGAATTAGAATTTCTTTTTCCTTCATTTTCAAGTGATTTAATTGAAGATATTTACATATCAAATCAAAGGAATTTAACTTTAACAAAAAAATGTTTACTTGAAATGCAAAATGATAAAGAAAATAAAAATGAAGATTTATTTATTGATATTAATAAAGAATAAGAAAATGAAAGTTATGATAATATTAAACCTTTTAAAAATAAAAAAAAAAAAATGGAAGATATAACAAATTTAGCTAATTTTCAATATGATAATAATAATAATGATTTAAATATAAAACAAAATCAAAAAGAGAATGATAATAATATAAATAATAATGATAAATATAATGAGAAAAATATAATAACAGAAGAAAAAAATTCAAACTCAAAAGATGATAAAAAAGAAAAAAATGATTATATTTCTATATTTGAAATTGATAATAATAGTAATAATAATAATAACACAACACCAATGAATGATGATATAATAATTGAAGATTATGTTATGTTTGATTATTATATTAATACACTTAAAGATATTTTTCCTTCATTTACAAGAGAAGAAATTACACAAAGAATATGTGATAATGATTTTGATATTGATAAAACAGTTCTTTCTTTTTTTGAAAATATTCCTGAAAATAATAAATTAACAGATTTTGATAATTTTCAAATATCAAACACAGATGAAATTTTAAGTAATTTTTCAACTTTTAATCAATATAATGAAAATAATATTGATATTGAAGCAATGATTGATAATAATGTGCAAAAAGAAATAGAAGACAAAATAAAAAATAAATCAAAACCAAATAAAATATTTAAAAATTATGAAAAAGAATGTCCTTTATTTACAGATGATAATAAAAATAAAAATAATGTAGAAAATAATTTTAAAGAAAATGAAGAAGAAGAATATTTTTTAGATAAACCAATTAAAGATATAAAAACAAAAGGAATAAGAGATGCATTAAAAAGATTATCAAAAGCATTTCCATTAGAAGATGAATTTATAATAAAATGGGTTTTTTATCAATTTATGGATTATAATTCATCTTATCAATATTTAAGTAATAAAAATGGAAATAAAACATCAGGTTTAAAAAATTTAATAAACTCATCAAATGATAAAAATGTATTTTATTATGATAATTCTATAAAACCAAAATCAATATATAAAGAAATAGATGATGAAGAAGAAGAAGAAGAAGAAAATAATGCAAATCCAGAAGAAATAAGAAATTTTGAAATAATATCAAAAATAATAAGTCAAAATCCAGAAAAATGGAAATTAGATGAAAATATGGAAAATTTAAATATAAATGAATATCAAAATATAAGAAAAAGATTAATATATCAGGCATTAAAATCATATAGTTCTAAAAAATATCAAGATGCTCATGCTATAATGGCAAGAGCTAAAAGATATAAACAAGAAATTAATAAAATTAAAGAAAAAAAAAAAGTTTATATTTTCATGAAAAATAATAAAGAACATGCTTTAGGTAATTTATATAATAAAAATGAACATTATATTGATTTACATGGTTTATCTTTAGAAGAAAGTAAAATGATAATTAATAAAATATTCAAAACTTTATCAATTAAAAAAGAAAAAGAAAATATTAAAAATATGACTTTAGTTATTATTGTTGGTGTTGGGAAACATTCTAAAAATAATAAACCAGTTTTATTACCTGGTTTAATTTCTTGGTTGGAGATTAAAAATAATTATCGGTTTAAAGTCGATAATTATAATGGTATAATTAGAGTTTCTTTATAGAAAATTTAAAAAAAACATAAATATAAAAATATAATAATATTATTATAATAAAAAATCTAAATTAAAAATTTTAATTTTAGTTATTTATATATTAACTTAATGATTATATATGTAATAATGGGTCTTCTAACTCATCATTATCATTTAATCTTTGTGTTTCACTATCAATATTATTATTTGAATTTATTATATTATTATTATTATTTTCATTTAATTTTGATTTTACAGAATCAATAAATATTTTCATATATAAAACTTGTTCCATTATTTTCTTTAATAATATACCTTTTTTCTTTTTAATGATAGATAATAAACTTAATAATAAACTAATAAATATAAATATTTTAATTTTTGATAAACTAATACCTCTAAATAAAATTAATAAAACTAGAAATAAAGTTAAATAAATTAAAAATTGAGAAGAAGTTAATTTTTTCCTTGTTCTTGGTCTATTTGTATTTATTTCATATTCTCTTTGATTATTAATTTCTTCTTCTTTTCTTTCTTCTTCTTTTTCCTCTTCTTCATTTACTCTAAATATTTCATCTAAAAATTGCATTTTTTCATTATCTTGATTATCATGATTATCATTTTCTAATAAAGAAGAAGTTTTATTTTCCATTATGTATATTATGTTATTTTTAATTTTAGTAAATTAATTATCAAAATAATCAAAAATAATTAAAAAACCCAAAACAAAACAAAAAAAAATAATAAAAAAAACACATAAAAAAAATATATAATTTTAAAAAAAAAAAATAAAAAAATTATTTAAAAAAATCCAAAAAAAAAAAATAAATTCCTTAAAAAAATAATTCATTTCATTTTAGATACAAAATGTCACACTCAAAGGTCTCCTTTAGTTATATAGGATTTTTAGAAGGTCACAACGGTTGGGTAACATCATTAGTAGTAGGTGAAAACCCAGATGGTACTCCTCTCCTAATTTCAGGTTCCCGTGATAAATCAATTATAATATGGAAACTTCATATCAATGAACCAGAAACTGTAGTAATAAAACCAGCAGAAGATAAAGAACCAGAAGTTACAGATAAAAAAATAGGAAAACCAATAAAATCTCTTCATGGTCATAATCACTTCATATCATCATTAGCATTATCATCAGATTCAAAAAAATTAGTTTCTGCTTCATGGGATAAAACAGCTCGTCTTTGGGATATTCAATCATCATCAACACAACAAATATTCAAAGGTCATAATAAAGATTTATTAGCAGTTACATTTTCACATGATGAAAGATTAATTTTTACTGGTTCAATGGATAATACACTTAAATATTGGAATAATCAAGGTGAAGATAAATTTACTCAACAATTCAAAGGATGGATTTCTTGTATTTTAAATATTAAAAAAGGAAAAGAACATTATATGGCAGTTGGTTCATGGGATTCTTCTGTTACTATTTTTGGTTCTGAATATAATATTTTAAGAAAAATTGAAGGAAATGATTATGCTGTTACTTCATTGAGTTGTGATGATGAAGGTGATTTCTTATTTATTGCTTATAAAAATGGTACTGTTAAAATTTGGGCTTTTGCTGGATTAGAAAATAATGATCAATGCAAATCAACTTTTGAAGCTAGTGCTGATATTAATGTTGTTAAATTTGAAAGTGAATATTTCCAAGTTTATGCTATTGGAACTACAAAAGATATTCAAATTAGAAAAATTAAAAGAGAAGAAAAAGGAAAAGAAATTGTTTTTGATAAAAATTTCGATAATTCACCTTGTTTATGTATTGCTTATGATAAATATAAGAAATATATGTTTGCTGGATTTGGAGATGGGACTATTAGAGTTTTTGAAGTTGATAAAATTTCTGAATAAGTTTTTTGGTTTGATATTTAATAAATAAATAAAAGAATAAATTGAAAAGGAGAAATATATTTAAATTTTTTTTTTAATTTTTTTAAAAAATTTTTTTTTGGTTTTAAAATAATTTTAATATATTTTTTTTGATTTTTAAATTAAATTTTTTTATTTAACATTCAAACAGAAACCATTAATTAAAATTTATAAATTAGATATAAATTAAAATTTAATTTTCATTATCAATTAAAACTTTTATTTTATTTTATTCTTTAAATATTAAAATAGAAAAATGAACTTAAATTTTATATATAAAGAAAATGAATTTCAATTTGATGTAAATAATGATGCAACAATAAAATATATAAAAGAATTAGCTCAAAAAATATTTCAATATGAAGAAAGAGGATTAGATTTACTTTATAATGAAGAAAATATTACAAATTTTGATGATAAATTAAAAATAAATCAATTAGTGCATGAAGATGTAAAAAAAATTATATTTCATTTAGAAAAAAAAGATAATACAAATAAAAATACAATAGTTTCATCAAATGGTTCTACTATTGATTCAAATAATAATGATAAATATTATCATTCAATGAGAAAAAAATTTTTAAAATTTAATAAAACTTATTCAAAAATTATTGAAGAAATATCAAATTTTGAAGTTAAATTAAATTCTACTATAGAAAATTTACAAAAACAAATTAAAGATTTTACATATAATATTTTAAAAGTTAATGAAACTTTAAATTTTTTTTATAGTAGTGATAGTTATGATAAATTAAATACAATTTTTGAACAAAATAAAACACAAAATATAACAGAAATTGATTTAAAACATTTAAATAGAGAAATTGAATCTTATATTCTTAATTATAAATACTTAACTACACAACATAATTTTCAAATAAATATTATTGATTTTATAGAAGAAAAAATTGAATTATTAAAATGTATAAAAATAAAATTATTTAAAACTCAAAATCATAATAATTATAAAGATATAGTTTTATTATTAGATCAAATATTTAGTGAAATAATAAATACAGAAATTCATATTCCAAAAAAGAATTTAGAAAAAATTGATGAAGATTATTTTCATTCTTCAAAAGGAACATATTTAGATTTTCATGAAATTAAAAAAGATATTAATCTTCCAAAAATAGAAATGAGTAATGATAATCATAAAGAACAATCAAATAAAATTTCAATTAATTATAAGAGAAGAAATACAAAAAGACAAAGTCAATTAATGAAAAAAAATAATAGTGAAATATTAAAAAATAATATATCATTTTCATCAAATAATGTAAATAAAAAAAGTTTAATTTTTGATAATATATCATCAAATAAACTTCCAATAGTAGATAATAATAAAACTATGAATTTAAAAACAATTGATTCTTCACAATTCCCTTCATTAAATAATGAAAATAAAAACAATAAAATATCATTTCGTTCTTCATTTTTATTAGGAGAAAAAGATAATAATAATAATAAATATAAAATAAATACAAAAATTAAAGATTTAGATAATTCTTTAATTATTAATGAAATTAAACCTATAATTATGGAAAAAAGTGATAAAAAATTAAATGTTCAAATAAATGATAAATCTATTAAAAATAATTTATTTGATGGTTATTCTGTAATTTCTGAGAGAAGATTAACAAAAAAATTTCCATCACCTTCTTCTATTAAAAATATAGAAAATAAATTTGAAAAAACATTTATTGAAGATATGAAAGGAATTTCTGATAATCATCTTTCAATTATCAGAAAAGATAAATCTCCTCAAAAATCAATGAGAGTAAGTATTAAACTTGATAAAGATAATATAATAAATAAT
>Ga0256407_10005971_pt1 | contig 19110 bp, 7 predicted proteins | sample RumenRJG_04DNA_FD_193489 | JGI IMG/M metagenome (GOLD analysis project Ga0256407, IMG submission 193489) | Bovine rumen microbial communities from Lethbridge, Alberta, Canada - RJG_04 | ecosystem: Host-associated > Mammals > Digestive system > Stomach > Rumen | place: Canada: Alberta | collected... | reverse complement strand
GAATTGTGAATTGGGGATTGAGAATTGGTGATTTGCCCCAATCCCCAATCCCCTTTCCCCAATCCCCAATCCCCAATCCCCAATCCCCATATTATTTATTTTTTTTTTGGAATTGAAAATATTATGTAACTATTCAAAAATAATTAAAAATAAATTATTTAAATTAAAAATTTTCAATAATTTAATTATTTATTTTTTTTTCAAATAATTAACTTTTCAAATTAGAATATGACATCAAAGGAAAAAAATTCAAATTTTTTATCAGAATATGAATTAAAAGGAACAATAGGTAAAGGCACATTTAGTATAGTAAAATTGGGAATAAATAAATATTCAAAAGAAAAAGTTGCAATAAAAATTTTAGAAAAATCCAAAATAAAAAAATCATATGATTTCTCAAAAATAAAAAGAGAAATTCATATATTAAAAACATTTCATCACATGAACATAATAAAAACAAAAGAAATAAAAGAAAATGAAAAAAAAATATATATAATAATGGAATATTGTAAACATGGAGAATTATTTAATCACATAATTGAAAGGAAAAAATTATCAGAAAAAGAATCAAGTTTTTTTTATTATCAATTAATAAATGGTTTAGAATATATTCATTCAAATGGTATAGTTCACAGAGATTTAAAACCAGAAAATTTATTAATTACTAAAGGTAATATTTTAAAAATAATTGATTTTGGCTTATCTAATTTTTTTTCAGGTGAAAATTTATTAAAAACTCCTTGTGGAAGTCCATGTTATGCTTCACCTGAAATGGTTTCTGGTAAAAAATATAATGGATTTTATATTGATATTTGGAGTACTGGAATTATTTTATTTGGTATGTTATGTGGTTTTTTACCTTTTGAAGATGAGAATAATTCAATTTTATTTCAAAAAATTCAAGAATGTAAAATTGATTATCCTAATTTTATTTCAAAAAATGCTAAAAACTTATTAAAGAATATTTTAGTTAATGATCCTAATAAAAGAATTAAAATTTCTCAAATTAAAAAACATTCTTTTTATTTGAAAGGGAAAGAAATTTTTAAAAAAATTCATCCTGAATTATTTATGGAAGAAATTATTATTCCTAATGATATTGGATTTGGTAATTTAACTGAAAGAAATGGATATTCTGATTATTTATTTGATGATGAGAGAAAATATTTTACTCAAGAAAAAAAAAATGAACATAATATAAAATTAAGGAAAAATAAAGGTTTATTTGAAATTAAACCTGTTAAAATTAATTTTGATTTGGAGAAAATTAAAAAAAATTATCATCCTTATGAATTTCATACTTCTAAAAATAAAAATATTAATAAAGATAATATATTAAAAAATTTAGAAAATTTAATTAATTCACATTCAAAACAAAATTTTGAAAAACAGCAATCAATAAATAATAAAAATAATAATTGTAATAAAATTAGAAAAACTAATACAAATGATATTCTATTAATCAATGATAATGACAAAATAGATAAATTAGAAAATGAAAATAATAGTAATATTAGTAATAATAATAATAATAATATTAATAATAATAATAATAATAATAATAATATTAGTAATAATAATAATAATAATAATAATAATATTAGTAATAATAATAATAATAATAATTATTATTATAGTAATATTTCATATGGTATAGAAAAAAAAAGAGATTTTTCAAATGATTCAAATGGAGAAAAAAAAAGATTTTATCCTGAACAAAATGCATTAAAAAAATATCAATATCTAGAACTTTCAGGTAAAAAAGAAGAATCAAAATATAGACCAATAACAGCAAGTGACAGAAAAAAAAAAATTGATAATAGAGTAATGAATAATATTAAAATTAATGATAATTTTTCTAATAGAAGTCCAACTAATTTTGAATTATATGGTAATGATTTTAAAAAACATAAAGGAGTTAATTATTATAGTAATAATAAATATAATTCATTACAACAAAAATTGATTGATAATTTATCAAAAATAAATTCAAATTCAAATAATCAATATTCAGTTAATTTAACTGAAAAATATATATCTAATTCACTTTCAATAATGAATAATTCTTCTAATAATAATAATAGAAAAATTCAAAAAAATAATAATAATAATATGAATGATAATAATGCTTTAAATATAAATATGTTTCATCCTAATTATTATAGGTATTTCAGTCATAATAATAATAATAAAAAAAAGAATATTGACAGTATAACTAGTAAAAAAATTAATGATTTATATCAATTTGGAAAATCTACAGAAATTAATAGAAATAATAATTTAATTAGTAATAATACAAATAAAAATGAGAGAAGTTCTTATCAAGAAACAAAAAATGAAACTCAAATAAATATAAATACTAAAAAAATAATTCCAAAAATTGATAATATTTATGATTTTACTAAATTTGTTGAAGAAGAAAAAATAAATCATAAAATTAATGATAACATAAATTCAAAAAAAGAAAATTTAAATGAAAAAATAAATAATAATAAAGAAAAAAATACATGTTTAAAAGCAAAAAATCAAAAGCATAAAAAAAATAATAATAATAATCAAATAAATCATCATTTATTAATTAATAGGAATTCAAATACATATAAAAAATTAAATACTGTATTAAATGAATCAACAAAGTTTAATTCTAAAATATTAGAATTATCTTATGCTTTAAAAAATATAAAAACTAAAATTATAAAGAAAACAAAAAATATAAAATAAAAAAATAATTAATTTATTTTGTATTTAGATATTAATATATTTTTATATTATTTTATTAATATTTTATTTAAAAAACAAAATATTCAATTTTTTATTTTATTTATAGGAAAAAATAAATTAAAAAATATTTAATACAATTACAAAAAAGCTAAATTAATTTTTTTTAGTCTTTTTCATCATTACTTTTATCATTAATTTCTTCAACAAGTTCTTTAGAATACATTTTATGAATTTTATTAACTTGATTAATTTTATTTTCAGCATATTCCAATTCACATAATTCAAAAATATATGAACTTCCCGGATTTAAATCTTTAGGAATAAAAAGAGAAGGTAAAACAAAAATTAAATCATTTGAAGAAACAAAAGTTGCATATCCACCTTCAATTTTACTTAAAGTACATATAACTTTACTTAAACATTTTTCATTATCATTATCATTACCATTTATATTTAATTTATTATCTTCAATATTTTCATTTTCTATATTCTTTTCATTATTTTCTTTTAATTCATTTATGTTTTCAAAACTTCCTTTTTTTATTAATCTTTCTGATTCAAATATTTCTAATTCTTTTTCTGTTGTTTTCATAAACATTTTTTTAAAATCTGTTTTTTTTTCTTTTTCTATTTTATTTTGTTCTATTTCATGATTTATTAATAAATTTGATACTTTTTCACATAAAGCTTCTATATCATATCCATTTTTTTTTCCTCCTTTTCTGAAACTTAATAAATCATCATGTTTTTTTTCTATTGAATATATTTTATTTTCATTATTTATATTTTGAGTATTATTTTCTGAATTATTATTATTATTATTTGAATTAACTCCTCCTTTAAATATTATTTGATCTGTTAATGAACCAAAGTCATCTTGTGTTTTTTGAAAATGTTCTTCCATTTTTATTTTATTTTAAAAAAATATTTATTTTCTTTTTGAAAAAAATAAAAAAATTTTTATTTTTGGAAAAAATTTTATAGTAAAATTTAAATATTAAATAATATTATTTCTCAATAATTTAATACAATTATCTTTAGAAACAAATAAAAATCCATCTGAGATTTCTAAATTAATATGACTTTTAATATCAGAATTATAAAAATCAAAAGGTTGAATTTGTTCAATTAACAAAGGATTAGTTTTATTAGTTAAATCCCAAATTTTAACAAAATTATCTTTTCCATAAGTAACTAAAAAATTTTCTCTTTCACTTAATTTAATACTTTTAATTTCATCATCATGAGCTTTAAAACTTTTTAAAATATCATTTCTTTTCCTAACATCAACAAATGAAATTAAACCAGGTTTATCATTAACAACAATAAGACTAGCATCACTAGAAATAGGTAAAATAATATTACCTCCAATATAAATTTCATTAATTTTACTTTGTTTAGGAGGAAGTAAAAAATCAAATAAAATTGTTTTATGAATATGTTCTTTTTTATTTGTAGTAGCTGCAATAATTCCAGTATTATTAAGGAAAGTTGCATCTTTTGTAATAATAAAATTATCTTTTAAAATAGAATTTTTTGGTAATTTTGTTCTTTTATAATGATCAAAAGACCAATTATAAATATTCCCTTCTTTATCAACAACAATAAATTCATTTCCATAAGGAGAAAATTTAATTCTTGTTATATTATGTGATATTTTAGAATTTCTTTTCTCAATTTTAAATTCATCTAATGATTTTTTTGTATTTGAATCATATGACCATAAAGATATTATTCCATTTTCAGTTGATGTTAAATATAATGGTAATTGAGGATGTGATTCAATAACTTTACAATAACTTAATGTATTTATATCATTTAATGATATATCTTCATTATATTTTTCACTTTGTATTTCATTAAAATTTTCTGGTGGAAGAGAACATGTCATTGGGAATTGAGTATAATTACTTCTTGATGTTATATTATGTGATATTATAGATATTATTTCATTATAGTTTTCTTTTAATAAATTTTCTGCAATATTTGAATAATTATAATTAAAACTTTTTTTATATAATTCTTCCCAATCATCATTATTTTTTTCTGTTAAATTATAAAAATTATTATTTCTTGAACTTACTAATAAACTATTTAATAAATTTATTTTTCTATGTCCTGATGATATCATTGATACTGCAATATTACTTATATCACATTTATTAATTGCGAAATCTTGAACTATTATATTTTCATCAAATTTTGCTATTTCAAATCCATTTCTAAAAACTTGATTTACTCTATTTATACTTCTTTTTGTATATGAACATTCAGGAATATAATTTTCTTGTGTTTCATCAATTGGTATATTTTCAATTTTTATTTCTTCTTTATCGGAATTATCATCTTGATCATTTGAGTTATATTTTTTTCTTTCATATTTTATTATATAACAAAGGTAACTTAAATATTTGATAATAATATCTTTTAAATTAAATGTATTTTCAAAAATTTCTAATTTTTCTTGTTTTGGGAAGGCTAATTCTATTTTTATTATTTTAAATTTATCATATGTTATATTCATATCTTTTTTTGTATATATTGATTTTAATTCATCATGAATTTTATAAATTAAATTTGTTCTCATATATATTTTTATATAATTTTCTAAATTTGATTCAAAATTTAATTTATAGTTATTCATTAATGAAGATAAATATTGAGCGAATTTAAATTCTTCATGAAAATATAACTCCTCTTTTTCTATAGGTTCACCAATTAATTCTGTTAATGAAATTTTTTGAATTTTTTTATGTTTTTCTAATAAATTATGAAATTCATTAATTACACCTAAATTAAGAAATTGAATAAAAAATGAAATTCCTTCATCTCTCTTTAATTTATTATTACCATTAATTTGTTCAGTTATTCTTGATTTAATTTTTATAATATATTTATTTATATTTTCTAAATGTTCACTTGCTTTATGAAATGTCATTTTATGTATATCTTCATATACAGAAAATAAAGATTTTAAAATTTGATAAATGTCTATAATATGAGAATATTTTAATGTAATTTTAGAAACAAATAATAAATAAAAATACATCATAAATATTATTCTAAAAATATATAATCTCATTTCTGCACTTCTAATATTATCATTTTCAATTTGTATTAAATTCCCTGAAGCAACTGGAGAAAGTGGTAAATTTGAACTTTCTTTTTTTTTCCAAGCTACTAATTTCTTTACTATTTGATTTATAAAATGATAAATTTGAACTAATTTATCTAAAATTTTACTAATTTTATTCAAATTTACATTTTCAAAAAAATTAAAATTAATCAAAACATATAAATTTTTATTTAATAATCTTTCAGTATAATTAGTTAAACTAATTAAAGTTTCTCTAATAGTATTACTTCTAGAACAACTAATTTGAGCATTTTGATATTCATCTAATAAAATATATTCATAATTAACTTGATGATAATATTTATTTTTATTTAAAATTCCATTAGCTTCTAAATAACCAAATAAATTATCAATTCTAGCAAAATATTTTTCAACCTCATTTTTATCAGGAGCATATAAAGTATCTAAAACAACTCTATCACAAATTAAACTTTTCAACATTTCTTTAATATTTGGACTTAATTGTTGATATGAATTATTATGTTTTTGTTTATATAAACCTAATAAAGGAGCAAAAATTGCTCCTCTTTTAGCAGCATTAATTAAACATAATTCTGTTAAATTACTATAATTAATATCTAATTTTTTTAATTTATATGAATTATCTTCTATTTCTGTTATTTTATTTGAATTTGATTTTGTATTTATTTCTTCTTCTTCTTCTTCTTCACCTGGATTTATATTATCCATATCCCACATATCTTCAAAATTTGTATTTTCTACATTTTGAACTTTATTTTGTGATTCTTCATATTTTTGTAAATATACTTTTTCTAAACTTTTAGCATATAAAATTATTTTATAATCAAAAACATTTAATCCAAAAATTCTTTGAATTATATCTAAATTTGATTTATAATCATCAATATTATCAAAAATTTCTTTTATATTATGGAAAAAATATTCATTATCATAATTTAAAATGTATTCTAAAGCTAAGTCAATTTTTCCTTGTCCTAAATAACCAAAAGTTACTAAATAAGGATCTCTAATTACAATTCCGAAATTAATAAAATAATCTTGAAATAATTTATCAAGAGAATAAAATTTTTTATATGAATCATTTCCATATTTAGAAGTTACTAATCTTAAAACACAAATTGTTAAATTTATATCTTTCATTTTTTCTAAAGTCATATCTAATGCAGATCTTATATCATCAGCAAGTAAATAAAAATATGCAGCGTAAATATATTTTTTTTTATTCATTAATGAATCTGCATTATGTTTTGCAATTTTTCTATTTTTTTCAATTGAAAAATCTCTCATTATAAATTTTTTAATTTTTTCATTTTGTGGTTCTCTATCAAAATATTCTAAAATTAAATTTTGTTTATCTGCTAAATATAAATATAAACAAATATATTGAGTAAAATTATTTTCTTGAGTTTTATTTTCATTATTATTATAAGTTTTTTCTCTCATTATTCTTTTATATTCATTTCTTGCTACATTTTCTAATAACTCTTTTAATTTAATATTACTTTTAATCCAAATTGGAACATTAAATAATGTCATTCTTTTCCAAGTTATACTTTTTATTTTATTATTACATATAAAATTTAATATATCTTGTTGATTATTAATTAAATAAATCCAACATAAATCTGTTGAAGATAATTTAAATGTTCCTTTTTCAAATTCTTTTTTTTTCATTGTTACTTTTAACATGAAATACTTTGTAAAATTATCTATATTTCTAGTTTCTTCATTTGATATTAAATCATATGTATATCTCATATGATATAAATTTGATGTTTTTGAACACCATTTTTTAATTGGATTTGTATTTTGATCATCTAATTCTGTTTTGAAATGTAATGGAGAATGTAATAAAGAATTTTTTTTCTTTGAATAAACTTCATCATTGTGTTTAACTCCACTTAAAGTATTATAATCATTTTCAAATACTATTTTTTGAATGTAATCAAAAGAATTTCCTTCAAAAAAATTTGGAATTAATTTTGAATTTTTGTATATATTTGTAAAACCATTTTGATATGTATTATATAAATTGCAAAAAATATTTAATATCATTTTTATTATATTTTCATTATCTGTAACAAAATAATCTATAATTGTTTCATTGTCAAAAATTGAATATGATGTTGAATTTAGAATTATTAATTCTTGTACCGTTGAATTAAATAATAAACTTTGATTTATTTGACTTACAAATGATAATTGTTCAATTTGACTTTCATTAAATATTATCATATCATTATCTAAACTTAATTTAGTAAAAGTATTAGAAATATTAAATATATATTTAAAATCAAATGAAAAATGTTCATTTGAATTTTTATTTCTTGGAATTCTAATTAATCTAATGTTTTTTGAAGAAATTACAATTAACATAAGATATATTCCACAATGAATTAAATCAATAAATAAATCTTTTTCAAAATTTCCTTCTTTATCAGTAAAATCATTTCTAATTCTATAAAACATTCTATTTAAAATATCATATGAATTAATATAATTACTAGTAATAAATATTATATAATTATTAAAATAAATTTTTGTAAAAAGTAATTTTTGGAAAATTACAGTTTGAAAAATTGTTTTTTTAATTCCATCTTTATCTAAACTATTAATACTTACTGTATTAGTTTCATCATAAGATTTAAAATAATATATTTTATCTTCTGAAAAAATAAATTCTTGATTGGCCCAAATTTTTTGATCACTTTCAATTCTTTCATGTAAAATTTTCCAATTATAAATAAATTGTCCTCTATATTCATTTTCAAAATTTTCTTCATTATTTATTATTTTTAATGAACAGTCTATTAATGAATAATGAGTTTTTATTAATAATCCTGTTTCAACATTTCTTTTTAATTTTATTTTATGATCTACTATTATATTCGCATATATTGGAGGATCTAAAAAAATATTTGTAATTTTTGGTATTTTTTCTCCGAAAAATTTATTTAAATCTATTAATATAAAATGTTTTTCTAAAATTGAATTTGAAATAAAATTTACTTTTTTCTTAAATTTATTTGAAAAAATATAAATAATTCCAATCATTTGTTTTCCATTAAAATCATATGAAAAAATAATAAAATCAGAATCTTTAACCCAATGAATATTATTAATAATACAATTTTCAAAAATAATAGTTTTATGAAACTCTAATTTTGAATTAATAATAATAATTAAAGAATCATTATTAAAATGTTGTAAAATAAAAGTCCTCCTATTTTTAATATTATATTCAGCATCAACAATATTTTTATATAAAGTAAAAGCTTTCCTAGATTCATTTAAATAAATAATAGAATTATCAGTTAAAAGTTCATTAAAATTATATTTAGTAGGAACAGCATCTCCTTTAATAATAAATTTTCTTATATTCATATATTTATCAATAAAAAAAGCAGAATATTTTCTATCATAAGTTCTAGTAACTTTTAATAAAGTAAATGAAGAATCATAATTTTCATCAAGTTGTAATTTAATTACTTTATCTAATGAAGGATTATTAAAAGGTAATGATTGTAATCCATTAATTTGATATAAAATAACATTTTCTTGAAAATTAAAAATTAAATAATCAGATGATATTGTTTTTAAATTATATTCATTAAAATTAAAAAAAGTATTAATTTCATCATCACTTAAAGTATTTTTATTTTTCCTTTCATTCCATTTATCCATTGAAACAATCCCTGATTGATAACCTTCAATTGTTTCAGGATTATAATTTTTAAATATTGGATTTTCATTATCATAAATTAAACTAAATGATAAATAAGGAAAATCAATAATTTCAGTTTGAGTTGATAAATTAATATAAAGTAATACTACCATATTAGGAACAAAATCATATGTTTCTTCATTAAATTCAAAAACTTTTCTTAAAATTAAAAAATTTAATCCTGTTGTAGTAACAAAAAAAACAGAACAATCTTGATAATCAATATACATTGGAATACTTTTTTGATATTCTTTCATAAAAACAATATTTTCTTTTAATGATATTATCGATTCTTTATATTCTTGAGCATTTTCATTAAATGATGTTCTACATTTATAAACTAAGGATAATTTATCATTATTATATTTACATAATAAAATATTTTTTGTATCATATGTTATTTGAAAAAATTCTAAAGGAAATAATTCAATTTCTTTTGGGAAAAAATTAATTTCACAATCTAATACTTTTATCATATTTAAATTAACATCAAATAATTTTATTATTCTTCTTTTATTAATTGTTGCTACAACATCACCAATTGTTGAAACTGATAATTCTAAAATATTTTCTACATTTACTGATTTTTCTAAAGAAAATTTTATTTTTAAATCGTAGTCAGAGAGATTTGAACATGATAATTTATATATTTCTAAATATGATTGTGTACATAAAATTAAATTTGAATTTTTTGGTAAAACTACAAAATCTATTATTATTTCATTATGATAAAATGAATATATGTGAACTAGTCTTATTGGTTCTAATACTAATATTGAATTTTTATTTTTTATAAATATGAAATTATGGTTCCTATTTAAAGTACGAAATCTTATTATTGAATCATAATATTGGATTTTATATTCTGTTTTGGTTGTTTTTGGATTATTCATTTCTTTCTTTTTTTATTTAAATTATTATTCATTTATTAAAAAATTATTAATTTTTTTTTAAATTTTTTATTTTTTTTAAATTATTTCTTATACCTAATTTTTTTGTAGAAAAATTTTTATTATTATAAGATATTTTTACAAAAAAAAAGGATCTCAATTATAAAATTAAAAGTCATTTTTAAAGAATTTAAAAATATAATAAGTTTCTTTTTATAAAAATAGTATTAGTTAAATTAGAAAAATATTGAAAAAAATATATTTTTTTTTGAAATTGTAAAATTAATGGATTATATTTCATTAAATTTCTTTTTTTATTATAATATCATTTATATAAATTTATATAGGACTTCCCTAGTTTTTATTTTCATCTAATTCATGCATTTCAATTCTGATTGGGCTTTCTTTTATATTTTCTTTAGGAATTTCTTTCCCATTTTGATATTCATTTTCATTTTCATTTTCATTTTTATTTTTATTAATATTATTATAATCAACTTGATAATAAGAAAATCCATAATAAATTGAATAATAAATACCAAATGAATATAAACCAAAAGTAGCTAAAAAAAATGGAATAATACTTTTAAAAATAAACACTAAAGCTAAATTCCATTTTCCAGGAATTAGAAAATATAAAATTATTCCAATACCAGAAACTATTAAAATAGGTAATCTAAATAACCAATATTTAAAAATAACTCTATTCCAAATAATTAATTTTTCACTTACATGACCAAATTTTTTTTCAATCAACATAATTAAAATTAAAATTCCTAAATGAGCTCCAATAACTGCAGAAATTGATAAAGATTGATACAAACCATCATTTTTAAACATTAGATAATCTTTTTTTATTTTACACCTAACACCATTAAAAATTTTTTTAGTGATTTCATCAATATTACTTTCTTTAACACTAAAATAAGTAATAATAGTAATAATAACTAAAACTAAATGAAAAATCATAAATATTAGATTATTAAATTTCTTTTGAAAAAAATTTAAAAAATCAAAATTGTTATATTTATGAAAACTCAAAATATAAAAAATAACAAAATAATTTCCTAAACCTAATAAAAAACCATAAATAACTTGATTAAGAGAATGTGCCCCTAAAATAATTCTACTACTCATAATCATAAACATTAAAATAATAAAAAGAAAATAAATAATAACTTTAAAAATAATTCCTTTTTTATTTTTTTGAAAAATTTTAAAATCTGTTAAAATTGTTGCAAGTGATAAATAAACACAAGAACTTGTCATTGAATGACCTGATGGATTTCCATAACCTGAATTACAAGCAAATATTATTTTTTCACTTTCCCAATATGGTCTATTATTTCTATAAAACATTTTAAAAAGATTTGTTAGATAACTTGTATAAATTATTGATTGGAGATATTGAAATGAATAATTTATTGGAAATGTTGAAAAAATTATTATCCAGGTAAACATTGTTATTTTTGCTGTTCCAAAATGAGAAATTAATTTCCAAAATTTTTCAAATGAACAATCTTTTTCATAATTTTCTTGAATTTTTTCTTCTAATTCTATTGATTTTGAAAATAATTTTTTTCTGTAAGAAAATTCACTTGATATTATTAATATATAATATATTATTGCTATTATTATTTTTATTTTTAATATTTTTTTTTCTTTTTTTTCTTTGTTTAATATTTCTATGGAATTAGAATGCATTTCAATATTTATTTTCATGTTTGATATTGCATTTTCATTTTCTATATTATTATCTTTTGATATATTTTTTTGCATTTTATTTTAATATATTTTTGTAAAAGGATTTTCTTTTTTATAAAATATTTTAATTTATTTAAAAAAATGTTTATTTAAAAAATCAGTTTATTTTTTTTTTGATTATTCAGAATTGCAGAACAGGTTCATTTAGAAAATTTAATTTCCATCATATGAAACACGGTTATAAAATCATCATTTTTAATAAATTAAATTAATCAATTATTAAAATTATTTAAATTAAATTTATTTATGGTTTAAAATTATTTTTTTTTAATAAAAAAAAAATAGTTTTTTACTTTGAAATGTAATAATAAAGGTTTTTACTTATATCAAGTAAAACTACTATTTTTGAATTTATAAATGATATTAATTAAAAAATTTCATAAAAATCAAATTTATTTAAAAAATTCCTATTATTTATATCCAAATTATTTCAAATTGAAATAAAATTTTAATAATTTTTATTTTTTAAAATAAAATTTCAATGAATTCTTCTCCTAATATAATTAATGATATAGAAAAATCATTTTATTCAAATAATGTAACACAAATAATGGATTCGAATTCAAATATCTTTTTATCATCTTCTCCATTATTTAGACAAGTATTAAATAACTCAAAAATAAAATCAAGAAATATGAATCAAGAAATTATCAATCAATTTAAAACAAATAAAATATTTAAGAATAACAATTTAAAAACAATAAAACAGAAATTATATTCATTAAGTCCTTCAATCACAGATAGAGAAAAATTAACATCATATTATAAAACAACATTAGATAATAAACATCATGAAAAAAAAACTGATGAGCAAAAAATAGAAAAAAAACTTTTATTTAAAAAATATAAAATAAATAAAAACTTTTCACAAAAATTCCATCTTCCAAAAATAGAAGATAAAGACTTAACATTTCAAATAAGAGAAAAATTTTTTAAAAGTTTAGACAAAGCAAGTACAACAATAGAAACAAACAAACAAATCCAATCAAGAATAAATGAAATGACAAATTATTTCCAAATCGAAAAATATAACAAAAAAATAAATGAAGATGAAACTAAAAATTTTTTTTTAAAGAAAATGCCAAAAATAAATATAAAAGTATTAAAAAAAGATGAAGACGAAATAATAGAAAACATAAAAAAAATCCATAAAAAAAAAGATAGTAAAACATATCCCCAAGATGAAAATAAAGAAAATTTTAAAAAAGAAGAAAAAAAAACAAAAAAAAACATATCAATAAATTTATTTCGAAAAATGTCATTTAATGGAATATTAACAGCAAATACAAAAAAAAACGAAAAAAAACCAATATCAGAAAAGCATCAAGTAAATGCAATAATTTCATTAATAAAATTTGCACATAAGCCAAATGCAATAAGTCAATTTACATTAAATATATATAATAATAAAGCATATTTATTTGGTGGATTATCAACAGGTTACAATAATAAATTTTGGAAATATGATATTGCATTAAGAAAATGGGATAAAATTAATATTAATAAATATGATGAACCTGTACCAAGATATGGTCACTCTTCTATTTTATTAGGAAATAATATTATTATTTTTGGTGGAGAAACACCAAAAAATTATTTTAAAGCTACTGAAGAATTAATTATTTATAATATTGATAGTAATAAATTTTCTTTTCCTAGAATTAAAAAAGGAAGAATTTCTCAGAGAAAAGGACATATTTGTGTTTCTGCAAGTCAGACTATGTTAATTCAAGGAGGATTAAATTTAGATAGTTTGAAAATTGAATGTTCTTCTTATATTTTTAATCCTTTTAAAATGAGTTGGTCATCTTTAATTTATATTGGAGAAAAATTACCTAAAGTTATGTATCATAATGCAGTTATTGTTAATAATTTTAATAGTTATACTAATCAATCTTTTTCTTTTTATAAACCTCCTCATAATTTACCTTCTAATAGATTGAAAAAAATTAAAATTGAAGGAATTTATATTTTTGGAGGAATTAATGAAGAAAGAATTATTAATAATGATTTGTTTATTATTTCTATTTGTAAAAAACCTTGTGAAGTTTTTAAAGTTAAAACTTTTGGTATTCCTCCCAAAGAAAGATTTAATTTTAAAATGGTTTTTATTAATGATTATAATTTTATTGTTATTAATGGAGGGACTGGATATAAACAATATGTTTTTAATGATTTAATGATTTTAGATTTAGAAAGTTTAAATTGGATTAAACCTATTTTTGAAAGTGAAAATTATTTTAGTCCAAATAGGTTAATTCCTAGGACGGAACATGAAATGTTTTTTAATAATGGGAAAATTTATTTGTTTGGAGGAAGAGATGAGAATAATTATGTTAAAACTGATTTTGAATGTGTTGAATTTGAGATTACTAATTTTGAATATTGAATTGAATTTTTTTCTCATTTTAAAATTATTAATTGGATATAAATTTGAATTTTTTTTTGTTATTTTATGATAATTAGAATATTATTTTTTATTTTAAAAGTTATAAATATTGTTTATCAAAAAAATAGAAAATTTTGTATTAATATTATTTTACATTATTTATACTTTTAATTTTTGAAAATGAAAATAATAAATAATTTACTCATTTATAGTTATTAGTAATTATATTATATGATTTATACTTAATATGAATTAAATATTTATAAAATTTTCTAAAAAATAAAGCTTAGAAAATAAATGAATTCTCTTTTTTTAAAAAAATTATCAATAATAAAGGAAAATTCAATTAATTTATCAAGGAATTATATCAATAATGGTAAAATAAATACTTTATATAAACCAATATTATCATTTCAAGATGAGACAAAAAGAAATTCAAATAATAATATTAATAATTCAATCAAATTATTAAAAACTAGAAATTTATTTCTTAAAAAATTGACAAATACAAATAATTCAAATGAAATAAAAAATTATTATTATAATCATAAAAAAACTATATCTTTAGATAGAATTGACAAAAATATTAAAATAGATAAAAAAACAATGAGACTTAAAAAAGAAATGAAATCATTATCACCTTTTAATCCAAATATATCTAAATCAAATAAAAATATTTATGATTTCCCAAATATCAAACTTAATAAATATAATTCATTAAATTCTTTCTATTCAATAAATAATAGTAATACAATAGATAATGATTTAATTAAAAGTTCTTCAGCAAAAAAAATTGAAAATATATTTTTAATTGATGATAAAAAATTATTTCAAAATAAATTAATTCCTATTAAAAAAAAGAAAGAAGATATAATAAATATTTTTAGAAAAAATAAATTAAATTCAAAGTTAACTGTAAGTTCAATTATAGAAACAAATATAAATTCAAAATCTCAAAAAGAACAAATTGAAAATCCTTCTCAACAATTATCAGTAAGAACAAATACAAAAAAATTAAAAGATACAAACAATTCTTTTTTTAATAAAACAGAACAAAATATTATTACTGATAAAATAGAAAGTAAAGTTAAAAAAGATATAATAGAAAATAAAATAAAATTAATATTAAGAAAAAATACTAAAAGTATTGAAAATATTAAAGATGAAAATAATAAAGATGAAAATAATGAACAAAATGATTTATTGTTTTTTAAATCATCAAATTTAAAAAATATAAAATGGAAAATTCCTAGAATTAAAAAAGCAGTTAGAAAAAAAATAATAGAAGAAATATTAAATTTTTTTTTATCTGAAATTCCAAAAAATAAAAATTTAGATTTTAAAAAGAAATTATTAAAAAAAAGTAAAATATTAATAAAAAATGATGTAATATCAATAATAAATAATAATTTATCAGTAAAAAGTCCATATGAAGATAAAAAATCATATTTTAAAAGAATAAAAAAAGAATTTTTAAAAGAAAATAATGAAGAAAATAATTTTGATGACAAATTTATTACATTTTTTAATGATAAAAGTAAAGAGGAAATTTCAATAAAGATAAATTATTCAAATCATTTAGTCGACACTTACTTTAATTATAAAAAAGAATTTTTACATTATTTATTTTATGGTGATAAAAAAGCAAGAAGACGTTCTGTAATTATATCTCATGTTTTTACTTCAAAAACAAAATCTTTTTTTTATCATTTAGATCTTAAAAATTTAATATTTATTAATAAATTCTTTCTAAATGATAATTTTGATGATATAAAAAAAGAAATATCAAATCCAAATTCAAAAATTATAATGAAAAAATTCCCAAAAAGATTATCAAATTTATCTGAATTAATATTAAATCCTCATAAAGAAGTAAAATTAGAAAAAATGAAATTTCAAATATATAATTTTAAGAGGATTTTTAATAAATTAGAAAATATTTCAATTTTAAAAAGAAAAGATAATTTAAGAAGAATAAAGAAAAAAAAATCAATAATATATCAAAAAGAAATTAATAGTGATATGGTATTTAGATGTTTATGTTATTATATTTATTATAATGATGAAAAAGAATTTATAAAATGTTTCTTACAATTTAAAGATATGATTGATATTGAACAAACAGATTCAAAATATAATACATTACTTACATTAAGTGTTAAATATAATTGTTTCGAAATATTTAAATTTTTGATTGAAAAAGGAGCAAATGTAAATACACAAAATATTTATTTAAATACTCCTTTACATTATGCATTTGCTTCAAAATTATATAAATTTATTGATTTATTAATTATTAATGGTGCAGATGAAAATTTAAAAAATATTTATGGTAAAAATTATTTTGAATGTGTAAATATTGAAGAAAATTAAAATATTTAATTTGAATTTTTTATTTGTTATAAAAAAAATAAAATTCACTATTAGTATTAATTAAAAAAAAATTTATTTGTTATAAAAATGGAAATTTGTTTAATATATGGTGAAACGGCAAATGAATTTGATATTCCTTTAAATGTTTCAATTAGTTATATAAATGATTTATGTTTAAAAATTTTTCCCCTTCAATCTAAAAAATTTAATATTATATATAATGAACAAAATCTTTCAGAATTAGACAAAGAAACACCAATACAAGAAATTTTTGATAATAATATTAATACTCCAATATTAATTTATATTGTTCCAAATGAAAATGAAGAAATAGAAAATAATATTTTATCAGAAAAAGATTATAATTATTTTAGATTAATGAAAGAGAAATTTGAAAATTTTAATAAAGATTTTAATCAATCTAATCAAGAAATTCAACAATTCGAAAAAATATATAAGTCGAAAAGTCAAAAATTAGCTAGTTTATTTAAAGATTTTGAAGAAAATACATTTGAGATTAATTATAAAATTAATAGATATTATAATATTAACCATTATAATTTTTGCGTCCAATTTTTTCAACAAAATCAAGAACATTTAAAAATAAATGAATATAATTTAAAAAACGTAAATAAACATTTAGAAAATTGTATAAATAATTATAAAATAATTGAAAATCAAATTATTTTTCAAAATAAAATTATTGAATTTTTAAATAATTATATTGAAAAATTTCAAAATATAAAAATTTGTTTTGAAGAAATTAAAAAAAATAATATTTTTAATCATATTATACAAAATTTAGATTTATTATATTCTATTTTATTGGAACCTTATACAAGAAAAAAAATTCAAATTAAAACAAATAAAAAAAAAACATTTAGCGATTATTCAATAGATAGATATAAAGAAGAAATTTTACCTTTATTAGATAATCCAATAAAAAATCAAATTAATAATTCAATTGGAGTTGATAATATATTATTAAAATATCAATCAAATGATAAAGTTTTCCAAAAATTTAGAAATAAATCAAATAATTTAAGTAATAAAACTGAATTTAATTCTTCAAAAAAAATAAATTCTAATTATTTTATGAACCATTATTCTAATACTAAAAGAAATAAAAATATAAGGAATTTTAATAAAATTCTTGAAAAATATAACTTAAAACTAAGTAGTAATTATATGGAAAATCCAAATCAAAGCAATTTAAATTTAAAAAAAGATTATGAAACAATTGATAATAATGATAATATAAATATATTAAATAATAATTCTAATTCATCAAGAGCAGTCTCAATAAAAGAAAATCGAGATGAAAACAATGGATTTATTGAAAATTATAATAATGAAATGAATAAAAAAAAAGAAACAGAACAAAGAAATTCAATAAATGATTCGAATGAAAATTTGGAAATGAATGAAAATTATGGAAAAGAAGAAAAATATAATCTAACTGAAAATGATAAATTAAATAAAGAAAAATCATTAGAAAAAAACAAGAAAATTTTTGATGATTCTCAAAAGAAATCTGTTAAAGGAAATAATGAAAATAAAACGAAAAAAAATAAAAAAGTAAATTTAATTTAATTCAATAATATAAATAACAATAAGAAAAAAAATTCAAATAAACTAAATAATATAAATAACATAAATCAATTAAATATAATAGAAGAAAATTCAAATGAAATGAATAAATTAAACAACAATAATTTAGATAATATAGATAAAAATGATATAATAAATAATAATAAAACAGATAATAAAAAACAATACAATAAAATCAATAATTTAGAGCAAATTTATAAAAAAAATAATAATTTCAATAATAATAATTTACCTAATACAAATGATAATGATAATTTAATAACAAATTTAAGTAATTCAAATAACACAAATCAAATCAATAATAATTTAATCCATAATAAAAAAAGTAATTTAAAACATAATTCAAATCAATCAAATAATCAGAGAAATGAAATGAATGATAATTCTATTAATGCTATTCAATCAGATAACAATAAAGAAAAAATTTCTAATGAACAAAATGATGGAATTAAAAATAACAATAATTTAAATAATCCTAAGATTAAAATAAATAAAAAAAAAAAAGACAAAAATAAAAAAA
>Ga0256407_10005969_pt1 | contig 19115 bp, 11 predicted proteins | sample RumenRJG_04DNA_FD_193489 | JGI IMG/M metagenome (GOLD analysis project Ga0256407, IMG submission 193489) | Bovine rumen microbial communities from Lethbridge, Alberta, Canada - RJG_04 | ecosystem: Host-associated > Mammals > Digestive system > Stomach > Rumen | place: Canada: Alberta... | reverse complement strand
CCCAATCCCCAATCCCCATTTACTATTTTTTAAAAAAAAAGTATTAAAAAAATTTATCCTATAATAAATATTTATTTAAATAAAAATTTAATTAATTATAAATTAAAAAAATTATCTTTTTTATGGGAGATACTTTTTTAAGTGAAGAAATCATTAAATACTTTAATAAGTTTGATGAATCAATTATTCAAAATAATAATTTATATTTCATAATAAACAAAATATTTTTTACTATCATCGATCAAGAAAAATGTGAAGCCTATATAATAAAAGATGATATAAATAAAATTAAAAATGGTCCAACATTAAAAGATTTATTGTTAAAAAATCAAAAAAATGAAAATATAAAAGATATTAATTCAGAATTTTCAATTGAGAATTATAAAAATATAATGAAATGTTTAGAGAATTGTACTTATAAAAAACAATTTTTCCCAGATTTATTGGAATTTTGCTTAATTAATGCATTAATTTTTGTTTTTTATTGCGAAATTGGACATACAATTAATATTTATTTATATGATAATTTTAATAAAATTAAAAGGGGAAAAACTTTCGAAAATTTAGAAAAAAATTCTTTTATAAAAGATATTTTAAAAGAACCTTTTCAAAAATATTTAATTGAGATAGATGAATTAACTTTTAATGAAGAAACATTTTGTTTAATGGATGAAAAAAAAAAAGATATTCCATCTAATCAGGAATTTATTAATTTATTTAACAAATTAGGAGATCATAGTACTTTAATAGATAATTTTTTTAATAAATTTGAAGAAAATATTGAAAATCTTTTAAATGAATTTATGAATCAAAGTAATGATAATAATCAAAATTTACTAATAAAAGGAATTTTACCTCTTATATATATGGGAACTATAATAAAATTTAAAAAAATTCAATATATATATGAATATGAAAAAACAAAAAGCACAATCCCTTCATCTTTAACAAATTATATTTATAAACAAATACAAATTTTATATTATTATCCAAAATCTTCTTTTAATTATATATTCTATATTTTATTTACAGTTTATAAAATAAAAAATTCAACTCAAATTAATTTAGAAAATGTTAAATTTAAATATGATATATCTCATGCATTTTTAGAATTTGATTCTTCATTTATAATGGCTTCTGTAATTAAATATGATAATAGAATTAAGGAAATTATTTTTAATCAAAATTCATTTGGTGAAATTGGCTTATTTGAAACAGCAAAAAATATATGTTTCAATAAAAATATAAAAACAATAAATATTGGTCAAATGAATATAATTACAAGTCAATTAAGATATTTTAATTATGGATTAGAAAACAATTATTCAGTCACAGAATTAAGCTTAAATAATAATATAAAAATTGATCATACATCAGGTATTGAAATTGCAAAAATTATTAAAAAATTTAAAAATTTATCTATATTAAATTTAAATAAATGTAAATTAGAAAGAGGATTAAAATATATTTTAAAATCAATTTATGAGAATAAAATTGGAATTACTCAATTATTTTTATCAAAAACATTTATTGATCAAATTGGAATTAAAATATTATGTGATATTGTTGAAAGTAAAAATTGTAAAATTGAATTATTATCAGTTAATAATTGTGATTTTAATAATAAAATGGGAAGAAAATTTTTACAAAGTATGACTAAAAATACTTCAATTGAAGAATTATATATGTATAATTGTAATTTAAATGATTCATATTATAATCAAATTGCTACATTAATTATATCAGGAAATTTAAATGCTTTTTCCCTTTATAAAAACAATTTTTATAAATTTGAAACAATTCTTAAATTGATGAGTTTAACAACAACTTTAAATAAAGAAAAAAATAATTTACAAAGCCAATTAATAAATTTAGATTTAAGTGTTAATCCAATAAAGAAAGAATCAATATGTGATAAACATATAGATTTATTTATAGATATTTGTAAACAATCAAAATTAAATAGTATAGATGTATCACAAATAATAAATGGTGAAAATCCAAAACCATTTAAAGATAAAAATGAAAAAGATGAAAATAATGATAATAATAAAATGGATATTGATAATGACATCCAAAATGATAAATATTATAATAGAGTAAAAAAAATAAATGAGGAAATATGTATATTAAAGAAAGAAAATAAGGATATTTTTTTTTAATTTTATTATTAGTTAATTACAAGAAGGAAATCTTGATTAATTTGAAAAAAAGTTTAATATATTATTGAAATTTAATTAAATTATTTTTAAAAAATTAAATTATTAAAGAATTAAAAATTTAATAATAATTGATTTTTTAATGTCAATATTAATTGAAAAAAATTCAATATATAAAAAATCAATTCAACAAATTGATAATAATAACTTATTATATGATTTAGCAAAAGTAAATTGTAAATTAACTTTCTTTAATAAAGATAAAGATTTTACATTTTATGAAAATTTAAAAAGATTATTATCAACAAATATTAATACAATTACAACTCTCTCTCCAGATGGAACAAGATATTATTATTATGTAAAATATTATGAAGGAAATAATTCAGAAAAATATTCATTTTCAGAATTATCAATACTTAGAGATATGAATATAAGTTTATATATTACAAGTGATGAATTAGATAAAAGACAACAAATATTTAATTCTTATAAAGAAAAAATTAAAGATTTAAATGATCCACAATATACAAAAAGTAGATTAATTTTTTTATTTGAAGGTAAAGAATTAAAAAATCCAAAAGAATTTTATGAAGAAAAAGAAATTTATTTTATAAATAAAGGAAAAAGATGTATATTAGAAGAGATGACTGTAATAGTTAGTGATTTAGTTATAAATGGTTATGCTAAATTTAATGAAGAAGTAAAAAATAATCTTTTGGGTTCAAAATTCAATGATAAACAATTAAAATTTGTAAAAGAATCAATTGGTTATTTAATTCAAATTCAAGATTTTAATTTACTTTTAAAACAAAAAATATTAGATAAAGCAATTAATAGTTATTCAGGAATTGAATCTGCAAAATTTGAAGAAATAAAAGCTTTAGTTTTATTTTATAATGATATGTATGATTTATTAAATGGGAAAAAAATAAAATTTAATGAAAATATTTTCTATTTGATTGATAAAGCTTTTCATAAATATCAAAAAGATATTAATAAAAATTTACAAATTGAAGCAATTCTTAGAATATTACATTATTTTGCTTATTTTTTTAAAAATGAAAATATAAAAAAAAAATTTGAAGAATATGTTCATAAGCTTTTATTAATTTTAAATACTATAAAAAATGATAAAACTGGAAATAATGAACATTTTATTAATTATCTAAGATTAAGTGAAATATATAATAAAATGAAAATGAAAAGAAAGTCAAATCATTTTTATTGTAAAGCTTTTTTAATATGTAATAATACTCAAGAATTAAAAAATATGCTTCCTTCAATGATTAATAAAATTTCGGATGCCTTTAATCTTTATGATGTATCAATCAATATTTTTGATTCTTATGAAGATTTTTTAAATATTCATCAATATATAATTTTAAATTTTAGGAAACCAATATGTTTTTATTTATTTGATCAAGAAAAAAATGATTATTTTTTAAGTTTAAAAAAAAAATTCGATAATACAAATAAAATATCTATAAGAAATAACTTATCAATAATTAAAAAATATATATTTTTATATTTTTGGGAATCACTTCAAGAAGAATTAAATTCAATTATAATAAAATATTACAATGATGAAAACAATCCAAATAAAAGTATAAAATATTCATTTGGTAGAATTCAAACATTTTTAAATAATGTTGATGAATCAATTAAATTTGATTATGATTTAAATTATCATTCACAAATATCAAATAAAACACAGGAAAAAGTATTTTTAAATTTATCAAAGATTCCATTTTTAATGAGAATAATTCCAATACCTTCAGATATAAAATTAGATATTTTATCTAATCCAAATAAAAAACAAGTTGGTAAACAAATTTTATTATTTAACCCTTGGGAAAATAAAAATAAAATTGATTATTATTGGACTGAAAATTCATATCAAAAAATAAAAGTTGAATTATATAATCCATTTCCATTTATTTTAAATATAAGTAAAATTAGAATTTGTTATAAAGGAATAAAATTATTAAATTATCCAATTAGTGTTAAAATAAATGCAAATTCTTCATTTGTGACAGTTTGTAATATTAAATTAAATCAATCAGGGATTTTAAATATTTTAGGAATACAATATGAAATTGAAAATTCTGTTGCAGTTCAATATTGTGATTATAATGGTAATGGAATGTTTTATCATTTTGAAAATGTTTTATTTGATCCTATGTCTGGATTAAAGAAAAAGGAAAAAACTTATTTAAATAATATTTTCATTCATCCTGAAATTGAATTGTTAAATTATCAAATTTTAGATAATAGTTTTCAAATTATAAATGGAGGAGTTATTTTATTTGAATATCAATATTATACTTTTTCTTTTCTTTTAAAAAATGTTGGTATTTATGATATTAATGAATTACATTGTTTTATTTATTGTTATAAAAGGAATAATTATAAATTAACTTTAGAAGAAATAATTGAAAAAGTTGAAATTAAACCAAATAGAAATTATATTTTTAATTATAAATATTGGCATAGAAATCTATATGTTAAAATTGAATTTAGATTGTTTTATAAATCAATAGAAAAAAGTGAAAAAAGTGAAAAGGAAGATGATTTTATAGTTAAACCTTATTTATTTTATTCAAAAAATTTAGAATCAAGATTCTTAATTGACTTTGATGAAAGTTATAAAAGAATTATACCTAATATTGATGATAAATCTTGTTATATTTTATGTAAAAAAGATAAAAGAATAAAATTATCTTTTATTGAATTAATGAAAGATGATAAAAAATTCATTAAACCTTGTATTGAATATGTTAAATATGAAAATAATATTTATTTAGAAGAAGAAAATGAAATAACAATTAAAGATATTCAAGAAAAAATTTCAGATATAGAAAAAAAATTAGAATATTATAAATATATATATTGTTCAGAAAAATCTAAATTAATTTTAGGAATAAAAAATATAAATACAATTCCCATTCAAATTCATTTTAAAGATAAATTAACAGGAAAAATTTTAAATAAGGAAATATGTGATGTCTCCTTTAAAATAATATCATGTGATATTGATTCAAAAATAGATTTTAATAAAGTTGGTTTTGAATGGAATTGTATAAAAATGGATAATGTTTATGGAGAAATAATATTAAGTCAAATTTTTGATGATAAAAAGTTTAAAGAACAATTGAAATTAATAAATACTTTTAAATTAAATATTGATATAATAAAACAAAATGATATCTCTGGTAATGAATATGTTAAAGCTACATTTTCAATTTTAAATCAAACAAAAGAAGAAAAACAAAATTTACGAATTTTAATTTATATTTATCAAAATTTTTTTGATGAAGAAAAAGAAGAAATATATTTTCCAAATGATAATATAATAAAAAATATTATTATTGAAGGTGATTTATCAATTATTATCCCAAAATTAGAGAGTAATAAAACATTTGAATATGATATAAAAATATATCCAAATTCAAATGAAAAATTATATGTAACTTTTTTAATAATAGATCATATAAATGAATCTATATTTTTATGTCCTTTTTCAAAGGATATTCATATTAATTAAAATAATTTAATTATAGAATTATTTATTTTCCAAACTTTTTAAATAATTTTCAACATCTTCATCAACATCATCTTCTTCTAAATTTTCATTAACTTTTAAACTTTGATCTCCTATTTTTTTAAGTAAATCTTGGACTTGTTCAACAGTATTATTATTATTATTATTATCAATTCTATCATCAATTAATAAATCTATATTATTCTTTTTATTAATATTATTTTTTTTAATATTTTCTTCATCTTCATCATTTCCATCTTTATCTTCATCTTTTTTTTCAATTTTTTCTATATTATTATTTTTAATATTATTATTTTGAACATGATTATTTTCTTTATGATAACCTTTTAATATTAAATTTCCAAAAATTTTTTTCCATTTAATATTTTCTTCATCATATGATGATAAAGTTTCATTTTTACTATTATCAATAATACAATTAACAAAAAATTCTTTTGGATATCTAATATCTTTATATATAGAATCAATATCTTCTCTAATAAATTTAATTTCATTTTTTTCATAAAAAAAAGTATTAAATTGAATAATAAAAAGTTGTCTAAAACTTTTTTCTCCTTTATGTAAACATTCAATAGTAACATCACCAAAAATAAAATTATTAATATCAAAAGAAATAACATTATTACTAGAAAAAAAATATTTTTCAACATTATCACCTTTTTTATATGAACAATAAACATTTTTTCCATTTGAAGTTATTCTTATAACTGGGGAAAAAAAACTATTATTATTAATAGTAATATAAGGTCCATCACTTGGATTTTCAATATTATCAATTGCAGGTGCTCCATTAATAATAATATTTTTTAAATATTTTTTTTTAAAAGATAAAATTGGAGATTTTTGAATAGAAGAAAAATAATTTAAATATCTAAAATGATTTTTTATATCTGAATTATTTGATATTTCCTTAAATAAATTTGATAATGATATTATATTTTCATATGCTAAAATTGGCTCTAATGGACCATTTGATTTTATTATATTATATGAAATTAATGAACTTAATAAACAAAAAATTCTTCCATTTTTTATTTCATCATGTATTATTAAAACATTATCTTCATTTATTGAAATATAATTTTTTGAACTTATTGAAAAATTTATTAAATATTCTAAAGTATATGATGGAAAATTTGGGGGATGACAATTTACAACTTTATCTAAATCTGATTTAAAATCTAATGTTCTTGGCATTAAATTATATATTCTATAATTTGATTTAAATTTTTGATTAAAAATTGATAAAAATTGTTCATCTTGAAAATCTGAATCATCAATCCATAATGTTAGATTATTATTTATTTGAAATATATTATTTAGTATATTTTTATTTTTTGGTATTTGAATTTTATTTTCTATGTATGTGAAGTAATCTGCAAATTTTTTTGTAGCATTATTCAATGAACGAATAAAATTCATTTAATAAAGTTTAATTATTTTACGATTTAAATAATTATTTATTTTTTTTAAATGAATAAAAAATGTTTAATATTAATGAATTTATATATTTTTTTTAATATATCTATATACAATAAATAATAAATGTATAAATTAATTATTTTTTTATCCAAATTGAATTTTTGCAATACTCATATATTTAGTTAATGAAAATTTTTTTTTAACAGCTTGTAAATGATAAGTTCCTTTTTCAATCAAAGAACAAATATCTTTTGCACATTCCATTAAATCCTCAATTTTAAATCCAGTAACATTTTCTAATAAATTATCAGAATAAATTTTAAACAAATGTAAAGTAATTAAACAAGCAGAAGCAGTAATTACTCTACTATTATATTTATTCATTTTATATTCAATTAAACATAATTCAATACAATACCAACAATAAAAAAAAGAACAATCATCTAAATTTAATTTCTTTCTATAAAATTCTAAAAATTTATATTGAGTAGGAAAAGTAATATCATAATTTAAAGTTTTTAACATATCAATTTCCATATCTAAAACTTCATTTTTAGTATAAGCTTTATCAGTAATATAAACAAAGTCTTTTATTTCAGGAGGATAAATTTCTTCATATTTACAAGCAATTAACATTGCAGTAACACCAACTAATTGTAATTTTGTTCTTTTAACTAATTTTTTTTCTAAATATCTATCAATTAAATTAACTGTTATATACATTGTTTCTGGCATTAATTTAAATTTTAAATGTACTTCTATTAACCAATCTAAAAGTATTGCTCTCATTTTCTCATTTATATCATTTTGAAAAGACATATAATTTGGGTTTATAATAAAATTTTTTTCTTCTTGTAATAAGTTATTATATATATCAGTAAAATATTCATTTACTTCTTGTGGATTATTATTTAATTTTTTTTCTTCTTTTTCTTCATTATTCATTTCTATATCATTAATAATTGGTTTTTTTTCTTCGGATTTCATTAAAGAGTTATTATCTATTTTCATAAATGCATTGGCAATTATTTCATTGTTTATTACTTGTTCTTTAAATGGGTTATTTTCAAATTGAAAATTTAAGTTATTTTGAGTTTGATTTTTATGAATATTTCTTTCTTTTATTTCATTTATATTTATCTTTTTATTATAATTGTAATTGAGATTGATAGATTTATCATAAATATTATTATTGTTAAAAAAAGAATTCTTATAAATATTTTCTTGATTTGTAAAGGTCGTTAAATTATTTAAGTAAGATATTTCTTTTCCAAATTCTCTTGAAGTTTGGTTATTTTTTTGTATATTTGAATCAGGAAAAATATTAAAATTATTTATATAATTATGAAAATAAAAATTATTTGAATTAGAAGTCACTGGTTTAAATGTATTTTGAAATGAAAATATATTTTCATTTATTTGCATTTTTTTTAATTTGGAAAAAAAATAATTTTATATTTATATTTTTATTCTAAAAATATTAAAATTATATTTTAATTTTAAATTTAATATGGATGCTTATTCAAATAAAATTAATAGGATAAAATATACAATAGATGAAATAAGAGATGATATAGAAAAAATGAAAAAAGTAATTACTAAACATTAAATTAATAATATAGAAAAATGAAAAAACAATAAATACAATGATGACATCAATTACTCCTCAACAAAAAAATCTAAATCAAAATATTTCATACAATCAAAATTCAAATAATTTAAATTATAATAATTTACAAAATGCAGAATCTCAAAATTTAAATACAAATAATAATTCTGATTTACAATATTCAAATAGTGCATCATTAGAAATAAATCAAATGAATCAAAATCAAAATAATTTCAGAGGAAATACAAATAATACTATTACAACTTTAACTGAAGGTAAAAAAGAGGAATTATATAAAAAATATGAAACTGTTGAAACACAAAATCAAGAACAGAATAATTTAAATAAAAATGATAATATAAATAATAATAATGTAAATATGATGAGCGGGAATATGAATTATAGAAATGATACTAATTCTTCTCTTGAAAATACACAAAATTCAGTTTTTGGAAATGATAATTTTAAAAATTTCCAAGTTAATAATAATAATTATAATCCAAAAGATTTTAATTATGATTACAATGCTAAAGATCGTAATTATATTTATAATTTTGAGAAATTTAATTTAACAAATAATACTAAGAAAATTTTGGATTCTTTTTCTCAAAGAAATTATCATTCAAATAGAGATTATAATTTTAATTCAAATGATTTTATGAGAAATAATTATTTACAAAGTTCAAATTCAGAATCAAAAATGTATATGAGTAATAATAGATTTAATAATGATGATTCATTAAAAAATGAATTAATTTATAAATATTCTAATTATAATAATGATACTCTTTCATCAAATAATCGTCCATATTCTATGAGAAAAAATTATTCTTCTCCAATATTAACTCAAAATAAATATTCAAATAATAATTTTAATAATTATAATACTAATAATGATATTTATAATAATTATAAAAGTAATAATTCTAATTTTTATTCAAATAGTCATAATAATGCATATAATAATGATAATGATATTATGAAATATAAAGATGAAATAAATAAATTACAAGAAGAAATTACTAATCTTAAATCAAATAATGAAAATCTCCAAAATCAACTTCAATCAGAGAATACAAAATTTAATGAAATAATTCAAATAAATGAAACAAAATTAAAAGAAAATGAAAATTTATTATCTAATATAATGTCATTTATAAAAGTTAATTCAACTGAAGAGATAATTCCAAAATTAAATGAAATTTTATCAATTATAAATAATGGTGATAATAATAATTTTATAGGTAAAACTCAAGAAAGTATAAGGGATGAATTAATTACTAAATTAAAAGGATTATATATAACTTTAACAGGTAGTAATCCAAAAGATGAAATTGAGATTAAAACTTTATGGAGATGGATAAAACATTTAATTAATACTGTTAAACAATTAGCTTTGGAAAAAGAAAAAATGAATAATAATGATAAAAATGAATATAAACAATTTTGTTTTCAATTAATGTCAAAATATAATTTAAAAAATTTAATTGAATTAAAAAATTTTATTGATAATTCACTTTCAATTAATAATATTAATAATAAACAAATTCAAAAAATTACTCAAAATTACAAATATTAAAATAAATAGTATATTTTTAAAAAAAATAAATTTTAAATTACAAAAAAATTTTTTTTGTATTTTAATATATTTTAAAATTATTATTATATCTATAATTATAAACTTATAATGATAAAAAGTTAGAATATTTTGAAAAAAAATTAAAATAAATTATTTTCATTTTTATTTATAATATTAAATATTTATTTTTTTTAATACAAATTTAATAATCTAATGCTGAATAAATTAAATTTAACTCTTCTTTATTTAATTATCTTAATTTATATTTTTCTTTTAAATATATCATTATTTTTGATATTTTTGGGTTAATTTGATAATAGTTTTTAAAAAATATTTAATATATTATTATCAATTTTTTCATATTTCAAATTTTGATATTTTTATATCACTAATGAGATGTCTTTTATCACAAATGATTTTAATCAATAATTACTACTTTAATTAATAATTGGACTATTAATATAATTTCCAAAACAAAAATAAATCATCCTAAAAAATAAAAAAAATAATAAACCATAAGAAATTCTAATAAAAAAAATAAAATTAAATTAAAATAAAAATGAACTTTTTCAATAGTAACTACGACAATCCACTTTTAATATCAATCCCAAAAAAGCAAGCAAAATCCTATGAAATTGACTTAGGTCAAAACGAAGGAGCTTACTCAGAACAGCTTTTAATCCGTTATGGTGACAATACATTAAACCACATGAAAGCAAATACAAAAAAAAATGCAAATAAAATGGAAATGGATGATATAGCAAGAATGAATGAGCAACTTCGTCCATTTCAAGAAAGACCAAAAGATGAAGAAGGTGCAGTATCCTATAATACATTATGTGATAATATAGAAATTAAAATTGGTAAAATGGATGATAATGCAATTTATTTAAGTGAATTTGAAGGAAATTTAAATAAAGCAATTGAAGTAATGACAAATGATATTTTTAAATTTTTCGATGATACTTATAATGAATTTAATCCTGAATTATTAGAGAAATATAAATATTTAAAAGGAAGAATTAAAGAACAAAAAGATGAAAATGCAAATTTGTTAAAACAAATTGATTTATTATTACAAGAAAATACTCAAATTATGGATTTAGTTTATAAAGTCGGAGCAAGATTGGAAAATTTAGAAAAAAAAGTTGGAATTGAGAAACCTATTGAAGAAAGTGAAAATAATAATGAAAATAATGGAGAAGGGGAAGAAGAGGAAGATGATGATGAGGAAGAGAATGAAAGTAATGCTGTTAATAATGATAATCAGGATTCTAATGGAGAAGAAAAGGAAGAGGATGATAAAAGTGATGATGGTGATGGGGATTAATTTTTTTTTTTTTGGTGTTTTTTTGATATTTTTCTTTTTTTTTTTAAGTTAAGTATGTTTTTTTTTTATATTTTTATTTATTTTTTTTTAAAATTTTGGAAGTTATTTTTTTTATTTTTTATTATAAATTAAATATTTTATTTGTAAATATATTTAAAAAATGTCTCATAATATTTTCTAATATTTAAGAAAATTAATTCATGATTATTTCAATCAAAAAGATAAAAGACTAATGAGTGATTTATATGAAGTTGAAAAAATTGTTGATAAAAGGAAAAGATTTGGAAAAAATGAATATAAGGTAAAATGGTTAGGGTATAAAATGTCAGAATGTACTTGGGAACCTTTAGAGCATTTATTAAATGTAATGGATGAAGTTGAAAAATATGAAAAAAGTATTAAAAAAGGTAAAATAAATTTAGAAAATAATAAAATTGAAAAAAAGATTAAGAATACAAATGAAGAAGAAAAAGCAAATGTGTATTATATTGATAATAGATATAAAAATGTTATAACTATTTCTTCAATTAATCAAAATCTTTATGGCATTGTTCAATTTGATAATAATGGTATTATTGAAGAAAAAAAAATTTTAACTTCTGATTTAAAGAAACTTAATCCTTTTATTTTGATTAATTTTTATGAATCTAAAATTAAATTTACATAAAAATAATTTAGTTTATTTACTTTTAAAATTATTCTATTCTTATAAAATATAAATAAATATGACTGATATTAATTTAAAAAATATACATGTAATACAAGATACATTAGCTCAATTTAAAGAAGAGATAAGAAAATCAATAATGGACCCTAATTATTCAAAAATTGGAATAATACATTTAAAAAATACTTTAGAAGATTTAGAAAAAAAAATGAAAATACAAGAAAAAGAAATAAATAAAAATTACCTTAATGAAAAAAATACATTAAAAAATACTCATAAAATGTTATATAATCCTCCCTCATTACCAGTTTTAAGACAAAAATCGGCAAAAATAATAAATTATACACCAGAAGAAATTGTTTTTAAATCAGATAAATTTGTTAATTTAAGTAATGTAGATCGATTAAGAGATTATAAAAATAAAAGAGAATATTATAATTTTAAGAATAATTCATTAAAAAATAAAAGATTAAAATCTGCAATAAATGATAATATTAATAATGATGATGTTTTTTTTTATGCAGAAGATAAAGTAGAAAAAAATATGAAAGTACCAAATTATATGAATCCACAAAAAAGAATTGATTATTCTATAAATAATAGAAGAGTAAAATCAAATCCTGTTTTTTATGATAGAAACAAACAACCAATAATTACTAAAAAAGATTTAAATAAAGGTTTACTTACTTTAGGATATAAAAAAGTAATACCAAAAGGTGCAGATTTAACACCAGCATTTCTTTTTAATGGAGGTAATCCGTTTCAAACAAGTGCAAAAATGTCTGATTTTACTCGAAAAGGATTAAATGATGAATATAAAGGATTTAAAGGATATAATGAAAAAAAATCAGATAAAAAGTCAATAATAATAAATAAAGAAAATAGATCAACAAGTATGAATGTAAGTCAAATTCAAACAAATAGATCAAATAATAATTCAAAATTAAATAATTTAAATGTTTCTAAAATTAAATCAGTAGATTCAAATATTGAAAATAATATAATAAATCCATTTAATATTAATAATAAAAGTAGATTAACACCTAATAAATTAAATTCAAATACATTTATAACAGAACAAAAATCAATAAGTGGAATTAGTCAAATAACTCAATCACAACAAATAACAAATAATTTAATAGATCAAAAACCAAAATTGATTACTTTTTCAAATTATGAAGTAGTAAAAGATGAAACATATCATAGGTTTTATGAAACAAATCGTAATATTTGGCCTCAAATTTCTTATATAATAGATAATTTTATAAAATTATTTAAAAAATTAACATTAAAACATCTTCAAGTTTATGCAGATGGAATTTTAGAATTATCAAGAGATGAATTAAGAGTTCTTCAAAATAGAGATTTACTTCTTTGTATTTATGAAAAAGATTTAGATGTATTAGGATTAAATCCTACTAATCCAATTGAACTTTATGCTACTTTAAAAGAGAAATTTGTTATTAAAATTCAAAAGACTTTTAGAAAATTTTTAGTTCAGAAAAAAGTAGAAGAAATGAAAATTTATTTTACTAGATTAATATATATGCAACATATGATTCGAGGTATAAAATTAAAAGTAAATGCAAGAAAAAGAGCAAAAAAATTATTTGATGAGAGATATAAAGAATGGAAATTAATGATGGAAAAATTTAAAAAAAATTGGAATATAATAAAAAATTCACCAAGAATAGAAATACACTTTAATTCAATATCTCTTCCAACAACAAATTCAATATATTTAAATACAACATTTCATAAATTTTCAGAAAGAGAAAACAATGAATTAAACAGAATAATAAATTTAATAGATGAAAATGTAGAAATAATATACATATCACCACATGAATTAAATCAAGACATAATAACATATTATGCTTCAATTTTAACAACTTTAGATATTCAAAATATAAAAGAAAGATTTCATATATTAATCCCTGATTCAGTTGATGAATACGTTCCTCATTATTCAATAAGTGAATTATTATTATTATCACCTTATACTTTAAATTATATTAAAAAATATGTTGGAAATAAAAATGCTTATATTGTCCCTGGAAATGTTAGTAAAGTTGAAATGGAAATTTCAATGTTATTAGATATTCCAATTTTAATGGGAGATTTATTTCAAAGTCAAATTTTTTTTTCTAAATCTGGGAGTAAAATTGTCTTTAAAAAAAATAAAATTAATTCTCCTATTAGTGCATGGGATATTAAAAGTGAATTTGAATTTTATTCATCATTGGCTCATTTAGTTAATTTATATCCTGAATATAATATTTGGATTTTTAAAATGGATTATGAAGTAAATGGAAGAGGAATTGCATATATTCAATTAGATAGACTTGATTCATATATTAATTTAAAAAATAAAAAAGAAAAATTTAAAGATCAAAAAAAATATGAAGTTGAATTATATGAAATTTTTAAAAAAAATTTACCAAATAAAGTAAAAATTTGTACTTATCATTTATATAAAAATTGGGAAGAATATTTTAAAAATTTTATTGAATTTCATGGAGTAATTGAAGCATGTCCAGTATATAATCCAATGACTCTATTAGGTTCTCCTTGTTTACCTATTTTAATTGAACCAAATGGTGATATACAATTTTTTTCTACTTATGATAAAATTAATTTATTATCTTTTAGAACAATTGGAGCAATTTCACCTCAATTTTCTATTCCTTTAATTATTGATAAAAATAATAATCAAAAATTTGAAATTAGTGAAAAAAGTAGTAGAAAAAGTGAAAATAGTTTTTATAGTTCTGAAAATGATAATGAAAATGAAGGAATTGATTTATTTAAAATTTGTAATAAAATTGGGAAATATTTATATAAAAATGATATTATTGGTTTTGTAACTATTGAATTAATTGCATTTAAAAATTATAAAGAACATATTAATTATTTTAAAGAAAATAATAAGATTAATTATTGGGCTATTGATTTGAAATTTGGATTAAATGATATTTTAGCTTCAATTAATTTTTGCAATTTTTTATATAATAGATCAGCTGAGAAAATGAAAATGGATAATGAATTATTAAATTTAAGTAATAATAGTCTTGAAAAACATTTAATAAATTCAAGTGAAAAATATGCAATATTTACTTTTCCTTTTTTATCACATTCACTTATTTCTCATATTAAATTAAATGATTTTATTAAAGCATTTAGAAATGAAAAATTAATATTTGATATTGAAGCTAAACAAGGGATTATTTTTAATTTTAGTGATTCTTTAGAATGTGGTTGTTTTGGTATTCAAGGCATATTAAATTTAGAATTTTCAAATAATAATAATAATTTTATTCAATTATGGAAAATGATACAAAATGCTCTTCATATTGTATCAATTGCAGTTAAATTAAAAGAATTTCAACCTTTAATTATTGATGAACAGAGAACTGATGTTATTAATTTAAGTGAAATTTTTAATAGAATTAATAAATATTATAGTAATTTACTTATTAAATATAAAAAAGAAATGAAGGAAAAGGAAAATAATAATGACAAAATTAAATAAATTATAAATATTTGTAACTTAATAATTAATTTTTTTTTTTAATTTTATATTTAATATTCTTTGTTTTCCAAGAAAATTAAATTTTTCTAAAATTTCAATATTTAATGAAAAATTTGGAAATGAATGTTTTATTTTTTTTGTTTCATTTTCAGAAATTTTTCCCAAATTAATTAATATATTTACATCAGATATAAATTTTAAATTTTCAATATTTTTAAGTAAAATAAATAATTCATTTAGTTGAAAAATATTATAAATAATTTCAATTTCTATAATTCTTAAAAATATGAAATATTTAATATTATTAAATAAATTTATAATTCCATTTTTATTTATATCTTCTAATCCAAATAATTTAATCTCTTGTAAAATAAAATTATCCTCATTGATTATATTAAATAAATCAATTTTATAATATCCATTTTCATTTTTATTTTCAATCTCATAAACATCTAATAATATAATTTTTTCCAAATGTTCAAAATCAAAAACTTTATAATTATTCAAACAACTTAAATATCCTTCAAATTCATTTTCTTTTATAATAAAAATATTATTATTTTCTGATAAAATTCCTAAACTCAACTTATAATATTCAGGAAATTTTTTAGTTATATATTTATATTTTATTGTATTATTTTTTAATTTTTCCATATTAATACTTACTTCATAGCCTTTTCTTTCATCAACTCCTAAAAAAAATTTGAATCCTTTTAAATTTGAATAAAACTTATTTTCTTTATAAATATCTTTCATAAAATAAAAAGTTAAATCTTCAAAAAATTCTTCACCTAAAATTTGATTTTTATATATTTTATATATTTGATATAAACCAAAATATGTTTTTAAATAACCAAAATGAAAATCTATATCTTCTTCATTCATTGATAATTGTATTACATCTTCAATAAAAATATACTCTAAATGATTTAATATAAATTTAAGTTTTTCATTCCCTTTTGAAGAAACATTGACACATTTTAAATAAAATAAATTATTTAAATTTATTTCATTATATTCATATTTTAATTTTGTGATATTAAATATATCATTAATATTTACTAAAGATAAAACTTCAAGATTTTCAATTAAAGAAATAGGAACATCAACATTACTATAATTTGAAATAAATAAATGTGTTAAATTAGGTAATTCATGATCAAGAATATTTAAATTTAAATAATCAAAAAATTCAGATTCATAATCTAAATTACCTTTAAATTTTAAAACTTTTATATTTTTTAAATCAATATCAAAATTTATTCTTTTTGTGAAACATAGATAATTATCTCTATTTTTATTATAATAATATTTGGAATTCATTTCTATTGGAGAAGTAATTAATTCGTCACTTATTTTTTTTAAATTCTCAAAATCTTCATTTTTATTAAAATTATTATATTTTAATTTTAAAAAATTCCATAATTCAATTTTATTTAAATATTTTAAACTTGTTTTAATATTATTAATAATAAACAATTTTTGATAATCATATAAATTAATATTTAACATTTTTTGCATTTTTTTATTATATAATACTAGAGAAAAAAATGTATCTTTTGATAAAAATGTAAACAACTCATTAATCAAACTCGGTAATTTCCATATTTTAAAAATTGAATATTTTATTTTTGTATTATACATTTGATTTGATTTTTTTTATATTTTTAAAAACATATTTTTTTAATGAAAAATTATAAAATTTAATAAAATAATTAATATTTATTATTTTTTTCACATATATAAATTCATTTTTAAATATGGGTCAATTAATGAATAATATGGAGCAAATAGCTCATTTTACCGAAAATTTTTCAGAAAAAAATATAGAATTATTTAACAAACCAAATCAAATAAATTTACCAGAAGAAAAAAATGGTAAAATAGAAAATAAAGAAAATAACATAGATGATAAAAATGAATTAAAAGAGGAAAATAACAAAAATTTAAATAAAAAATTATATGAGGAAGATATAACAAAAAATAATATTGAAGAAGAGAATAATCCTCAGATAAAAAAGTCAAAAATATCTAAATTTAATTCATATCATTCATCAGAAAATTTAACAAAAATAGATAATAAAGAAATAGATGAAAAAAAAGAAGAAATGGAAAAAATAAAAAATGACATAATTAACGAAGGAAATTTTTCAGACCAAGAAATAAAAACGCAAAATCAAATATTAAAAGAATATCAAATAAAAAACGAATCTTCAGATGAAGAGAAAGAAAAAGCAATTCCAAGAATAAAAGACATAAATTTTGATATAAAAAAAGTATTTAAAATGAAACCAATACACGAAGAATATAATGATGAAGAATTAAAAAAAATAACATCAAATAATAATAATCATGAAAAAAATGATTATGAACTTCAATTTAGAACTAGTGATATGATTCGTTCATCATATATAGCAACATTAATATTAAAAAAAGTTTGGATTCCTACTTCAAAAACAAAAACTCATAATAGTTTAATTATTTTTGATTGGGATGATACATTATTATGTACAACTTTTTTAACTCCAAAAGGTTATTTTGATGAAGATATTCAATTAAATGATAAAGATAAAGAAAAAGTTCAAAAATTAGAAATTTCAGTTTTAAATTTATTAGAAATTTCAGTTGCAAAAGGTGATGTTTATATTATTACAAATGCTGGTCCTGGATGGGTTGAATTTTCTGCTGAGAAATTTTATCCTAATTTAAGGAAAGTTTTAAAAAAAATTAAAATTATTTCTGCAAGAGGTTTTTATGAAAAGGAATATCCTAATAATTCTAGAGAATGGAAAATACAAACTTTTTTAAATTTACAAAAGGATTTAAATACTCAATTAGTTACTAATATTATTTGTTGTGGTGATTCAGTATTTGAAATGGAAGCTGGGAAAATTTTGGCTTCTAAATTTAAGCAAGCTTATATTAAAACTATTAAATTTAGAGAAAGTCCTAAACCTGAAGAATTAAATAAACAATTGAGATTAGTTATTGATCAATTTAATGGAATTTATTCTGCTGTGAAGAATCTTACTATAAGGGTTGAAAAGAAAAAAAAGTAAAAATCAGTTATTTTGTATATTTTTATATATCATTAATGTTTACAATTTTATAATTTAATATAATAAAATTTTTTAATTTTAATGTCTTTTTAATATAAATAAATATATGTTTCAATTAAGTATTATTACTAAATCTCAAAAAAATTTAGAGTCTATTGAAAAAAATAATATTTTTTATGATAATATTGAAGGA
>Ga0256407_10005968_pt1 | contig 19117 bp, 17 predicted proteins | sample RumenRJG_04DNA_FD_193489 | JGI IMG/M metagenome (GOLD analysis project Ga0256407, IMG submission 193489) | Bovine rumen microbial communities from Lethbridge, Alberta, Canada - RJG_04 | ecosystem: Host-associated > Mammals > Digestive system > Stomach > Rumen | place: Canada: Alberta... | reverse complement strand
TTCTTTGCCAAATGGTATCATGGTTTTGAATGCTGTGTGCTGTATTACGCCAGATTATAGGGACTTCCTATAGTCCGGTAAATTGGGAAAGTGTTATTTGAATGTGATTATATAGCTGGAGCGCATCCGGAGATACTTAAGAGGCTGGCAGAGACCAACATGGAATCTCTCCCGGGCTATGGCATGGATCATTACACTGAGTCTGCGAAGGAGAAGATCCGTAAGGCCTGCGGCTGTCCTGACGCCGAGGTGGAATTCTTGGTGGGCGGTACTCAGACGAATTCTGTAGTGATCTCCACGATGCTCAGAGACTGGGAGGGCGTGATCGCTGCTGACAGCGGACATGTAAGCGTGCACGAATCCGGTGCGGTGGAGTTTACCGGGCATAAGGTGCTGCAGATACCGGCCGAAAACGGCAAGCTCAGGGCTGATGACGTAAGGCAGTTCCTGAAGAATTTCCATGACGATGCGACCCACGATCACATGGTGTTCCCCGGAATGGTATACATCTCGCATCCGACGGAGCCGGGCACTCTGTACAGCAAGGCTGAGCTTGAGGAGCTTTCCGCGCTCTGCCATGAGTACAGCATACCGCTCTACCTTGACGGAGCAAGGCTGGGATACGGTCTCATGAGCAACGAATCAGACCTTACTCTTGAAGATATAGCGAAGCTTGTCGACGTTTTCTATATAGGCGGCACAAAGGTTGGAGCCCTGTGCGGCGAGGCTGTCGTGTTTACGAAAAACAACAGGCCGGCGCACTTCATAACGTCAGTCAAAAAGAGGGGAGCGCTGCTCGCGAAGGGCAGGCTGCTTGGCATACAGTTCGATACCCTGTTTACCGATGACCTGTACTTTAAGATCAGCCGCCATGCCATTGAGATGGCTGAGCGCGTAAAGGACATCATCAGAGAGAAAGGCTGGGAAGTTTACATGGATTCTCCGACTAACCAGCAGCTGATACTGATGACAGAGGAGGAAATGACTGAGCTCGGAAAGACAGTCATCTTTGACCGCTGGGGTATATACGACGATACTCGCACGATCGTGAGGCTGGCGACGAGCTGGTCGACGACTGAGGAAGACATAGCCGTGCTCGCGAAGGCCTGATCGGTGCGGCAGGCAGAAGTCGGACCTGCATTTGTCAGAAAAACTGACGACAGTTTTTTCGGAATACTCAGAATGAAAAAAGGCGCCTCACGCTGCTTTTGCGGAAGCGCCTTTTATGATGTATTTGCCTTTGCTTTGCCCGTTAACGGACGAGTACCGCTACTCGATGCCGATCACCTTGTAATCCTTTGCCTCTACAGCCTCCTTGAGGGCAGTATCAGCAACATCTGCCGACATCGATACCACTGCAGTTCCTGCCTCGTGGCTGACCTCTGCGGACTCAACACCGTCGAGAGCCTCGAGCGCCTTCTTTACAGCAGCCTCGCAATGAGGGCACATCATTCCTTCGATATTCATTGTCTTCTGCATCAGTTTTTCCTCGCTTTCATTCTTTTTATTGTTTTCAGGCGCCTTTGCCGAAGCATCCGCCTGTGATGAACTGTTTCTAATATCTGCATCCTTGTTCTTTTTCCCTGCGTCAAACAGGTTGAGCCTGAGAGCATTGGTGACAACACAGAAGCTCGAGAGACTCATGGCAGCTGCTCCGAGCATCGGGTTGAGGGCCCAGCCGAAAAGCTTTATATATGCTCCGGCAGCTACAGGGATGCATATCACGTTGTAGAAGAACGCCCAGAAGAGGTTCTCGTGGATGTTCTTCAGTGCCTTGCGACCGAGCCTTATGGCAGTGACAGCGTCGGAAAGGCGGCTGTTGACCAGCACTACATCTGCTGCGTCGAGCGCTACATCCGTACCTGCTCCTATGGCGATACCTACATTGGCCCTGGTAAGAGCTGGCGCGTCATTTATGCCGTCTCCGATCATTGCCGTGCGGCCCTGATCCATGAGGCTGCGGATGACAGCCTCCTTGCCGTCAGGCAGCACTTCAGCAACGACTTCATCGACTCCTACCTCAGCTGCGATGGCTTCAGCGGTCTTCTTTCGGTCGCCTGTAAGCATGACTGTCCTGATACCCATCTCCCTGAACTGACTTATCGCCTCAACACTGTCGGCTCTTACTGAGTCCGCCAGAGCAATGAGACCAAGCAGTCTGCCGCCTTTTTCAAAGAGGACGGAAGTCTTGCCCGCGTTGGCGAATTCTGCCGTTTCTTTCATAAGACGGTCTATATCCGCGGAGGCGACTCCGCATTCTGCCATGAACTTCGCATTGCCGCCGGCTATACTGACTGCCGATGAACCGTCCCAGGTGAAGGCCTTCACGCCGCCGCCCGGCACTTCGGTGTAATCGCTTATCCTGAGAGTGGTGCCTCCGGTATACTCTGAAACCGCTTTCGCAAGAGGGTGGGTCGATCTTGACTCAACAGCTGCAGCCACGGTAAGGAGCTCGTCTTTTGAAACTCCGCGGCAGGTGAATACATCTGTTACCTTAGGATCACCGCCTGTGATGGTGCCGGTCTTGTCAAGCGCCGCTATTTCTATGCGCCCGGTCTCCTCAAGCGCCGCAGCGGTCTTGAAGAGTATGCCGTTTCTTGCTCCGACGCCGCTTCCGACCATTATGGCGACAGGCGTCGCGAGCCCGAGAGCGCAAGGGCAGCTGATGACGAGCACGGAGATTGCTCTCGCAAGGGCGAATCCGGTATCTCTGCCCACAGCAAGCCAGATTATAAGAGTGAGGAGCGCGATGCCTATGACGACAGGGACGAAAATGCCCGAGACTCTGTCTGCGATCTTAGCGATAGGCGCCTTTGTAGCAGCCGCGTCGCTTACCATACGTATTATCTGAGCGAGAGTCGTATCTTCGCCTACTCTCGTTGCCTTGCAGCGTATGAATCCCGACTGGTTGGACGTCGCGGCAGACACGCTGTCGCCCGGCTTTTTGTCGACCGGTATGGACTCGCCGGTAAGGGCTGCCTCGTTGACAGCGGAATTTCCTTCTATGATGACTCCGTCCACAGGTATGTTCTCTCCCGGATTGACGAGGAAAACATCGCCTACGCGCACCTGCGAAACAGGGACCTCTGTTTCGATCCCGCCTCTTTCAACAACTGCAGTCTGAGGTGCAAGCTTCATCAGACTCTTTAGGGCGTCGGTCGTCTTTCCTTTGGACCTCGCCTCAAGCATCTTGCCCACGGTGATAAGCGTAAGTATCATCGCGGCTGATTCAAAGTAAAAGTCGTGCATGCAGGCCATGACCTTTTCGCTGTCTCCCGCGAGCTGGGCTGCCGTCATCGCAAAGAGCACATATGTGCTCCAGCAGAATGATGCGGCGCTTCCCATCGCGACCAGCGTATCCATGTTCGGAGCCAGGTGGATCAGCCCCTTGAACCCGTTCACGAAAAACTTCTGGTTGATGACCATTACTATGGCCGCCAGTATCATCTGCACCAGACCCATCGCGATGTGATTGCCTTCAAAGAAGGAAGGGAGAGGCCAGCCCCACATCGTGTGACCCATAGAGAAGTACATGAGGACTATAAGAAAGCCCAGCGACCATATGAGGCGCTTCTTAAGGACAGGAGTCTCTCTGTCCTCGAGCGCGGCTTCATCGGCGGCAAAACTGCTGCCTGCCGTCTTCTGCTCCGCGCTGTCTGCCTTGAGACGGGCTCCGTAGCCGGCGTCAGTGACAGCTCTTATGACATCTTCAGGTGAGGCACTTCCTTCTACACCCATTGAATTTGTAAGAAGGCTGACCGAGCATGAGTCGACTCCCTCGACTTTCGACACAGCCTTTTCTACGCGCGCCTGACAGGCGGCGCAGCTCATTCCTGTAACTATATATTGTTCCATTTCAGATTCCTTTGCCTGACTGCAGATCACTTCATCATCTTCTGAAGGGTGGTGACGAGCTCTTCCACGACCTCATCGTTTCCTTCTCTTATGTCATTCCTGACACAAGTACGGATATGATTTGACAGCAGCACCTTGCTGAAGCTGTTGAGCGCTGAATTGACTGCCGAGGTCTGTATCAGTATGTCAGGGCAGTACGCTCCGCGCTCCACCATGGCCTTGATGCCGCGCACCTGGCCCTCGATGCGGCTGAGCCTGTTGATAAGATCCTTGTATTCCTCCGGACTGCGTTCCTTGTGCCTTTCACTGCACGCGCAGCAGTCCTTGCTTTTATCAGTTGTGCGGGCCTCGCCTGCAGTTGTTTCGTTTTTCATATTTATACCCTCGATATCCCCTGGTCTTCCCTTGAGCTTCCTTTGATTGGATTGCCGCTTTTCAGATGTAATTTATCCTTGAACATGATTGATACCCCCTTGGGGTATCCTTCGTGCATAATATATACCCAGGTGGGGTATATGTCAATTCCGTAAGGTGTCTATTCGCACTGTTTTTTTAAGAATGCACCATACGTGATCAGATCGACGGGAACAGCCCTGCTGATGAGCCTTCCGGTGTATCCGAAGAAATAAATTATCTCAATATACACCAGACGCGAAGTGTTCCGGTAAGGATCGCTCGCCCTGATGGCAAATGGTGCATCTGAATGGAAATTATTTTTCGTGATACACCCAATTTGAGGAATTGGCTGCATAATGAGAAAAAAGAGTCTGCCAGATACACCCGCAGGCTCATTTTCAGGCAAAAATCGCGCCGGAAGCATGAAGGCGGTGTATTACGGATCAAAAAAATCCGGTTCATACACCAGCCTGGCAGCTGGCCTGAAGAGGGGGGATTTCGCAGCCCAAAAGGGACAGATGTTTTCCTCCAAAAGAAGGCGGATATTTTCTGGTTCGGAAACTGTATTTTTGTATATAGTTTCGTTTCGTTATTGTGTGGCTGCACTGACCCGTGATAAAATATTTTCATTAGTATGGACATCCGTGTTCTCCGGTGTCCGGAGGCCGTCAGGCCGTATTTAAAAGGAAAAAGAGAGGGAGAAAAGTGAAAGATCTAAAGCATCTGATTTATTTCGAGGACCTGCTCCAGGAGGCTAACAACGAGCTGATAGCGCAGGCCCAGAAAGACGGCATGAAGTGCATTGGATATATGTGCGAAAACGTGCCTGAGCCTCTGCTCAATCTGCCTGGATGCTTCTCGGCAAGGCTCCGTGCTCCGAGAACAGGCTCGATTGACGTTGGTACCTACTATCTGACCAGCTTCCTTTGCGAATATTCGAGAGCTATCCTCGAGAGAGCTCTTGAGGGAGGCTATAATTTCCTCGACGCCGTCATCACACCTGATGGCTGCACAATGCTCAACCGCTGCGTAGAAAACATGGATGTCCTCCAGGCAATGGGCAAGGAAAAGAAGGGCTTCTTCTTTGACTACATGGAGATCCCAATGAAGGCTGACTACAACGGCCTCGACCTCTACGTTCTGCAGTGCAAAAACCACATTCTCAAGCCGCTGGCAGAGAACTACGGCATCGACGTTTCTGATGCCGCTATCCGCAAGGCAGTAGCCGAGCACAACAAGGTCTGCGAACTCATCAGAGCTATCGGAGACTTCAGAAAGCTCGATAATCCTACGATCACAGGTTACGAGTTCAACGTATTCTGTCTGGCATCATATGTTGCTCCTAAGCATCTCATCATCGACAAGCTCGAGGAGACCCTCGAAGAGCTCAAGACAAGAAAGCCTGATCCTAAGCCTTGGTTCAAGGCAAGGGTTGAAGTCGTTGGCTCCGAGGTCGATGATGTCGACTTCATCAAGCTCGTTGAGGACAGTGGTGCGTTTGTATGCGCTGACAGATTCTGCTACGGCTCGCTCCCTGGCAGAGATCCTATCGAACTGAATGATGACGAGGATGCTCTCACACAGATCTGCAGCGCTTACATGTACAGAGGCGAGTGCCCGCGTTACATGGACACCGCGAAGATGGACGGACGCCGTGCTTATGTAGACAAGCTCGCGAAGGAGTACAAGGCAGACGGCATCATCTATCAGCAGATGAAGTTCTGTGACCCATGGGCTTATGAGAAGATGATGGGATCACACATCCTCAGAAACAGATATGACTGGCCGGTACTGGCAGTCGACAGACCGTACACTATCGGCTCCTCCGGACAGATGCGTACCCGTGTACAGGCGTTCATGGAGAGCATCGATATCAAGAAGATTCAGAAGGAGGATAAGTGATGGCTGTTAAGAAATTCAAGACTATGGTAAACCCTGAGAAGATCAAGGGCGATACCAGATACGGTGACCTTTACATACCGCATGGCAAGGTCAGAAAACGCCGTGAGTGGAGAGGTGTCGGAGACACTCTTTACGATTACAGCAGATGGCTGGGCATCATGCTCACACTGGGCATATTCATGGCCAAGCCTCGCAACATCAAGTTCTTCTTCAGATACCGCTGGATGGCTAACTATCTGGCAGTACCGATGATGGTCGATAGATTCACTCAGGGTCTCAGAGGCGAATACCTCAGAATGACACACGAGGAGCAGGACCTCATCATCATCGACGTAGCTAAGCTGCTCAACACCATGGCCCGTGCAGACCGCAGAACAGGCAATGACGAAGAGTTCTCGAAGATCAACGTACTCGTAGACGAGAACGAGATGACAGCAGTCATGATGGGATTCCCTAACCTGAAGTGCACATCCCGTGAGACTCCTTCGACATACGTATCCGTGCTGCTCAACCAGCACGCCATGGAGCACTACATCGACGTAGCTCAGGAGTATGGACTCCCTGGAGACGTCTGCCCGATGCCTGAGGCTGAGGCCGGCGTTTCGATCGACGACGACGCTCCTGTCTTCGGTGCCTGCGCTGTACAGTGCAACACCACATGCGACGGCTCGCTGCTCGGAAACGGTGTTATCTCCGAGAGACTCGAGAAGGAAGACGGTATTCCTGTATTCCAGCTTCCGGCTCCGCTCCGCCACAAGGAAGACGACGTTCAGGACTACGCTGCTGAAGAGATCAGAAGAGCTATCGCGTTCATCGAGGAGCACACAGGCCACAAGTGGGACTGGGATTACTACTTCGAATGCGCCAAGAGAGTCAACTTCGCTACAAAGTGCCGCAACGAGTGGCTCGACATGAACAAGACGGATTATCCGCAGATCTTCGGCGGAAACCTCGCTCTTTACACAGAGACCAACTACATGGCTATCTGCGGCAAGGTTCCTGAATTCGAAAGAGCTGACAGACGTCTCATGAAGCTGGCTGAGAAGGCATACAAGAAGAGAAAGATGGCTGCTCCTGAGTACCGCCACAGAGCGATCGTATGGGGCGTTCAGTCTCACTTCTACATGGACTTCCTGGTATGGCTGCTCAACTGCTGGGGCATCGTGCCTCTGACAGACATGCTCTCATGCATCAACACAGAGATGATCGCGGATACCGATACTCCTGAGAACAGAGAGCAGGCTTACTACGACATGGCCATGCTGACAGAAGAGATGATCATGCGTAACCGTACACACGGCGGCTACAAGGTACTCCTCGACGACCTCTTCGAGTTTGTAGAGCAGTACAACGCTGACATGATCATTCTCTGGGAGCACATCACATGCAAGGCTCTAGATGGAATGCACGGACTCTTTGAGGACAGAGCAAGAGATCTCGGAATTCCTCTGATCTGGGTTGACCACCAGCTCTTTGACCCTCGTGTCGTAACAAGACAGGGCGTAAGAGACCAGGTCAACAACTACATGAGAACAGTAATGCAGGAAGAACCGCTCGATCCTACACTCGAGGTTCTCGACGACGAGAATGCGTGGTAAAATATAGAAAAGTCATTCGGAAATCTACCGGAGGTTTAAAAATGAAAAAGAAACTCGCGAAAGCACTGCTGTATGTTCTGACCGGAGGACTTGCTTTCTTCGTAGTCACATTCACAGTTTACTTCTTCAACCTTGACATGAAGCTTACATCGATGATCGAGCCGTTCCTGCTCAAATGGTACGACAGGATCCCTAGAAACCAGCATCTGTAGAAAAGGGGCGCAAGGCGCGAATACATTAAACACATCCCGCAGGCACGTAATGTCTGCGGGTTTGTTTTTGCCTGAGAAAGAGGCGAAATGCAGCCTGGAAAAAAATTTTTTAAAAATTTCAATTCCTACCTTGACAATAGGAAAAGCGAATGCTATCATACGGTTGTAAGGAAAAGTTAAACATAACTAACTTCACCATAATACTTTCATCCCTCTTACAATATCTATATCTACAAGCAAAAAAGCTGCCGAAGGGCAGCCTTTTTGTTTATGCCGGCAGCGGCTCTTTAATAGAATATGTGCCATGTTTGTGATATGCTTTGCAACAGGAGGCATGCCCGGCAGCCTGAGACTGACGGGACGCTTTTGAAAAGGGGGATGCAGCCATGGAAGATCCGAAAGAAAGACCGCATTGCTTTGATCTGGCCGATAAGCTCGAGTCGGAGAGAAATCTTACCGATGATGAGTTTGCGGCTGTGCTGCTCTGCGATGACGAGGGTTTTGATGAATATCTGGCCAGGAAGGCAAGGGCGGTACGTGAAAAGTATTATGGAAAAGAAGTTTACCTTCGCGGACTCATAGAAATAACGAATATATGTAAAAATAACTGCTATTACTGCGGGATAAGAAGGGATAACGCGAATGCCGAGCGTTACCGTCTCAGCGAGGAGCAGATACTTTCCTGCTGCGATCAGGGTTATGAGCTTGGGTTCCGCACCTTTGTGCTGCAGGGAGGAGAGGATCCGTATTATACGGATGAGCTCGTTGTGTCGATAGTCAGCGCCATAAAGGAGCGGCATCCTGACTGCGCTGTCACGCTGTCGCTTGGAGAGCGCGAGAAGGAGAGCTATCAGAAGTTCTTTGACGCCGGCGCCGAGCGTTATCTGCTGAGGCATGAGACGGCGGACAAGGCTCATTATGAGTTGCTTCATCCGGCTGAGCTCTCGTTCGATCACAGGATGCAGTGCCTCAGAGACCTTAAGGAAATAGGATATCAGGTGGGCTGCGGAATGATGGTGGGATCACCGTATCAGACTGTTGAGCATCTGGTGGAGGATCTCCGCTTTCTGCGTGACTTCAAACCTGAGATGGTGGGCATCGGACCGTTCATACCTCATCACGACACCCCGTTCGCTGACCGCGAGGCAGGGACGGTGGATATGACAATTCGGCTGCTGGCCATCATACGCCTGCTTCTTCCTGATGTGCTTCTGCCGGCGACTACCGCTCTGGGCACCATCGACCCAAGGGGGCGCGAGAAGGGCATTCTGGCAGGGGCCAATGTTGTGATGCCGAATCTTTCACCTTCGGATGTAAGGGGCAAGTACCTGCTTTACGACAACAAGATCTGCACGGGTGACGAGGCTGCTGAATGCATACGATGCATGGCAGCGCGCATCGCTTCGGTCGGATATGAGACCGTAGAAGCCCGCGGAGATCATGCTTCGTTCAGAGGGCGATAAATATGTTTTTCCAAAAACCTATTGACTTACTAGGTAATAGGGGCTACAATGACATCAATCTAAAACCAACACTTGAAAAGGGACAGAAGATGAAAAATAATCCTTCCTTCCAAATGAATATGAACTACTGGATGTGTTGTTGTCTGACGCAAAGCTCCCGGGCTCGATGTATGGCCGGGGTCTTGTCTTAAGATGACATGCACTCCGACAGACATCTGACTCTGATCCCTGAAAATGAGTGGAACGCCCGGGAGCATATAAATGCCCCCCGGGTTTTTTAAATGCAGCGGAGGTCAGGGGAGTCAAAAACGATCAATAAAGCATGCAGACAATGGCTGAAAAAGAACATACAAAAGAAAGTGAGGACAATAAAATGGCTAATATTTACAAGGGTACACTGGGACTTATCGGAAACACACCGCTCGTAGAGGTGATCAATATTGAAAAGGAGCTCGGGCTTGAAGCGACCGTGCTCGTGAAACTCGAGTACTTCAATCCGGCTGGAAGCGTAAAGGACAGGATCGCGAAGGCGATGATAGAGGACGCTGAAGAGAAGGGTCTGCTGAAGGATGGATCGGTCATCATTGAGCCTACATCGGGCAACACAGGCATCGGACTTGCCTCGATAGCGGCCGCGAAGGGCTACAGGGCTATCCTCACAATGCCTGAGACGATGAGCGTTGAAAGAAGAAACATCCTCAAGGCATACGGAGCTGAGATAGTTCTGACTGAAGGTGCCAAGGGAATGAAGGGCGCTATAGCAAAAGCGGAAGAGCTCGCGAAAGAGATAGACGGCGGATTCATTCCGGGACAGTTTGTGAATCCTGCCAACCCGGCGGTGCACAAGGCCACCACAGGCCCGGAGATCTGGAATGATACGGACGGAGCTGTAGACATCTTCATTTCGGGAGTAGGCACGGGCGGCACTCTTACCGGTACCGGAGAATATCTGAAGTCGCAGAAGCCTGAGGTGAAGATCGTAGCCCTTGAGCCTGCTGATTCACCGGTGCTATCTGAAGGAAAAGCAGGAGCGCATAAGATACAGGGCATAGGCGCCGGTTTTGTGCCTGAAGTCCTGAATACTGCTGTGTATGATGAGATATATAAGGCGGAATCGCAGGATGCCTTCGAAGCGGCCAAGCTGCTCGCAAAAAAAGAAGGCATCTCCGTAGGGATCTCCTCGGGAGCTGCTCTTCATGCCGCGATCGAATACGCGAAGAAGCCTGAAAACAAAGGCAAGACTATAGTAGCTCTGCTTCCGGACAGCGGTGACAGATACTACTCGACAGCGCTCTTTACTGAGTAAGCGAGGCGGCGCGGTCACGCCTCAGTATAACTGCCGCAAGGACTGCAAGCAGCGCATCGACAGAAAGCCAGATGCCCGCGATCCACATGGCGGCGTCGGCGAAGACATCCTCCTGCATTACGTTGATGAGGTTGTCTTTGGCCGGATCGAGTATCCACAGATCGTTGTCGAAGAAGATGTGGTGGAACACCGTAAACACCTGCGTGAAGTCTATCATGCACAGAATGGCAATGATCACGGAAAGGACAGCGACAAAGCACAGAGACCTCAGCCATCCTCTCGCAAGTATGGCAGGGGTCTTTTCCTTTCCGTTATGCACATAAATAAATGTGGCAAGGGCTGCAAGCAAAAGACAGGCTATGACACGCGCCCGAATTCCGCCCTGAAACAGCACTCTGCAGTCGTAGAGATGAGCCTTTTCGCGGTCGGTGAAGAAAGGAGCGGTCACTCCGTCTATGGTCGCTTCTGTGTCATCGAGCGTATCGAGCCTGCCTATGCAGTACTCAAGCATGTCCTCTGTGATATGGACAGCGTCATCGAGGGACATCTCGCCTCTGACATTCGATGGTGTGTCATACTTGGCGTACTCATTGCGCCACCAGTCAGGCAGCCAGTAGCATACGGCCTGAAGTGAGGTTATGAGCAGTACGAGCATCAGGCAGAGCCCGCATATGAAAGCCGCTACATTATGTGTTATCGCTGAATCGTATATTTTTCTCATGCCTGATATTGTACACTCTGTCGCTCAAAAAGTACAATCTAAAACAGTTCACTTTAACACTTTAAAGCGCGAAAGGTGTATACTACATGCATCGGAAATTTGAATCACCTCGGAAAGACCGTGTAGCTTATCCGGGAAGGCGGTAAAACATGATCACAGAAAAAGAACAGAAAAACATACAGCAGTTCTACAGAGCGGTCCTGGCGCTTCAGGATGAAGAGGAGTGCCGCAGATTCTTCGACGACGTGGCGACCATCAAAGAAGTCCTCGATCTTTCGGCGAGGCTCGAGGTGGCCTGCATGCTCGACCGCGGCGCGGTCTTCAGTGTGATAAGCCGCGAGACCGGAGCCAGCTCGGCAACCATAAGCCGTGTAAACAAATGCCTCACCTATGGAGAGGGAGGCTATAAGACGGTCATAGACCGCATAAAAGAAGACTAAAAAGAGGGCATTTGCATAAGCTGCGAATGCCCCGCTGTTGTTTGATCAGAAGCAAAGCTCCAAAAAACTGTTATCAAAACTCAGCTTTTACCTCAACACCGTCATATTTGAAACAGTCCATGAACCTCAGCTTGAAGAGGTTCTTTTTATGCATCGAATCTATGCGCTCCTTGGTTGCCGGATCGTCTATCTCGCCTGTGCGGATATAGTGGTCGAGGACTTCGTATGTGAAGCCGAGCTTGTCTTCGTCACTCATGCCCGAAAGGCCGTCGGTCGGCACCTTTTCAATAAGCACCGGAGGGAGTCCGAGAACTCTTCCCATAGCTCTGATCTCAGCCGTAGTGAAGCACGACATCGCGCTGAAATCGCCTACGGAATCACCGTATCTTGTCGAATAGCCTACCCAGTCCTCGGAAAGGTTGCAGGTGTTGACGACTCTGCCGTTTTTGCTCTGTCCGACTGCGTATAGAGTCGACATGCGAAGACGCGGCTGCAGGTTTATGATGGAGTCCTTGCTGATCTCTATGCCGGCTGAACATATCTGCTCTGTCAGGCCGTCAAAAGCGCTCTTTATATTTATGATGTAGTGCTCAATGCCAAGATGGTCTACAAGCAGCTTTGCCATGTCGATGTCGGACTGCTCGCCGTTTGGCATCAGCACGCCTATTACCCTGTCCTTGCCGAGAGCCTCGCAGCAAAGAGCAGCGGCTATCGAGCTGTCCTTGCCTCCGCTGATACCTACTATGGCATTGCAGCCTGGCCCGTTTATCTCAAACCAGTCTCTTATCCATTTGACTGTAGCTTCGACAGCTTTTTCAGCATCAAATCCCATAACACTCTCCTTTGCTAATACTTAGTTTAAAGCGCTTTATAGCGCTATTTTTAATATACGAAAGATTATACCACAGCTTATCCTTGTGTTATACTATAACAAAAATCGAACGGAGACCATTTTACATATGAAACCATATTACATAAAAGACCTCAGGCCTGATGAAGGGCACCGCATCGAGGACAGATACCTCGTTAAGACCGTGGACATCCGCGACGGCAACAACGGCAAGAGACACCTCTATCTGTCGCTCGCTGACGCTACGGGAGACATCCAGTCCGTGAAGTGGAACCTCACTCCTGATGAAGTCAAAGCCTTCGCGAAGGTAAAGTCGGGCATGGTCATCAGCGTCGTGGGCAGATGCCGTGATTACAAGGGTCAGAATCAGCTCATCCTCGATGCCATAAAGGGCGAGGCGCGTGAGGGAACATACGAGAGAGCCGATCTCTTCAAGGCTGCTCCCGAAAAGCCTGAGGATATGTATGACTATATCGTGGGCCGCATCAATGCCTTTGAAGATGAAGAACTGAAGCGCCTCTGCCTCAGCTTCTACGAAGGCGAGAAGGAGCGCATAATGTATTACCCGGCGGCCATGAGCAATCACCACGCGGAATACGCGGGGCTGCTTTATCATGTGAAGCGCATGATGATGATGGGCGAGAGAGCGTGCGAGGTGTATACGAATCTCAACAAAGATCTCCTGCTTGCGGGAGTCGCTCTTCACGACATAGAAAAGCTGAATGAGCTCGCGTCTGACGAGAACGGCGTAGTGCCTGAATACACTCTTGAAGGCAAGATGCTCGGCCACCTTGTCATGGGCGTGGAATCCATCGGCGAGAGATGCAAGGAGCTTGGTATCAGTCACGAGAAGTGCCTGCTGATGCAGCACATGTCGCTGACGCATCACTACGAGCCGGAGTTCGGCAGCCCTAAGAAGCCTCTTTTCCCTGAGGCGGAGATGCTCCATTATCTCGACATGACGGATGCGAAAATGTTCGACATGGAAGATGCTCTCAGCAATGTCGATCCGGGCGGATTCAGCGAGAGAGTGTTCACGCTCGACAACAGAAGGCTTTACAAACGCACCTTTGAATAAATGCAGCAGGAAGGCAAACTCGGAAAGATAATATTCAACAATCCTGAGAACGGCTATACCGTAGCGGTCTTCGATACAGAAGCAGGCGCGATCCGGATAGCCGGTTCTTTTGCTGAGCCAAAAAGCGGAGCAAAGTACAGGCTTCAGGGGCGGTTTACCATACATCCGAAGTATGGAGAGCAGTTCAGCGTTGCCTCGTATGAGGAGATGATGCCCGAGGGTGCGGACGCGATACTTGAATTCCTCGCGGCAGGCAACATACGCGGCATCGGACCTAAAATGGCCCGCCAGATAGTCGATGTCTTCGGTGATGAGACGCTTGCCGTCATCGAAGAGACTCCTGAGAAACTCCTTATGATAAGCGGGATAGGCGCTAAAACACTTGCGAGGATCACCGAGTCGTTCAGTGAGTCGAAGGACTTTGCTGATGCCTCCATAGAGCTCCGCGAGCTGGGCATCGAAATGAATGAAGCCGTGCGCATATATAAACTGTATGGAAAGGATTCTTTGAGGATAGTAAGCGAAGATCCTTACATTCTGGCGGAGGATATACGCGGCATCAATTTCCGCAGGGCGGATTCGATCGCGGCAAAGCTTGGCGTTGAGCCGGACAGCAGCATAAGGATACAGAGCGGCATCCGTTACATGCTCAAATCGTGGGCCGCGAGCGGAAGCACACTCATGCCCGAGAGTTTTCTGATCGAAAAGACGGCGGAGTTCCTCGATGTGATGATGGACAACGTGAGAGAGTCTCTGAAGGACATGGTATTCGCCGGTGAACTTGAAGAGGACAGCATCGACGATGAGGCGGTCATCTATCTGTATGGCTATTACCACGCTGAGCAGCGGGTGGCTCATGAGCTCATGAAGCTGAGAAATGCAGAGGTGAGGCCGATACCGATGCAGTACAACAACTTCATGGAAGCCGTAAGCATGGGCGGGACTGACCCGTATGAGACGGTAGAGCTGTCTGAAGAGCAGAAGCGCGCCGTACTCGAATGTCTCACAAACAACGTCACTGTGATCACCGGAGGACCCGGCACCGGCAAGACCACTATCATAAATACGATAGTACAGATACTTGATTTCGCAGGGATGTCGTTCGCTCTTGCAGCACCTACAGGCAGGGCTGCCAAGCGCATGGAGGAGGCCACGGGCAAACCGGCCATGACCATACACCGCATGCTCGAATTCGTGTGGTCAGAAGAGGAAGAGGTGCTCAACTTCGGGCGAAACGAAGAGAACCCTCTCGAAGAGGATGTGATAATAGTCGATGAAGCATCGATGATAGACCTGATGCTCATGGATGGCCTGCTGAACGCCGTGAAGGAGGGCACTCGTCTCATATTTACGGGAGACGCCGATCAGCTGCCGCCTGTCGGAGCGGGCAACGTGCTCCGCGATATGATAGCCAGCGGGTGCATCCCTGTCATAAGGCTGAAGGAGATTTTCAGGCAGGCGGAGGGAAGCGGCATCGTAACCAACTCGCATCTCATAAACAGCGGCGAGTACCCTGAGCAGCAGAGCGGGGACGATTTCTATATAATAGGAAAATTCAGCGAGAATTCCATAAGCGATACGATAAGAGAGCTGGTCGGAGGCCGCATTGAAGCGGGCTTTGACTTTGTGCGTTCAGCTGACGACATCCAGATACTGACACCTACGAAACGCGGCATGCTCGGGGCGCCAAGCCTCAACGCCATGCTGCAGGAGGTAGTCAATCCGCCTGCTGAAGACAAGGCGGAGCTCAAAATAGGCAGCGTCATATTCCGCGAAGGAGACAAGGTGATGCAGCTCCGCAATAATTACAGCGCCGAGTGGCATACTGACAACTTCCTTTCTGACGGAGAAGGCGTGTTCAACGGCGACATGGGCATCGTTGAGGAGATCGATGCGGAATATAAAACGATGACGGTGAGGATGGACGACCGCATCATCGAATACGCCGGCGAGATGCTCGAGGAGATAGACCTCGCGTACGCTGTTACCGTGCATAAGAGCCAGGGCTCGGAATTCCCGGTCGTTGTGATCCCTGTACTGAGATTCCCGCCTATGCTGATGACGCGCAATCTGCTTTACACTGCCGTGACCAGAGGCAAAAGGCTGGTCGTGATCGTAGGCGACCCTGCGCGCGTGCGCTCAATGATAGACAACAACCGCGCTGACGGCAGATATACCGGACTGAAGCAGCGGCTGCTCGCTCTCGACGCGGATCCTTTCGGACGGAGGATGTGATATGCCGCGGACTGAATGGCTTAAGCGCGTCGGAAATGAGATACTCGACCTGGTGTACCCGCCGGGTCTTTATTGCATATGCTGCGGAAAGATCATCGACGGCAGCCGCACATACAGGCTCTGCAATGAGTGCATAGGATCCCTTAACTGGAATACAGGAAGGCGCTGCGCTAACTGCGGCAGACCTCTTGCGGACACGGACCCGGGGGAACTGTGCTTTGGCTGCGCTCAGTACGAGGCGGCCGGGCGGGAGCGCTGTTTTGACATGGGCCACGCATGCTGTGGATACGGCGCCTGCGCCCAGTCAGTCATATTCTCTCTGAAGTACGGAGGACACGCGGAGATAGGCGACATTCTCGGCGAGATAATGTACGACTACATGCTGGCGGAATACGGAGAGAGCACGCTTGCGGCGATGTACGACATAGTGATCCCCGTGCCGGTCTATTCAGACAAGCTCAAGAAAAGAGGCTTCAATCACGCAGAGCTGATAGGACGTGGCTTCGCAAAGAGGGCAGGGCTGCGCTTTGATCCGGGCGCGCTGATAAGGCTCCGCGAGACCGTTCCGATGAAGGGGCTCGGCCCGGAAGCGCGAAGGGCTAACATACGCGGCGCATTCGGCATAAGAAACAGCAGGCTCCCTGTGATACAGGACGCAAGGATACTGCTTATTGATGACATATTCACGACAGGCTCTACAGTCGATGAAACAGCATCCGTTCTGAAGTCACACGGCGCGGCAAAAGTGGATTTCCTGACGTTCGCCGCGGCCGGAGACATGGTGATCTGAGCGCGGCAGGGCGCGCTTATGTAGAAGTGTGGCTGTGCAGGGACTGCAAAAAGATCGTCATAGATCTGTAAAGGGACGTCAGAATAGGAGCGTCAGAACTCCAGGGCGGTCAGCTCTTCCGTTGTAAGACGGCGGTATTCGCCCGGAGCCAGATCAGGATCGAGACTTATCGGGCCCATGGAAAGGCGCTTCAGATAGATGACCTCTGAGCCGATCGAAGCGAACATGCGCTTCACCTGATGGAATTTACCTTCGCGTATGGTGATCTCAGCTTCGGAAACGTAATCGTCATCTGAAACGGACAGTATTTCGAGTTCTGCAGGGAGACATTCAAGGCCGTCGGTAAGGACGAGACCGTCCCTGAACAGCTCGGCGTCGTTTTCGGTCAGGATGCCCGAGACCTTTACATAATAGACTTTGTCTACATGATGCTTAGGCGACAGAAGACGGTGCGACAGCGCGCCGTCATTTGTTATGAGGAGAAGTCCTTCAGTGTCGCGGTCGAGGCGTCCGACAGGGAAAAGGTCTCTTCTTTTTGGCTCTGAGATGAGATCGACTACTGTTTCTTCTCTGCCGTCCTCGCTCGCGCTGATGATACCCGCCGGCTTATTGAGCATGTAGTAGACGTATTCCTCGTAAGCGACTTCGGATCCGCGGAATACGACAGCCGACGATTCGCTGACGCTGAATCCGGGATCTTTTACGATCGTTCCGTCAACGACAGCGCCGCTTTTTCGGATCTCTTTTTTTAGTTCACTTCTGGTTCCGGCGCCCATGTCGGACAGGTATTTATCCAGTCTCATCGCTGACCTCTCTTCAAACGTATTTCGTCTTTCATAAAGATTGTACCATATCCGCAGCCTTTTTAATTTCACGTCTTTAGTGTAGAATCAGAGCAGAGAGCGGAGGATGAGATATGGCAAAAAAGAAAGACAACGGAATAGTCGTAATAGGTGCTGCTTTTGTAGATATCAAGGGGTATCCTTATGCCCAGTATATTCCGGGCGGGAGGAATTCCGGACAGGTAGTTGAGGTGCACGGCGGAGTGGCTCGCAACATCGTTGAAGACATAGCGAATGTTGAGCTCAGGCCTACTTTCGTTACGGTGCTCGATCCCAAAGGCATCAGCAATGATGTAGCTGAAAAGCTCGCGAAGCATAAGGTAAATACGGACTACATAAAGCGTTCGGAGGGAGGCCTTGGCACATGGCTCGCTGTGTTCGACAACAGCGGCGATGTGGTGGCTTCGATATCCAAACGCCCTGATCTGTCACGTATAGCAGACATACTGGATGACAAGGGAGACGAGATATTCAGATATGCCGACAGCATAGCGGTGGAGTTCGACGTTGAGGTGCCTATACTTAAACGCGTGATCGCGCTGGCGGAGAAGCACGGCAAAAAAGTATATGCGCCTGTCTCTAACATGTCGATCGCGATGGAGAGGAGAGACCTTCTGCAGAACATCGGCTGCCTTGTCTGCAATCTCGAGGAAGCGGGACTTCTTTTCTCGGAGGAGTATGAAGGTACACCTGCTGAAGAAATGAGCGCGATACTTCTTGAAAAAATAAAGCAGGCAAGGATACCGTCAATGGTGGTTACCATGGGCGGAGAAGGAGCGGTATACGCTTCGCTTGACGGCACATTCGGATACTGCCCGGCGCCTAAGACGGAGGTGAGGGATACTACAGGAGCGGGGGACGCGTTCTTCGCGGGAGTGACCATCGGACTCACCTACGGCAAGAGCCTGGGAGAGGCATGTTCTATCGGCACAAGACTTGCCAATTCCGTGATCGTCACGGACGAGAACGTCTGCCCGAGATTTTTCCCGGCTGAATTCGGCCTGGATGTTTCAAAAGAATAAAACGTACATTTTCTCACTGCCTCCTCAGTGCGGGGCGGGGGCAGACCGGACTTTCAGAAATAAAATCCTGAATCAATTCCTGCTGCTATAGTGGGCATCATTTTGCCCTGATTTCGGAAGAGAGGGAGCCGGCGGACATCCCCCGTAGAGGGATAAAAAAAACATATAAATGCATATATTGGATTCCGTTTTGCTTGCGGTATAATACATACAATGGTACAATCGGATTGAAAAAGGAAACGGAGACGAGCAAGATAGTTTCCGAATCCTGTGAGGGACTTAAGTTTGAAAATAAAGAGTAGCGACTAACAGATAAGTATGGGGCATCAAAAGAAAGCCATCGAAAGGTGGCCTGTCAGATAGCATATGCTCAGCATACTTAAGCGGACTCTTCGTCCGTAATCACA
>Ga0256407_10005965_pt1 | contig 19120 bp, 17 predicted proteins | sample RumenRJG_04DNA_FD_193489 | JGI IMG/M metagenome (GOLD analysis project Ga0256407, IMG submission 193489) | Bovine rumen microbial communities from Lethbridge, Alberta, Canada - RJG_04 | ecosystem: Host-associated > Mammals > Digestive system > Stomach > Rumen | place: Canada: Alberta... | reverse complement strand
CCGTCGAATGCATAATTTTCAATGGATGTGACGGAGTCGGGGATGGTCAGGGTGCCCGTTATCCCGGAGCATCCATAGAATGCGCTATCGCCGATGTATGTGACGGAGCCGGGGATGGTCAGGGTGCCCGTTATCCCGGAGCATCCTTCGAATGCATAATTTCCAATGGATGTGACGGAGCCGGGGATGGTCAGGGTGCCCGTTATCCCGGAGCATCCATAGAATGCGCTATTGCCGATGGATGTGACGGAGCCGGGGATGGTCAGGGTGCCCGTTATCCCGGAGCATTCTTCGAATGCGCCATCGCCGATGTATGTGACGGAGCCGGGGATGGTGATGGATGTAAGGCCTGAGCATCCTTCGAATGCATAATTTCCAATGGATGTGACGGAGCCGGGGATGGTCAGGGTGCCCGTTATCCCGGAGCATTCGTTGAATGCGTTGTTGCCGATCCTTGTCACCTTATCGCCGATGGAGACAGAAGTGATCTCTTCCGTATGACTTTTCCAAGGTGTATTGCCATGGATATAATCCCCCATGGCCGCGCCCTCTCCGCTGCCAATGTAGGCGATGGAGAGCAACCCGTCGCTGTAATAGGTGTAATGGACATCGGTTCCGCATTCGCCCACGTCTACGACGGTGGGGTCGGCATCGGCTGGTAGCGATGAGACCGCGAAGATGCCCGCGATCAGCGCCATGATGATTATCGCAGAAGCGCAAACGAGGCGCATTGGGGAGCGCTCCCTCCCCTCTCCCCTCCGGCTTGATTCAGGATGATGCTCCGAAACGGCAGACGTGCCCTATTCCTCCTGCGACTATGAACCAATTGTGCGTTATATATAGTTGGCATCGCTGGACAGCTCGTGGTGAATACGTATCGCAAAGATGCGGGCGGGGCGCGAAATGGGACGCATCCCGTCCTGGGAAAACATGGGGATGGGGGCTCGCGCCCCCTGCTCCGGAAAACGATTGACGACCTCTTGGAACTGGCCGTATAGGACGCTACGGCTGCGATGACAAAGACCGCAATGATCCCGTCCGCACGCCTGTCGAGCAGGCATCACGCGAGGCTTATGATGACTTCCTGGTCCTCTGAGACCGCCTGGAGCGCCCTGATCTTCTCAAAATGCGTGAACCTCCCGATCGCGGGGATGGCCACGTTCCCGTCCGGGCAGACTACGTCCCCCGCATCGTCTGGGACGAACCTCAGGGTCCTCTTCCCAGGGCTGAAATACACCCTGTAGCGGCCCTCGCCGAGCATATTGCTGTGTATGCCCGTGAAGCCTGTGAGGAAAGTCTTGACCGATGTCTCCTTGGCACCGCTCTCATACAGTGCCAGCACCTCCTTCAGCCTGGCGATCTCGACATCCTTCTCATCGAGCATGCTCAGATAATGGTCCCTCTCGGATTCCAGGTTGTCGATGTCCCTGTTGTTAATCTTCTTCTCAAGGCTCTGCACTTGGGTCTTCAGACTGGCGATTGCTATGTCCTTCTGCTTCAGCTCGTCGGCCATCTTGTCGGCCTGGTTGACCCTCTTCTGGGCCCTCCCGTACTTCAGGATGGTGTCCCTGTGCTTATCGGACTTCTCCTTCAGCTTTGCCTCGAGATCCGCTATCCTCGCTTCCATCTCGGCGATGCGGGGGTCCTCGCACTGTTCAATGGGGATCTCAGGCACGATGACCGACTCCGCCACAGGTACGTCTTCCTCCTGCACCTCGCTGACTTCCACAACCTCCTCCTTGGGCGCCTGCTTCTTGAGCTCCATGGGAAGGGCCTCGTATGAGCCCATCCCGTTGGAGGGCAGGATTCCGCAGATCCAAACCTCCTCGGCAGAAGCCAGCTTGCCGAGGATCCTGTACTTGTGCGTGCCGTTGATGCCCACCAGGCACTGGAGGTCATCGTCGTGGACGACCTTCAGTTCCTTGGTGCGCATCCCTATCTGCTGTGCCCCCTCTCCGTTTTGACCGCTCCCGTTCTCCGGTTGGTCTCCCTTCGCCTTCTTGGATTTCTTCCTGGCGTTCCTAAGGTCCTTGGGCATATCGGCGGATCTCATACGCGCACCTCCTCGTGACGGTCTGCTATGGGGATGCCCGCGGCGGGGCCCTCAGCCACAGTGGAACCAACCTGGAAGACCTCAAAATCATCTATGAGCATAAGGTCGGAATCCTCGTAGCAGTCATCGCTGATAGCGTTCTCAACCGCCAGGATCTTCACCTCGAACCCCTTATCCTTCGCACGGACGAGGGCGGGGCGCATGTCCCTGTCGCCGGACATGATGATGGCACGGTCTATGAGGCGGGTCGCCAAGTCCCAGGAGACGTCGGTGGTTATCCCGGTGTCCACCTCCTTCTGGCGGACTATCGGCTTGCCGGATTCGATATCCTTCTGACACTTGGTAAGGACCAGGTCCACGCCGATCCCCTCGAGCTCGGACTGGATGCCGATGCGCTCCTTGTCGTTGTGGATGTAACCCCCGTATCCCTTCAGAACGACAACGTCGCAACCCTCGGACACCAGGTCTATGAGCCTCTGGAAGTCAAGGTGAAGCCCCGTGTCGTTGTATTCGGCCAAGCTCCTCTCTATATTGTCTATGTCGATGTATATCCCTATCCTATCCTTGGTTTCCATCTCGAACACCTCTTTTGTTTGTATTACTAGAACAATGCAAGCCTATTTATATTACAGTAAATTGTAATAAACACAATATTATTAACTAATGAAATATATGCAATAAACATCGGAGAACGCATCATGGCAAACGGGATAACAAGGGACAAGGTGATGGTGGCGTGCGTCGTCGGGGAGGTCACGCTGATTACAGAGCCAGCCATCGAAAACAACGTGGACCGTATACACCTCATCCACTACATCAAGCCCGGAGACAAGAGGGAGGAGAGGGCCCGTTTCTACCAGAGATTCTACGATGCCACCGCCGAAGAATTGGCTAAGGCGGGCATCGAGGTCATCGAGCATTCCGATGCGGAGACCTACAACTTCCGCAGGATGATGAGCAAGGTGTACGAGATCCTCGTCGAGGAGGCGGGCCAGAAGAAATCCCTGGTGCACGTCAACCTGTCCGGCGGCACCAACGAGTACGCCGCTGCGGCCGCGATCTGCTCCATGATGTACAAGGACGTGGTGGTCTTCACCGTCGGCAAGGGCTACGACGGCAGGACCACGGACTACGACCAGCTCATGAAGAACGCCATGAAGGACGGGAAGCTCGTGGGGAGCTGCAGCACCATCGGCGGGACCTATTTGGTGGACAAGTACCCCATCGACAGGCCCGACGACAACCTGTTGAAGGCGTTCAAGATCTACTCCGTGATAAGCCAGAGCGACCACAGGAACTCCAACACCGTCGTTATCCGGAACCTGGTCCTGCAGAACGTGTGGATGGCGAAGGGTCCCATGGCCGAGGGTGCCGCTATCAAGGGCACGTCCGTGGAGCTGGAGGTTCCCGAGCGCGGCTACGCATGCCCCCAGGCCAGGATGGCCGATTACATCAGCAGGCAGAGGGGCGAGGCAGTCCAATACTACCGCGTGTACATCAGCCAATGGGAGTCCAGGGGATGGATCGCCAAGAACCCCGGGACGAAGAAGTACTCCATAACCGACGAGGGCCTCACGGTGCTGGAGGTCTTCTGCCCGGAGAAGTTCATAAGCTTCGGGACCGGGGACATAGTGATCCAGAGCGAGAAGTACTGCCGAAAAACTGGAGGCCGCCGCCGTCCTGGCATCCCAATATCCTTCCGGGATCCGATCCCCGCCCAAATGGTCCCGATGATGCAGTTGATTCGTGCATTGGACATATAAGACTCCAAATTTATAGATAATATATTATCTATTTATGAAAAATCAACTATAAATAGATAAAATATTATCCGTTATTATGAAGCCGTATCTTGAGCTGAGCGACATCTTCCAGGAGGAATCCCTGGACCAGAGGATGGTCGGGCTGGCATCGAGATTCAAGGCATACCGCAAGAAGGCCGGCCTGACCCAGCTGCAGCTGTCCGACAGGAGCGGTGTCCCGTACGGGACCGTGAAGCGCTTCGAGCGCACCGGCATGATCTCACTAGAGAGCCTGTGGATGCTCTCGATGGCGGTAGGGTGCGACGACCAGCTGGACGACCTCTTCTCCGCTCCGGCCCTTACCGCGGATGACCTGAGGGGATGACATGGACCTCCGCGTGATGCTCGGCGGGGACGAGGTCGGCCGCCTCAGGCAGAGCTCCGGCGTCGTCTATTTCGCCTACAGCAGGGAGTGGCTGAGGGACGGGTTCTCCATATCCCCCCGCTCCCTGCCGCTGGATGACCGCCTCTTCAAGGGCAGGGCGAACTACTTCAACGGTCTGCCGGGCGTGTTCGCCGATTCCCTCCCAGGCGGATGGGGGATGCTGACCGCGGTGAAGGCCCTCGCGAGGAGGGGCATGGACTACAGGGGCCTGGGTCCGCTGGAGAGGCTGTCCTACACCGGCAGGGACGCCAAGGGGGCGCTGCGCTACGAGCCCACGGGATGCGACTGGGAGACGCCCCAGCTATCGGACCCCGATGAGCTGTGCGCGGAGTGCATATCCATCATGGAGGAAGGACCGGCCGACATGGACGACATCTTCAGGAGGGCGGGATCCACCGGCGGCGCCAGGCCCAAGGTGAACGCCGCCATCGGCGGGGAGGAATGGATCGTCAAGTTCCGCGAGCGCCACGACCCGGGGTCCATCGGCAGGATGGAGTTCGAATACAGCGAAGCCGCGGCGAGATGCGGCATCGACGTGCCAGAGCACCGCCTGCTGGATTCGGAGATGTGCGACGGATACTTCGCCTCCAAGAGGTTCGACAGGGACGCGAGGAAGGGGATCCACATGATATCGCTGTCAGGCCTCCTGGAAGTGCCTACGGACCTGCCCCTGCTGGACTACCTGTCCTTCCTCCAGGCGACCAGGTACGTCACCCGCTCCCAAGCGGAGGTCGTGAAGGCGTTCCGCCTGTCCTGCTTCAACGTTCTGGCGAAGAACTTCGACGACCACCCGGGCAATTTCTCCTACCTGTACCTGCCGGATGAGGGCAGGTACGTCCTGTCCCCAGCGTACGACCTGACGAGGACGCCGAACATGAGGGAGCATCACATGACCTGCCTCGGGAACCCCCTGCCAGGAGAGAAGGATCTGCTCGCCCTCGCATCGGAGATGAACATACCCAGGGGCCAGGCCGCGGAGATCGTCTCCCGCGTTGGCGATGTGGTGTCCGAGGACCTCTCCGAATGGCTGTGAGGCTTCCGCAGAGGCACATGATGAGGGGGATCAGAATGAGGGATGGCGCCGAGAGGGAGATTTGAACTCCCGAGGGAAAGTTCCCACGAGCTTTCCAGGCTCGCGCCTTACCGGGCTGGACTATCTCGGCTCAATGTCGGGGAACTTATCACGATATAAAAACAGTTCGGTATCGTTCCATGTCGGGGATCGCATCTTATGGGGGGCGGGGCCAACCCTCCTGTGGGGCGCTCCCGTGGTATCCAATATATCATTTAATTATTCTCAAAATTGTTATATATTTTGAGAATATACTGATGCCATGGATTTCTCAGGATGCCCGCTCAGCAAGAGGTACTATTCCGGTTCCGAGAGGAAGACAGGTATCGTGTACAAGGGCGAGCCGTGGATCCTCAAGTTCCAGACGAAGGATTCCATAGGATACAGGTTCAACCACGTATCAGAGCATATAGGGTCCAGGGTGTTCGAGCTGTTCGGCATCCGCTCACAGAACACCGAACTTGGCACATTCCACGGCGAGCAGGTGGTAGCCTGCAGGGATTTCGTCCGCGACGGATGCATGTTCGTCCCGTTCAACGACGTGGGCGAGAGCACCCTGGAGCATGACAAGGAGCAGTTCCAGTACACCTATGAGGACGTCATGGAGATGCTCGGATTCTACACGAAGCTCACCGACGTCCAATCGACGACCGACGCATTCTGGAACATGTACATAGTGGACGCCCTCCTTGGGAACTTCGACCGCCACGGTTCCAACTGGGGATTCATCAAGGAGAGCGGCCGCTACGAGCTCGCGCCCGTGTTCGACAACGGCTCCTGCCTGTTCCCGCAGATGATTGACGAGGATATGATGACCCAAATAATGGGTTCCAGGAAGCTTACCGAGGAGCACGTGTTCAAGTTCCCCACCTCACAGATCAAGCTGAACGGGAGGAAGAGTTCCTATCACGAGGTCATATCAAGCATGGAGTTCGAGGAATGCAACAGGGCTCTGGAGAGGATGGTGCCGAGGTACGACATCGACCGCATCTCCGCCGTGATCGACGGGGTGGAATGCATCTCGGAGGTCCATAAGCGGTTCTACAGGCATATGATAGAATCCCGCTTCGCCCTCATGCTGGAACCTGCCTACGAGAGGCTGCGACCATGAGATCGGTGACCAACTCCGCCCTCATCTGCTGGGATGACGAGCTCGGAATCCAGTACCGCATATGCCGGCTGGACTACACTGAATGGGAGGACGGGGAGTACGAGTACGTGTTCACCCCGGACTACCGGGTGATGGACATCCTCCCCATGGTGCAGGTCGGCGGGATTCCCGGCCTCGACCTGGACCTCCGCCGCGAGAGGTACGTCAGGCGCAACATGCAGCCCGTGTTCATGACAGAGAGGAGCCCCCCGAGGAACCGCATCGGCCTCTGGGACGAGCTCAGGAGCGTGGGGCTGGACCACTACGAGCGCCTGGAGTGGCTGATACGCACCAACATGATATACTCCGGGGACAGGCTGTACGTCATCCGCTATGAGGAGCCCCAGAGCCGCGATTTCGAGGACGGCATAAGGCGGGACGCCGTCGCCCTGTGCAGGGACATGCTGAGGGCCCTGGGGTCCGGGGCCGAGGTGTCCGTCTCCGGCAGGAAGCTAGATCACGAAGAGGCCGTGGCCGTCGGGAGGATGCTGAGGCTGGTGCTCCTGTCAGACAAGGCGAAGAATCCGAAGAAGCCGGACCCGCCCTGCGTGGGCAGGAAGCGGAAGGAAATCGGCATCGAGACCCTCCGCAAGGTCAAGCTGGACATCGACTCGGGGAGATATACTGCGGGGGAGATGGCGGACATCCTGGGCATCAGCAGGCGACACTGTACCGCCGCCTCAGAGAATCGGGCCTGATGGGCCGATCGCTCGGGCAGCCAGGCGATGTCCTTCCTGAAGTCGTCCAAGTGGTGCCTGACCTTCCTGGCCCTGGCCAGCTCGGCGGGGTCGAACTCGAACACGGCCTCCCTGAGCTTGGTGCCGCAGTCGGCGACGATGTCGCCCAGCGGGCCGTAGGCCCTGGAGCACCCGTGCATCATCAGCCCCGACAGGGGGCCGATGTTGTTGACGAACGCGAAGTAGGTGACGTTCTCCAGCGCCCTGGCGGCAGCCACCCTGTCGAAGTAGGGCTTGGAACCCGCTGCCGACGCCGCCACGCAGATGTTGACGTCCGCCCCCCTCAGGGAGTTCCCGTGCAGGATCTCCGGGAAGAAGACGTCGTAGCAGACGGACAGCCCGAACCTGATGCCGTGGTACTCCGCCATGGCAGGGCCGCTCCCCGCGGTGAACTCCGGCTCGGCGTACGGCCCGAACTGTGCCAGATGTGCCTTGTCGTAGCAGACGGTGACATCCGGGGACACGAACGCCAGGCTGTTGTAGACCCTCCCGTCGGGCGAGAACCTGGGCATGCCGATGGCAACGGCCCTGTCCTCCCTCTCGCAGATCTTCGATATCTCGCCCATGGCGAGCTCCACCCTCATGTCCTTCCCCTCGAGGGGGTACCCGTAGCCCGTGAGGAACATCTCGGGGAAGATGTGCACATCCGCCTCGTCCCTGGCGAGTATCTTCCTGACGGTTCCGAGGTTCGCCTCCGGGGTAGGGGCCGCGGGCATCTGGCAGAGGCCTATCCTGGCGTTCATACGGTTAGTAGGGGGCGGGCCGCTTAAAAACTCCGCGCATCAGATATATCCGTTGGACGATGCGGGATGCATGGCCGACCTCCTGGACCCCCGCCGCACAGCCGCCCTCATGGCGGTGGTATTCGCGGTGACGTTCATGGACGGCCTGGACGGCAGCATCGTGAACGTTGCGCTGCCGGACATAGGCGAGCACTTCGGGGTGGACACCGCCACCGTTGCGTGGGTCGCCATCATCTACTTCATGGTCCTGGCCGGGACGCTGGTGGCCTTCGCCAGGCTGGCCGCCAAGGGCGGCGTCAGGAGGATCCTGGCCTGGGGGATCGCCATATTCACCGCATCGTCGCTGGTCTGCGGCCTGTCCCAGTCCATGGATGTCCTGCTGGTCGCCAGGGGGGTCCAGGGGCTGGGGGCGGCCATGATGGGCGCCGCCGGGCCCATATGCTGCACCGAGCACCTGCCCCCGCAGAAGCTGGGATTCGGCATGGCCGTGCTGACCATCGGCGCCTCCGCCGGGTTCGCCCTGGGCCCCGCTGTGGGCGGATTCATAGTCGATCTGGCGAGCTGGCACTGGATTTTCCTGATCAACGTGCCCATAGGACTGGTCTTCTTCCCCATCCTGCTGTACGCCGCGCCGAAGAGGGCCCTGGGCCCCCTGAGGGAGGTGGACTGGGCGGGGGCGGGGCTGCTGTTCATCTCCATAGCAGCGGGCACGCTGGCCCTCGAGATGGCATCGTATCCGGAGAAGAGGGCGATCACCGTCGCATCCGCGATCGTGTTCCTGGTCGGGATGGCGTCTTTCATATTCTTCGAGAGGACCAGGGAGCACCCCCTGCTGGACATCAGGATGTTCAAGCGTCTGGACTTCTCGTCCATATTCCTGTGCCTGATGCTCACCAACATGTCCTACATGGGCATGCTGTACCTGCTGCCGTTCCTGGGGCAGGTGTACATGGGGGAGACGGCCACCGTCGTGGGCTCCGTCATGCTGATATCCGCTGCCGTCACCGCGTTGCTCGGGATGCCGATAGCCAGATGGTCCGACAGGACCGGCAGGAGGATGTTCTGCGTGGCCACCGGGGTGATCGTCTTCTCGTCGTTCGTCGGGTTCGGGATCATCGGAGGGGACATCACGATCCCGCTGATGTGCTTCCTCATGTTCGTGATGGGCCTGGGATGGGCCTTCTGCGGGGGGCCCATGGGGTCCAGGCTGGTGGAGCACTCCGGGGAGGAGAAGGACATGGCCTCCGCGCTGATGAACGAGGCGTACTACATCGGCGGGACCGTCGGGACCGCCCTGATCGCCATGCTCTTCACGGTATTCTCGGGGACCGGCGGCATAGACATACAGGACGTGCCCCCGGATCTGTTCATCGAGGGTTTCGTCCCCTGCGCCTTCGTGTGCGCCGGCATGGGGCTGGTCATAGCCGTGCTGTCCGCAGCCGTGAGGGACGGGGAGAGCTGAGGTCGGTAATCCGGGTCCCTTCTCCTCTTCCGATCGTTGACCGCTATAATGCTCCTTGACGGGTTCCGCCGACAGATATGCCCTGAGATAGAAGAATGCGAGAACTATCGTCACGATGGCCCCAATTGCCATGGAAATCTCGTAATCCAGATTGAATCCCCGGCTCCAATTCATGATGAACGACGATACCACGAGGGTCATGAACATCGCAGGGATGGCCGTGACTAGGGAGTAGATCCTCCTCTTGGTCGCCTTCAGCAGGAAAGCGGTGCAGGTCCAGAGCGTGAAGCACGCCAGGGTCTGGTTCAGCCATGACATGTAATACCACAATGATTGGAAGTCCAGCAGGCACAGCGCGATCATGATGAAAGCCGCTACGAGCGTTATGCCGATCGCGATGCGCTTGTCCTTGGAATCGTATCCTCTGTCGTCCTGTATCATCAATCTGATCGCCCTGATGGCGGTATCTCCGCTGGTTATGGGGCACACGACGACCCCCAGCACGAAGACCATCATGATTGCCGGATATCGACCCCCTCCACATTTAAAGAGGACATGCCAAAGAGGATTGGAGGGCCTGTATCCCCGGAATAGCCCGCTGGTGTCCCGAGATTGCCGGCCGAGGCCGACGGAGCATAAACCTTTAACCGTGTCCTCGGCGATACTGTCAGCATGTCCGGGACGACCATACCCAACATCACCGCAGACGACGTGGAGAGCCTCAGGGGCTTCATCAGGCGCAGCGTGGCAGACGCCAACGCCGACGGGGTCGTGATAGGCCTGAGCGGCGGGATCGACTCCGCCGTGGTCACCAAGATCTGCGCCGATGCGCTCGGGGCGGATAAGGTCCTGAACATATTCATGCCCTCCAGGGAGACCCCCGCGGAGGACTACAAGGTCACCAAGGAGCTCAGCGACTCCTGGGGGACCGACTACAGGGTCGTGGACATCCAGCCCGCGGTGGACTCCCTGGCCGCGATGCTGCTCACCGGCAAGGAGACCCCCCTGGAGAGGGGCAACATCTCCGCCAGGTGCAGGATGATAGTCCTGTACAACTTCGCCAAGAAGATGAACCGCCTGGTGGTGGGCACCAGCAACCAGAGCGAGATCATGATGGGCTACTTCACCAAGCACGGGGACGGGGCCTGCGACATCACGCTGCTGGCGAACATGTACAAGACCGAGGTCAGGCAGATAGCCAGGATGATCGGGATCCCCGAGTCGATCATAGCCAAGCCCCCGTCCGCGGGGCTGTGGGAGGGGCAGACCGACGAGTCCGAGATGGGCATCATGTACGAGGACCTGGACAGGATCCTCTACGGCATGGAGGACGGCATGTCCGACCAGGAGATCGCGTCGGAGACCGGCATAGACAGGGCCAAGGTCTCGGAGATAAGGGCGCAGGTCAGGCTGATGGAGCACAAGAGGCTCCCGGCAAAGAGGCCCGAGTTCAGCCGACTTTTTATACTCGCTCTACAAACATTGTTTATAGAGACGAGACCCATACCGAGCATGTGCAGGAAATGGAGCAACGCGGTTTTGATTATTCGATGATAGATCGGGTAGTTGATACCATCCTCAATTTATGCACCCCGGATCTCATCTTCCTTTTTGGATCTGCAGCCAATGGAACAGCGAAATACGGCAGCGATATCGACATCCTCTTGGTGATGGAAACCGACGATAAGCCGATCAGCCGTGGAATGGATATCCTCGATGCCCTTGATGTGGACACGTCCGTAGATCTCATAGTCCTGACACCCAAGGAATTCCAAACTTTCCGTGAGGATTCCAGATCCTTCACCAGCCATATCCTAAATAGCGGGAGGCCTGTCTTTGGTTCGGTCCGATTATCGCGAATGGCTGAAGCGGGCCGATGACGATATGGTAGCCATGCAGCGCTTAGCTCCATATGGATACAGCCCCTACAACGTGGTATGCTACCATGCACAGCAATACGCTGAAAAGGTAGTAAAAGCTAAAATCCTGGAACTTGGAGGGGATTTCGAATTCGTGCATGACATTGTCGTCTTGTTGTCGGATTTCGAGAAAACCCCTGAAATAACCCAGGCCAGGAAATATGCTCAGGTACTCAACAGGTATGCTGTGACATCCAGATATCCTGCGGATACTCCTTTCGAAGCCGATGAGGCATTAGCTGAAGAAGCTTACGAGATGGCAGTGAAATTCCCCGCTCTTCTCGCAGATGCAAGATTAAAGCAGCGATCCACCCCGTGATGCCCTCAATATGTCGTGTCACGGTACTGCACACACCCACCATGACTGGTAGCTACAGTCGGGCCGTGGAAACCATTATAAACAACATCGATATGTTGAGCCTTGTTGCTCCTGTGGTGTAGCGGCCAATCATGAAGCCCTCTCGAGGCTTCGACTCGGGTTCAAATCCCGACGGGAGCACTCATCCCCTTCTATCAATCCAATTCTCTGGGGGATATTGCCGTTCTCGATCTGCTGGCTGTTTCACGGGAAAATCAAGATGTGAAGATCCCAGGCTAAGATCGCGGCTCGTGATTAGCCATCCACATCCATTTCGATTGTTCGGATGACCGTCTAGAATTACCCTACCAATTTGGTAAGGTATTGGTAGGGTATTGGTAGGGTAACATCGTTCGAGAATGGATCCGGATGCCCGCGGGCCGCATGAAGTGCCAGGATTCCCCGCATGAGACGTCAAAGGCGTCGATCGGAGCGGGATGAGAACGGAAGGGACGGGGGCTAACGCCCCCTGTTTCGTAAATGGGTTTCAGGCCCTCCTGGACCTTGCCACGAGGAACGCGACGGTAACGATGGCCAGAACGGCCACGATGCCGGCTGCGACCAGATGACCGGGGCCGTCCCCGCCCTGGGGCTCCGTGCGGACCGTGGAGCCCCTCTCGGTGATATGGAAGAAGGAATCCAAGCGCTGCTCGAACGCGGCCATGGAAAGAAATCGTATGGTGGGGATAAGCGGATTTCGAATCGGCAAGAATTACCGCCAACATGCGCAATCCGGCCGCGGATTCGCAGCTTGGGTATGATCCAGTAATTGAGCAGGAAGTACCCCAGGAACACCCACCCCAGGACCCTCACGGTGATGGACACCTCGGAGCGCCTGCCGGAGACCCACATCACCAGGATGTATCCCAGGAAGCCCATGGCTATGCCGTCTGTGATGGACCCGGACAGGCCGGTCATGAACACGGTGAGGGCCGCGGCGATGGAGTTCTCCAGGCGGGACCAGTCGATCTCCCTCACCGCCGAGGCCATCAGGAGGCCCACCAGCACCAGGGCGCCCGCGATGCACGCGGAGGTTATCACGGAAAGGAGCGGCGTGAGGAACAGTGCCAGGCCGAACAGGGCGCCGACGGTCACGGCCATCAGGCCGGTCCTAGCGCCCGCGGCGATGCCCACGTTGGACTCTATGAAGGAGGTTACGGTGGTGGTTCCAGCCACGGCGCCCACGAGGGAGGATGCGGCGTCTGCCTGCATCGCGCGGTCCCCTCCGTCGATGCTCCCGTCCTCCCTGATCATCCCCGCCTGGCCACCCACGGCGACCAGCGTGCCGGTGGTGTCGAACACGTCGACCACCAGCAGGGAGATTATGGAGGCGGCGAAGGCAGGGAGCATCCCGAACCCGAACCCGGACAGGCCGGTGAACATGTCCCCGAAGAGCCCGAAGTCCGGCAGCGTCATCACGTCCCCCACGGCGGCGGTGCCCACCCCGGGGATGAGGCTCACGCCGTTCACGGCGGTGTCCCAGCCCAGCAGCTGGCCCCCGGCGTAGCCCACGGCCACGGCGGCCAGGGCGCCGACCAGGACGGCGCTCCACTTGCCCTTGAGCCACAGGATCAGGGTCACCACTATGCTGAAGATGGCCAGCAGCACGCCCGGGGACGCCAGGTCGCCCATGGTCAGGGCGGAACCGTCCCCGTGGACGATGATCCCGGCGTTGAACAGCGCGACCACGATGATGAAGAAGCCTATGCCGGCGGAGATGGAGAACTTGAGCACCGGGGGGATGGACTCTATGATCCTGCCCCTGAGCCCGGTGACCGTCAGGAGCAGGAACAGGATTCCGGAGATGAACACGGCGGCCAGGGCCTGCTCGTAGGTGAAGCCCATGGCGCCGACGATGGTGAAGGAGATGAACGCGTTGATGCCCATCCCGGGGGCCAATGCCACCGGGAATCTCGCATAGATTCCCATGAGGATGCATGCGATGCACGCGGAGAGGGCGGTGGCGGCGACCAGCTGCCCGTAGTACTCCATGCCTATGGACGCGGAGATTATGCCAGGGTTGGCGGCGAGGATGTAAAACATCGCAAGGAAGGTGATGAGGCCTCCCTTGAGCTCCGTCCGGACGTCGGAACCCCTCTCGGTGATGCGGAAGAAGGAATCCAGACGCTCGGCGAAGCCAGTCATGCTTGCGGATGGCATGTTGGATATAAACGGGTTATCCAGGGAGGGGTCGCCCGCACAGCACCCTGACGTACTCCTCGAAGGCCTTGGCGCCCTTGCAGACCACGTGCTTCCCGAACAGGATGGAGGACTTCTGGTCGGGCTCGCTCGTGTCCATGAGCGCATCCGCGGCCCTCGATGCGGCGGATTGCCATGCTGGATCGCCGGCCAGGCGCATCCTGGCCGCATCGGCCATGGAACGGTTCTCGGCGACGCTCCTGCCCTTGAGCATCCCATGCAGTGAGGACACGTTGCGGCCGTAGGACCTGATGTCCCGGCACTTCTTATCCACGGACCCTTCGGACCTCCGCATGCCCCTGTCGGTGAGCAGCTTCGTCGACAGGTTCTCCAGGGTCCCCGTCATGCCCAGGACGAGATACGGGTCCGGGTCGTTGGCTATCACCATGGCGGCGACGGCGCAGGCGTTGGCGAAATGGGCGGATATCTGATCGTTGGTGCCGAGGGACTCCGGCCTCGCCATCCTGTTGAAGGCGTCTATGGCGGCCTCCCTGTCGTAGGATTCCGAGCGGTAATCCACCAGGGTCCCGCCGATCACCGCGGCGCGGACCCTGTCGTAGAGGGCGTTCCCGCTGCTCTGGGGCTTTGCGTACGAGCCGTCGCCGGCGGCCAGCCTGAAGCCGCAGCACATGCAGAAGTTGGGCCTCCCCCCGTCGGGGGACCCGATCTCGGCGCCGCAGTTGGGACAGGAAAATGATGGCATAATCGCATGGATTGGCTGCCGACGGGATAATCCTTTGCAGCCCGCTCGGCGCAGCAGCCCCGGGCTACCCTTGAGCCTCTCCGCGACGCTGGCGGCCTGGGCGGATACCAGCACCAGCGCGAGGGAGCCCATCATCACCAGGCTGTGGGGGAACATGCCGATGAAGACGTCCACGTAGACCGTTCCCTCCGGGGCCTCGATTGGGTAACTGACCATGAACGTCATGAACATGCCGATGGCGATCATCAGGCCGCCGATCCTGGCCGCCGTCGAATGCAGGAGGCCCATCGCGCTGCATATGATCCCGCCCACGGAGAACGCCATCAGGACGATGCCGGGAACCGCCCCGAATCCCTTGGCCCCTCCGGACAGGAGGTCGAAGATCGTGGCACGGCCGAACGGGAGGTCGTGGTCGAAGTCCATGGACTCCACGGACAGCTGCTGGAAGAAGGTGCCGTAGACCGCCAGGAGGATGCCGATGGCGAGCAGGGCGATGCCGGCGATCCTGTACCTCCTCACGGCCGCCTCGGCCGTGGAGGGCTCGTCCCTGACGGTGACGGCTGTGCCGGCATCGGATCCTCCGCTGGGGAAGCTGTACTTCTTCGCGGGATCGGCCAGGGCGCGGCCGCACCCGCTGCAGTAGGTGCTCCCCTCGGGATTCCATTCTCCGCAGCCGTTGCAGTAGGGCATGGTTGCCCATGGGCGTGCGGTATTTAATTGAGCCGAATCGCTCGGGATCCTCGCCTATATAGTTGCACTTCTCGGCGAAGTCCGGGTCGATGTCGTTCCACGATTCTCCGTTCTCCTTCTCGAAATCCGTGATGGAGGGGTTGTAGCACTTCCTGAACAACCTCTCGAACTCTTCCTTCGTCATCATGATTCATGGATGGCGATTATGGGATATCAACCGTGGGCTGTTAGCGATGTTAGTCGCCGTTCCGCAGATCATCCGCGATATCGTCCGCATAGGATACCAACTCGTCCTCCAGCTGCCTGATTATACCCTCGCACACGGGGCACAGCAGGACGGCCATCGGGAGCGACTGATGACTTCCCCGGACAGAAAACCGATGCGAATAGCGCGCATGCATGCCGTATTCGGCCATGTTGTACCTCTCCGATGCAGCGGCAAACATCGCCCTCACAAAATCTCTAACGACACGTTCCTCGTGCCGAAGTACCTCAGCCCTTCACGAAATGCCTTGAGACGTTCGATTCCGAGAATCCGATGCTGTCGACCGCCATAACGATGCCCGGTCCGCAGATCAGCTGTCTCCCCTATGACCCTATCCAACAGTCCTTCGGGAGCCTTTCCGAGAACTTCCCGAGGGTGTCCTTAATAGAATCAGAACGAACGACTCTGCGCATAGGTTCGTCTGCATAGCATCCAATAAAAGGGTCAAGAAACGGTTTCAATCGAGGGTTTCTCAAAACTAGCGTGTAGATAAATTATTTAGTTGGTAAACACTCCTTGGTTGCATGAGTTTTATTGCTCTAAAATGTCCCCATTGTGCAGGGGATATTCAATTTGATATCGATCGTCAGATCGGTTTTTGCAACTATTGTGGTAGTAAAATAATCAGAGATGACGTTTTAACCGCCAACATAAACATCAACAATGATACTGCTGTAAAAAGTAGCATTGAACTTGCTAAAGAGGCCCTCTTTAAAGGCAATATTGCTAAAAGTAGGGAGTATATCGAGAAAGCGAGATTGCTTGACAACAGTGTTTCTGATGTGTACTATATCATGGCCATATGCAGCAGGGCCAACCCCGAAAAAGAAAAAGAATTCGTCGATCAGGCAGGTGCCTGTTCACGTTCATTTAACATATTCTCTTTTAATGACTATAAGGCATTTAAATTGGTGAGGGTGAATTTTGTCATTCCCAATCGTACATCTCCCCCCATGATACTGGAGACCACCGTAAAAATAGATGGCATTGAGGTCGCGGCGGTGAAGGGAGGCAATACCACCATACCTCTTCTAGTAACACCTGAAAATCACACCATCAGAGTTGATTGCAATTGCATGCTTCTCGGTGGTCTGAGCAACATATTCAGTATCATAGACGATTTTGATGCAGGAGAAGTCAATTCACTCAGGATATCCACAGGTACTGGAGATCTTACCCTTGTAAAAGGCGGAAAAGACAACAACCTTGACATTCAGATTATGTTGAAACTTCCCAATAAAACTCTTGAGACGGGGGGCAATTTTGTTCGCTATGAATTGTCCTTCAAAGGTAAATTGGTAATAAAGGCGAAAAAAGGAGACTATCTGACGATATGGCTTAGGCCTGGCAAGCAGGATTTCACTATAACCCAGGTTGATAAGAAGGGCCTACGTTCCTCTACAGTCTGTCAGACCTTGACAGCAGATATGATTGAAGGCAACCAATACGAAATTGTGTTGGAAGGACAGAAATTCGCCATCAAAGCCAAAGATTTCTAACCATGATAAATCAAAACTCAGAGAAACAATATTGCACGAAAGTACCGAATTCACATTTATATCGGCCGTTAGTTCATCTGCGAGATAATTCTCTACTCAGATTCCAATTACTTATTTCTTCAACTATGCCTGTAGCTGTAGGCATATCTTTTCATCCCATTAGTTTTACAATTATCCCCTCAATTTTACGCTTATTTACGATTACAGTTATTGTAAAAAGTAAATTACATAGAAAATTATTTATACTGTTAATGACTCCCGAACTATGGTGAAAGCTGTGAGCAACAACGAACAAGTCAAAATCGCAGATTGGGTCAAGATGAACTCAAGCGTGACGAAGGTTGCAGAGGATCTGAATTTGTCCCGTCCTACAGTGTACAAATACATGGAAGTTTACGATAGGGGCGATAAGGATCAGATTCCCCAAGAGGTTGTTGCGTATTTCGACAAAATGATATCTGATTCTGACTCTACCACCGTCCTGCAGGTTAAACTCAAATTGAAAGAGGAAATCCTTGCTTTAAGAAATCAGGCGGCAGAGATCAGCAAACGTCTGGAAGAGTTGATGGCAATCTCCGCAGAACAAGAGTCTCGTCTTGTTGCGTTGAAGGCTGCCGATGTGGATTCCAGAGAAGCCTTGCATCTGACTGAAAATCTCCGTAATATCAAAAACGAGAGCTATTCCCTCACTATTCAGTATAGGGATATTCAGGCCAGGATCGAAGTCCTGTCCAAGGAGCTCGCATCCTACGAGCAGACCAAGGTGCTGCCTTCTCCTAGCAAGAAACTGTACAAGATTCAAAGCAAGTGCTTCTTCGAGGATAAGAAGTGTATGGTCATCTACAACGGTGATCACTGCGAGGATTCCGAGTATCGCTTATACCTTTACGCGAAACTGGATTCCGACTACATCTTCCTCAAGAGCTACACAGATACGGAGTCATGGAATTATTTCATCATCGATGACGTCCTGTTCTCCGCACCCCTGTATTACGAGATCTGCCGGTTGGGTTTCGACGGTTCCTTCGATTCCGACGGGTACCCCTCAATGTCTCCCATCAAGGATGAGACCACCGGGATGTGCGAATTCAAACAGAGGAAATGAAAGTCCAAGTGTCAAAAAGGCTCAATTATCGATCAAAAGAGGTTTCGAAAATGAATAGATTAGACGACAGTCTCGATGTCAGGAATAGAAACAACCTGTGTCCCAACACAGCGAACGACTCAGTGCTCGTCATCCTCGACGTCAGGAACGTCACTTATAGGCAGAGCACCGATTATACGAATACCACAGTCGACTACTCCAAGCTACTCTCTGACGTGGTCGGAAACGGCAGGTGCGTCAAAGCCGTTGCCGTCGATGGAGTTCAATACGACGACCAGGGGAAGGATGTCTGCAAGTCATTCCACAATTATCTCTGGAATTGCGGCTTCTCCCTCGATCTCGTCGAGGCTTCCAACAACAAGGGCAAGCAGGAGGGCGTGGATATCGAGATCGCTCTGGTCGCTCAGAGGTACGCTCTGCTGGGCAAGTGCGATGTGGTCGAGCTCATCACCGGCGACGGGGATTTCGGAGTATTGGTCAAGGAGCTGCGGTCCCTAAGCGTAAGGGTCAACGTCACATCATTCTACAGGAATCTCAGCTATTCCCTCAAGGACCAGGCGGATTCGGTCACCATCCTTGATGATGAGCCGGTGATCAAGATGCAGCCCAAGGATCTGGGGGTGGCCCGAATGTGTTTCCTCGACCAGTATCCGGATGAGCAGTATCTGATCCGTTTCAACAAGGTCAATTCCAAAGGCATCTGCGGTATCGCTGATGATTACCACCAGGTCTATATGGACTTAAATTCCGGGATTAGACCTCAGTTCGGCGATGCATGGTATTGCAATCTTGTCAAGAAGTATACGGCGAATAATCACTTCTACATCGCCAATCCGATCTATAAAGTCGAAGACAAGAACGGGCCCCTCGTGGATCTGTCCGAGCCGCAAACCACCATCCAGGAATCGGCAGATGACGCGTCTGATGAAGAGTCCGCAGACGTCATCGAGACCTCGGAATCACAGGAGCAGTTCGTTC
>Ga0256407_10005964_pt1 | contig 19121 bp, 14 predicted proteins | sample RumenRJG_04DNA_FD_193489 | JGI IMG/M metagenome (GOLD analysis project Ga0256407, IMG submission 193489) | Bovine rumen microbial communities from Lethbridge, Alberta, Canada - RJG_04 | ecosystem: Host-associated > Mammals > Digestive system > Stomach > Rumen | place: Canada: Alberta... | reverse complement strand
TCCTGCGCATACCACGCCCAGCCGGTGAGCGGCACGCGCGAATAGAGCCACGGGCGGCGCAGGTAGACGCGCTCGCCGAGCGGAGGGAAGAGGATGCGGCGCAGGTTCATGTGTTCGGGAGCCGGCGCCCGAACATAGCAGGACGCCGGACGCGAGTCAAACGCGGAAGCGGCGCGCGCCGCCTTGCGGCGGAGCGAGGGATGATGCTAGAATCGCGGGCATCCCACGCGTCGTCCCTCCGGGAACGTCGCACAGGACGCACCCCCCGGCCATGAAACGCATCCTCCCTCTCCTCGCCCTCTCCGCCTCCGCCGCCTTCGCCGGCCCGCTCGACAACGCCTGGCTCAAGGGCACGACCGACAAGGACCCGCTCTCCTACGCCCCCGGCGAGGAGATCGTCTTCACCGTCGAACCCGTCGGGATCGAGGGCGAGCTGCCCGAGGGCGAATGCACGCTCGAGTGGACGCGCTCCGACGACTTCGGCGCCCGCGAGACCGGGCGCCTCCCGTTCGCCCCCACGTCCTTCGTCTACCGCACGAGCCTCGACCGCCCCGGCTTCGTCCGCCTGGAGGCCTACGTCCTCGGGCCGGACGGCAAGCGCTACGCGAAGAAGTTCACCGGCGACGCCTCGACGCCCGAGGGCCAGAAGGCGATGAACGAGTTCGAGAAGAAGCCGCATCACGTCTTCTTCGACGGCGGCGCCGGCGTGCAGCCCGACCGGCTCGAGCCCACGCCCGAGCCGGCGGACTTCGACGCCTTCTGGACGAACCAGTTCGCCCGCCTCGACCTCGTTCCGATCAAGGCCGACCTCGTCGAGACCGACAGCCCGAACCCGAAGGTCCGCCGCTGGGCGGTCCGCATCGACTGCGCCGGGCTGCGGCCCGTCACGGGCTACCTCTCGATCCCGAAGTCCGCGGACGAGGGGCGGAAGTTCCGCGCCCACCTCGAGACGCACGGCTACAACGGCAACGCCTTCTCGCCGAACAAGCCCGGCTGGGTCTCCGGCGACGCGATCGTGCTCAACATGAACGCGCATGGCCTCAAGCTCCCCGAGTTCGGCGCGACCGAGGCCGACCGCAAGGCGCTCCGGTGGGAGGTGCGCTCGCACGACAGGGACTACGCCTTCGACCCCGCCCAGAACGAGGACCCCGAGACCGCCTACTTCAACGGCATGGTGCTGCGCGTCAAGCGCGCGCTGCAGTATCTCAAGACCCTCGAGTGCTGGGACGGGACGAACCTCGTCGCCGCCGGCGGCAGCCAGGGCGGCCTCCAGACGCTCTGGGCGGCGGGCTGCGGCGAGGGCGTCACGCTCGCCCGCCCGGGCATCCCGTGGTGCTGCGACATGGCCGTGAACGCCTCCCGCCGCGAGCGCGGCGCCGCCGGGAACGGGTGGTACATCCCGTGGACCGACTCGATGGGCTACTACGACGCCGTGAACTTCGCCAGGCGCATACCCGCCTCCTGCCGCGTCGAGGTCACGCGCGCCGGCCTCGGCGACTACACCTGCCCGCCGATGGGCCTCGCCCGGCTCTGGAACGCCATCCACCCGGGCAACAAGCGCATCCTCTGGGTCCAGGGCTCCACGCACGGCTACACGCCACCCGAATACGAGGGCCGCGACTTCGTGCGCGAGGAGCCCTGAACGGCGCGAAACGACGCCTTCCGCGATTCCCGCGGGAATCGCGGTCCTTGACGCATTCCGCGGCCTGGTCTAGACTCGCCGCCCTTTCCGAACACCCCGCCACCGCATCCCATGCTCCAGCCCAAGAAGAACCGCCGGTCGTCCGAGATGGACGCCCTCCTCGAGGAATACGAGGGCCGCGCCCCCGCCCCGCGCGCCGGATTCCAGCCCGGCGAACACGTCCACGGCCGCGTCGTCTCCGTCGGCGACCGCGTCGTCACGATCGACCTCGACGCCAAGACCCCCGGCGTGATCGACCGCGCCGCGTTCGGCGAGGAGCTGCCGCTCCCGGAGCCGGGCGACGAGATCGACGCCTACTTCGTCGCGCTCGAGGACGGCGCCGCGCGCCTCTCCCTCTCCGGCGGCGCGCAGCTCGACGCCTCCGACGAGGCGATCGGCGCCGCGATGGCGGCCGGCGTCCCGCTCGAGGGCAAGTACGAGAAGGAGGTCAACGGCGGCTTCGAGGTCCGCGTGAACGGCCAGCGCGCGTTCTGCCCCTACTCGCAGGTCGCGCTGCACCGCCCGCGCGAGGGCGCGCCCTCCCCGGTCGGGACGACGGACACGTTCCTCGTCGTCGAGTACAACCCCGCCGAGCACACGCTCGTCGTGAGCCACCGCGCGCTCGAGGAGCGCGCCCGCGCCGAGCGCCGCGAGACGCTCCGCGCCTCGCTCTTCGAGGGGGACTTCCGCAACGGCGTCGTCACGAAGGTGATGCCGTTCGGCGCGTTCGTCGACATCGGCGGCGTCGAGGGCCTCATCCCGAACTCCGAGATCTCGTGGGACCGCTCCGTGAAGCCGGGCGACGTCCTGCACGAGGGCGACCAGGTCCAGATCAAGGTCCGCCGCATCGACTGGGAGAACGAGCGCTTCACCTTCTCGCTCAAGGACCTCGCGAAGGACCCCTGGCAGGACTACTGCGAGGACTTCGGCGCCGGGAGCTACGTCACCGGCAAGGTCGTGAAGCTCGCGCCGTTCGGCGCGTTCGTGCAGCTCGTCCCGGGCGTCGACGGCCTTATCCCGATCGCCACGCTCGGCCGCGGCCGCCACATCGTCGACCCGGGCGAGGTGGTGAAGGTCGGCGAGGAGCTCGACCTGAAGATCGAGTCGATGGACCCGGTCGCGCGGCGCATCTCGCTCTCGGTCGTCGACAAGCGCGTCGCGGCCCTGAAGCCCGGCGAGATCGGCGTCGGCGCGCGGCTCGAGGGCATCGTCGAGTCGTGCCGCGACTTCGGCGTGTTCGTGCGCCTCTCGGAAGAGAGGACGGGCCTGCTGCACGTGAGCGAGACCGGCATCCCGAAGGGCGGCAACAACCAGGCGCTCCTGGAGAAGCAGTTCCCGCCGGACTCGAAGATCGAGGTCGTCGTGAAGGGCGTCGAGGGCGACCGCGTGTCGCTCACGCTGCCGTCCGTCGTGGCCGCTCAGGAGGCGGCCGCGGCGGAGGAGCGCGACGCGCAGGCGGCGCTCCGCGCGAACCGCGAGAGCGCCCGCGCGACCGGCTTCGGCAACCTCGGCTCGCTCTTCGACGCCGCGCTCGGCGGCGGCTAGGCAGGCTCGCCCTCGTCCTCGCGCGCGGCGCGGGGAAGGCCGGCGATCACGAGGACGATCTCGCCGCGGGCGGGGCCGGCGGCGAAGCGCGCGGCGAGTTCGGGCAGCGTCCCGCGCTCGACGCGCTCGTGGAGCTTCGTCAGCTCGAGGCAGACCGCGGCCGGCCGCGCGCCGAGGACCTCCGCGGCGGCGGCGAGCGTCTTCCCGATCCGGAAGGGCGACTCGTAGAGCACGAGCGTGTGCGCGGAGCGCGCCTCGCCCTCGAACAGGCGGCGCAGCGCGCCGGGCTTGCGCGGCGGGAAGCCGAGGAACGTCCAGGACGAGGTCGGGAGCCCGGAGAGCACGAGCGCGACGTCCGCGGCCGACGGGCCGGGCAGCGCGGTGACGGGCAGCCCCTCCGCGACGGCGTCGCGAACGAGGCGGAACCCGGGATCGGAGATGCCGGGATAGCCGGCGTCCGTGCAGAGGGCGACGTCCTGGCCCGCGCGGAGGCACTCGAGGATCTGCGCGCCGGCGCGGTCCTCGGCCCCCTCGCGGTAGGAGATCATCCGCGCGGGGCGCGGGATGCCGAAGTGCGCGAGCAGCTGCCAGGTGTGGCGCGTGTCCTCGGCCGCGACGACGGGGACCGCGCGCAGCGTCTCGAGCGCGCGCGGCGAGAGGTCGCCGAGGTTCCCAATCGGCGTGGCGACGAGATAGAGCATGGCGCCGCCGCGGCCGCTAGCCGCAGTGGAAGTAGGTCTTCACGAGCTCGGCCATCGCGGACTGGCTCTTCGTGACGCGGGCGCGGAGCGTCCGGTCGTCGAAGCCCTTGAGCATCTTGGCGATGCCGTCGATCGTCGCTGGCGAGAAGACGCCCTTCGCCTCGTAGACCTTGCGCTGGGCGAGCAGGCGGTCCGCGGAGGCCCAGCAGCTGTCGGGCAGCGTCGCGAGCGACTTGAGCAGCTTCGCGTTCTCGGCCTTGTGGATGTTGACGTTCACGTAGGTCTTCGCGGCGAGCGCGAGGGCGTCCTCCGCCTTCTTCTCCAGGCCGTGGCGCAGCGCGACGGCGAGGCCGGCGAGGAGCAGGTAGACGTTCGCGGAGGCGTCGGGCGAGCGGATCTCGACCGTCTGCTTCTCCTGCGTGCCCTGCGCCGCGGCCCTCTCGAGCGGGTTGGCCTGCGCGCACATGTCCGTGCGGCCGGCCCAGCCCAGCGGGACGCGGACGAGCACCGAGCGGTTGCGGTCGCCCCAGCAGACGTTCGTCGGCGCCTCCTGGTGCGGCACGAGCCGGAGGTAGGACGTCGGATTCACGTTGCCGAACGCGGTGATCGACGGCGCGAGCTCCATCAGGCCCGCGATCGCGCGGCGCGCGGTCTTCGAGATGGCGCCCTTCTCGAGCATCTGGTTGCGGCCGCCCTTCGTGAGGCGCATGTGGATGTGGAGGCCGCTGCCAGCCTTGCCGACGGTGATCTTCGGGGCGAACGTGACGTCGAGCCCGCTGCGCGCGCCGAGGTTGCGGATGACCCACTTGGCGAGCGTGAGCTGGTCGGCCGCGCTCTCCGCGGGGCACGGGAGGAACTCGATCTCGTTCTGCTCGTAGAGCTTTCCGTCCTGGGTGAAGTTTCCGACCTCGCTGTGGCCGTATTTGATGCGGCAGCCGAGGCGCGCCGCGTAGAGCATGCACTTCTGGCGGAACTCGTTGAACTTCGCGAACGGGCCGGACTCGTGGTAGCCGCGCTGGTCGGCCGCCGGGAACGCGCCCGTGTCCTCGGCGATGACGTAGTACTCCAGCTCGCCCATCGCCTCGAACGTGAGGCCCGTCTCCTCGCGGAAGACGGCGCACGCCTTGCGCAGCGTGTATTCCGGGGAGCTGGCGAGCGGGTTGCCGTCCTTGTCGAAGAACGAGCATAGGAGGCACAGCGTCGGCAGCTCCGCGAACGGGTCGAGGAAGGCCGTCTGGAAGCGCGGAACGACGTAGAGGTCGGAGCTGCTCGCCTCGACGTAGGAGAAGAGGCTGGAGCCGTCGACGCGCTCGCCGCAGGTGAGGATTTCGTCGAGGTAGGCGGCGTCGTTCACGACGAAGTTGAGCGTCTTGAGGCGCCCGTCGCCGCCGGGATACATGAAGTTGACGTGGCGGATGCCGTTCGAGACGACGTATTTCTCGATGTCGGCCTTGGTGAACGCGGCGGGGGGCTTGCCGATGGCGTCGACGAGCGGGTTGCAGGAATACGCGGGGGTGTTCTTCTTCTTCTGCATGGGTGGCTCCTGGGCGGGCTCGCGGGCCCGGTTGTTCGGTTCGCGGTTGTTCGGCTCGCGGTTGTTCGGTTCGCGGTTGTTCGGCTCGCGGTTGTTTGGTTCGCGGTTGTTCGGCTCGCGGTTGTTCGGCTCGCGGGTTCGGTTGTTCGGTTCGCGGGCCCGGTTGTTTTCGGATGACGGCGGATTCTATCACGCCGCCCCGCCCCGTCGCAAGTGCCGTTCCCCCGCCTCCCGCCATTCGATTCCACCGTGCGTGATTTTTCTTGCTTTTGCCGCTTCTGCGGTGTAGAATCGCCCGCATTCTTCGCTCGTTTTCTCCATTTCCTGCCGATTTCGCCATGTCCCGCCGCCCCCGCCGCCGAACCATCTCCGCCGTCGCCCTTCGCCGCGCCGACCGCCGCCGCGAGGAGGCCCGCATTGACGCCGCCCTCCGCTACCACGAAGCCGTTCGCCAATCCTACGAGCGCTATCCCTTCCAGGTCGGCTCGCCGGGCTACAATGAACTGTTCTGGGGAGGTATCGCCCTCTATCTGCTCGTAGCCGCGACTCCATTCGTCGCGCTCGCTTTTGCGGCCAAGCTCGCTGCTTCGGGGTTCCGTGCCGTTCGCACCCACGCCTATCGCGCCCGTGCGGGCGTCGACCGCGCCTTCGCCCGCGAATGCGCACAACGTCTCCGCGACGCACGGGAGTCCGGCCGCATCGAATACCTCCGCGTCCTGCGCGCCCTCGCCGCGGAGCGGGTCCGCCGCGAGGACGCCCGCGAGCGCGAGGCGCTCGCGCTCTCCTCGCAGCCCGCAGCCGCGAAGCGCCGCGCCGCCGCCCGCGCGAAGCGGGATCTGGCGTGGCAGGACTGGTTCGGAGCTCTGGAGAAGGCCGTGGCGGGGTCCGACACCCCGCCACGCGAGCCCGGGATGCCGCAACTGCCTGACCGTCCCCGCCGCAAGGGCGCGCCGCTCCGCCGACTCTGCGTGTTCTCCGCAAAGTCCGCGCCGACGGGCGACGAGGTGCGCGAGCAGTTCGAGAAGGCGCGTGGACGCGGGAAGGTGGAGGAGAAGATACGGCTCGGGTCGATGCTGCTCGACGCGGAGGCGACGACGGACAGTTCGATCATCCGTGACGGCGACGGCGAGATCGTCGGACGCAACGGCGGCCTGCGCGGCTGGATCTTCGACAACTGCCCGGACCTGCTGCCGCACTACGCCGCGCTCACGGGCTACCGCAGGCTCGCGTGGGAAGCACGCGACGCGGAGGACCTATTCGACCCGGTGCCGGCGGAGCTGCTTCTTGCGCCCGATCCGGAAGTCGAGAGGAAGGTGCGGCCGGCCCAGCGCGAGCGGCTGCCCGGCGCGCGGAAGCGATTGCGAGCGCTGCTCGCCGCGCCGGAGAGCGCGACCGTGGCGGGGTTCCTGCGGCGATTGCGCGCGGAGCGGGACGAGCGGGAGAAACGCGAGCTCGGGCGAAGACGGCGGCTGGCGTAAGAGAACGGAAAGCGGATCCAAATGCGGCTCAGGAAGACCGGCGAGCCGAAGACGGAAACGAGAACGGAAAAATGACGGAAACGGCAATGCAGGAGAGAATGAGACAATGAAAATCACGCACGGTGGAATCGAATGGCGGGAAAGAGGGGGAAGATGCTTTGGGCTGGTGGCGGCGGTGGTCTGTCTGGCTGCGGGCGGGGCGGGGGCGGAGGGGCCGCCGGAACCGTGCTTCCGGAGGCCGGACACGCCCGTCGCGTCGCTCGATCCGGCGCTCGCGGGCGACATGGCGAGCGGCCGCGCCGCGAGCCTCGTCTACGAGACGCCGCTCCAGTTCGACTACGCCGCGCGGCCCTACCGGCTCCTGCCCTACGCGGCCGAGGCGATGCCCGAGGTGTCGGAGGACGGACTCGAGATCACGCTGAAGCTCCGCGACGACATCTGGTTCGGCCCGGCCGACTGCTTCGCGACGCCCGACCGCCGCCGCCGCGCCACGGCGGAGGACCTGGTCTACTCCCTCAAGCGCATCGCCGATGCGAAGGTCTCCTCGTCCGGCTACTGGCTCCTCGACGGGAAGGTCGAGGGCATCGGCGCGTTCCGCGCGGCATCGACGAACGCCGGACCCACCGACTACTCGCTCGACGTCCCCGGCCTGCGCGCGCTCGACGAGCGCACGGTCCGCATCCGCCTCGTGCGCCCAGACCCGCAGTTTCTCTGGGCGCTCGCAATGCCCTACGCGGCGCTCGTCCCGCACGAGGCGGTCGAGGCGTGGGGGCCGCTCTTCGGCACGCGCGAGGCGGGCTCCGGGCCGTTCACGCTCGAGTCGTGGCGGCGCGGCCACCGCATGCTCTTCGTCCGGCGCCCGGGGCGCGACGCGGCGCGCGACCGCACGCCGCCGCCCGAGCCCGGGGAGCCCGCCGGCACGCCCTACGCCTCCGTGGAATACCTCGGCATGGCCGACGCCTCCACGCGCTGGCTCTCGTTCCTGCGCGGCGCGTTCGACGTCGCCTTCGACATCTCCCGCGACAACTGGGACGCCGTGATCGGCCCCGACGGCGCCCTCGCGCCCGACCTCGCCGCGCGCGGCGTGCGGCTCGTCTCGGAGCCCGCGCTCGAGAGCTACTACCTCGGCTTCAACATGGACGACCCCGTCCTCGGCCCCAACAAAAAGCTGCGCCAGGCGATCAGCTGCGCGTTCGACTCGGCGCAGTGGTGCTCGCTCAACCGCGGCCGCCACCTCCCGAGCACCGGCCCGCTCCCGCCCGGCGTGGACGGCCGCCTCGAGACGCCGCACCCCTACGCGTTCGACCTCGAGCGCGCGAAGGCGCTGCTCGCCGAGGCCGGCTACCCGGGCGGCACCGACCCCGCCACGGGGCGCCGCCTCGCGCTGCGCCTCTCGCTCGGCAAGTCCGACCAGGAGACGCGCGAGGGCGCCGAGCTGCTCGCCAGCTTCCTCGACCGGATCGGCATCGCGCTCTCGCTCGACTACTCGACCTTCCCGCAGTTCATGCGGACGCTCAACAAGCGCGAGGAGCAGATGTTCCTCATCGGATGGGTGGCGGACTGGCCCGATGCGCTCAACTTCCTCCAGCTCTTCGTCTCGCGCAACGCCTCGCCCGGCCCGAACCGCGTGAACTACGCCAACCCCGCCTACGACGCGCTCTTCGACGAGGCCGCGGCGACGTCCGACCCCGCGCGCCGCCGCGAGCTCGTCGGCGCGATGCAGGACATCGTCCGCGAGGAGTGCCCGTGGGCGTGCCTCTACTACCGGCGGGAGTTCGTCCTCGTCGGCCCGTCGATCCTCGGCTTCCGCCTGCACGACTTCCCGCTCGGCGCCGAGAAGCACTGGCGCCGCGCCCGGCCGGTCCCGGAAAATGGGCTTGCCTCGCGCGCGGGGATTCGCTAGAATCGCCGCCCCATGCAACTTTCCGACCCCATCGCCAAGGCCGGCGTCCTCGTCGAGGCACTGCCCTACATCGCGGACTTCCGCGGCGAGATCATCGTCGTCAAGCTCGGCGGCAGCGTCCAGGAGGACGCCGCCGCCCTGCGCTCGACGCTGACCGACGTGGCGTTCATGCGCGTCGTTGGCATGCGCCCGATCGTCGTCCACGGCGGCGGCAAGGCCATCACGCGCGCGCTCAAGGAGGCCGGGGTCGAGACGCGCTTCGAGGCCGGCTTCCGCGTCACCGACGAGGCGTCGATCCGCATCGTCGAGGACGTGATGAAGAACCATGTCAACGCCGAGATCGTCCGCCTCCTCTCGGAGTGCGGCGTCGAGGCCGCGCCGCTGCACGGCGACCGCGTCTTCTTCGCCACGCGCAAGACCGGCGAGGACCCCGCCACGGGCGCGAGGCTCGACTGGGGCTTCGTCGGCGAGGCCGCGCACTGCGACACGGGGCCCGTCCGCGCGCTCTTCGAGGCGGGCGCGGTGCCCGTCATCTGCCCGCTCGGCCGCGGCGCCGACGGGCTCGTCTACAACATCAACGCGGACGACGCCGCGGCGGCGCTCGCGATGGCGCTGCCCTCGCGCAAGCTGGCCTACGTCTCGGACGTGCCGGGCCTGCTGCGCGACCCGGAGGACCCCGCCACGCTGATCGAGACGCTGCACGCGCCGGACGTCCCGGACCTGGAGCGCGCGGGCGTGATCGCCGGCGGCATGCTCCCCAAGATCGAGAGCAGCCTCGCCGCGCTGCGCGCCGGCGTGCGCAAGGTCCACCTCGTGGACGGCCGCATGCCGCACTCGCTCCTCCTCGAAATCTTCACCAACAAGGGCGTGGGCACCCAGATCGTCAAGTAGGGCGACCCGCGCGAAAGGACCACACATGAGCAACGACAACACGGAAGACACCGCCGCCCTCTGCGCCGACTACCAGATGGACACCTACGCCCGCACGGCGACGATCGTGAAGGGCCGGGGCAGCCGCGTCTTCGCCCCCAACGGCAACCAGTTCCTCGACTTCACGAGCGGCATCTCCGTCGTGGCGCTCGGCCATGCTCACCCCGCCGTCGTCGAGGCGATCAAGGGCCAGGCCGAGACGCTGGTGCACGCCTCCAACCTCTTCTACACGCCGCAGGTCGGCCTGCTCGCGCGCAAGCTCTCCAAGGCCGGGCTCGGCGGCAAGTGCTTCCTGTGCAACTCCGGCGCCGAGGCGAACGAGGCGATGATCAAGCTCGCCCGCCTCTGGGGCTCGCAGAACGGCGGCCGCTACGAGATCGTCTGCATGCGCGGCTCGTTCCACGGGCGCACGCTCGCGACGCTCTCCGCCACCGGCCAGAGCAAGGTCCAGAAGGGCTTCGACCCGCTGATGCCCGGCTTCGCGTTCGCCGACTTCAACGACCTGGAGAGCGTGAAGGCCGCGGTGACGGAGAAGACCGTCGCGGTGCTCTTCGAGTGCGTCCAGGGCGAGGGCGGCGTCGTGCCCGCGACGGAGGAGTTCGTGCAGGGCGTCCGCGCGCTGTGCGACGAGAAGGGCCTCCTGATGCTCTGCGACGAGATCCAGTGCGGCATGGGCCGGACCGGCAGGATGTGGGCGTTCGAGCACTACGGCGTCGCGCCCGACGCGTTCACGTCCGCGAAGGCGCTCGGCGGCGGCCTGCCGCTCGGCGCGCTCATCGCCTCGCCCGCGCTCTCCGGCGTCTTCACGCCCGGCTCGCACGGCACGACCTTCGGCGGCAACCCGGTCGCGTGCGCGGCCTCGCTCGCCGTGTTCAAGGTCTTCGAGGAGGAGAAGGTCGTCGAGCACGCCGCCGCGGCCGGCGAGCTCTTCCGCAAGGGCCTCGAGGCGTTCGTCGAGAAGTACGACCAGCTCCTGGAGGTGCGCGGCAAGGGCCTCCTGCTCGGCCTCGTCCTGAAGGAGCCGCGCGCCGGAGAGCTCATCGACGAGCTGCGCAACGGCGGCCTGCTCGCCTGCAAGGCGGGCGACTCCGTCGTGCGCTTCCTCCCGCCGCTCAACGTCTCCGACGACGACCTCGAGGAGGGCCTTGAGATGGTCGGCGACGCGCTCGACATCCTCTTCGGCGGCGACGCCGAGTAGTCGCGCCGGGTCGGACGGAACGACCCCCGCGGAGCGCGGCCATGGCGGACGGCGCCGAATCCCACGCCGGGGAGGAGCCCCTCGACGGCCTGCTGCGCCGCGCGTCCGCGGCGCCGGGCGCGCTCTCGCGCGCCGAGCTCGCGCGGCTCCTTTCTCTCGAAGACCCCGCCGAGCGCGCCGCGCTCCACGCCGCCGCCTACGCCGTGAAGCTCCGCGCCACGGGGCCGGTCGTCTCTCTGCGCGGGCTCGTCGAGATCGGCAACGCCTGCGCGAAGGACTGCCTCTACTGCGGCCTGCGCCGGAGCAACGCCGCCGTGCGCCGCTACCGCATCCCGGAGGAGGACGTCGTCCGCATGGCGCGCTGGGCGTTCGACCGGCGGTTCGGGTCGGTCGTTCTGCAGAGCGGCGAGATCGAGTCCGACGAGAACACGGAGCGCATCGTCCGCATCGTCCGCGCGATCCGCGCCTTCGGCGGCGAGGGCTTCGCGATCGTCCTCAGCCTCGGCGAGCAGCGCGACGAGGTCTACCGCGCCTGGCGCGAGGCCGGCGCCGCTCGCTACCTCCTCCGCATCGAGACCTCGAACCCCGCGCTCTATCGCACGCTCCATCCGGCCGGCCATTCGTGGGAGCGGCGGCGCGACTGCCTCCGCGCGCTGCGCCGGCTCGGCTACCAGGTCGGGAGCGGCGTCATGATCGGGCTCCCGGGCCAAACCGCCGACGACCTCGCGGGCGACATCGGCTTCTTCGCGGACGAGGACATCGACATGATCGGCATGGGGCCGTTCCTGCCGCACGGCGAGACGCCGCTCGGCGCCGTCGCCGTCGACCGCGGGCGCCAGCTGCGGCTCGGCATCGACATGGTCGCCGCGACGCGCCTGCAGCTGCACGACCGCAACCTCGCCGCGACGACCGTCCTGCAGGTCCTTGCGCCCGACGGGCGCGAGCAGGCGCTGCGCGCCGGCGCCAACGTGATGATGCCCAACGTCACGGACACCGTCTTCCGCCGCGACTACCGCCTCTACGAGGACAAACCCTGTCTCGAGGACACCTCCGAGCAGTGCCTCGGCTGCCTCGAGCGGCGCGTCGCCTCGATCGGCGAGCGCATCGGCTGGGGCTCCCCCGGCACCCCGCCCCACTACCTCCGCCGCACCACCCCGCGCGGGGGCGGGAAAGATTCCCCTTGACTTCTGAACGAAGATTCATATTATTGAACGCAAATTCAGAACCATTCAGGAGGTTCCCGTGGACCGCTCGATTCCGAAGCTTTCCGTTTTCGCGCCGCTCGCGGCCGCGCTCGCCCTCGCGGCGGGGTGCGGCCCTTCCGGCGGCGCGCCCAAGGCGCCGAAGGACGTCCGCTATGTCTCCGAGGCCGCGACGCGAGCCGACGTCGTCTCCACGATCGCCGCGTCCGGCACGCTCGAGCCGGAGGAGCTCGTCGACGTCGGCTCGCAGGTGAGCGGCCAGATCGTCGCGTTCGGCACGGACCGCGACGGCGCCGAGATCGACTACTGCTCCGCCGTCACGAACGGCATGGTTCTCGCGCGCATCGACGACGTGACCTACCTCGCGGACCTCGACGTCGCGAAGGCCCAGTTCGCCATCGCCGAGGCCGCCGTCGCGTCCGCGAGGGCGAACGCGACGAAGGCGGAGGTCGACCTCGAGCGCGAGACCAAGGAGTGGGAACGCGCGAAGGCGCTCGGCGTCGGCATCGCGCAGTCGCAGAGCGACTACGACGCCGCGGAGGCCGCGTACAAGGGGGCGGACGCGCAGCTCGGAATCGCGAGGGCGTCGGTCGCGAGCGCCGTGGCGCAGGTCGTCCAGGCGAAGGCCGCGGTCGAGAAGGCCGAGCGCAACCTCGGCTACTGCACGATCTCCTCGCCGGTCGACGGCGTCGTCGTCGACCGCCGCGTGAACCTCGGCCAGACCGTCGTCTCGTCGATGAGCGCCAGCTCCCTCTTCCTCGTCGCGAAGGACCTGCGGACGATGCGCATCTGGGCGTCGGTGAACGAGGCCGACGTCGGCGGCGTCCGCGCGGGGCAGGGCGTCTCGTTCACCGTCGACGCCTTCCCGGGCCGCACGTTCCGGGGCGTCGTGCGGCGCGTGCGCCTCAACGCGACGCTCTCCTCCAACGTCGTCACCTACACGGTCGAGATCGACGTCGACAACGCCGACCTCACGCTCCTGCCCTACCTCACGGCGAGCGTGGAGTTCGAGACGGAGGCCGTGCGCGACGCCCTCGCGGTCCCCTCTCGCGCGCTGCGCTACACGCCGTCCGGCGCGCCGCCGCCCCCCGCGGCCGAGGGTGCGGACGGCGCCGTCTGGCTCGCGCCGGCGGACGGGGAGAAGACCCCGCCGCGGCCCGTCCCCGTGAAGGTCCTCCTCAACAACGGCTCGCTCGCCGCGGTCGAGCCGCTCCAGAAGGGCGCCCTCTCCGAAGGCGCGCGCGTCGTCGTCCGCGAGGAGGCCGCCGCCGAAGGCAAGTCCGCCGCTCCCTCCTCCTCCGGCTCCAAGAACCCCTTCATGCCCAACATGCCCAAGCCCCCGCGTCGCGCAGGCCCCCCGCCGGGCTAGCCGCCCCTCGTCCGCTCGGCCGCATCCGCGGCCGGGCGGCGACGGTCGATCGCTCGCCGCTTCGCAGCTCGGCCTTCCTGCTTCAAGCAGAGCCGCCTGCGCTTGCAATCGCCGTGTACGGCGATTGACAAGCGCGCGACGGCTCTGCTATGCTTCGATTTGTCGCACCGCGCATGGGCCGAATCCCTCTCGCGGTCCAATCCGGAAAGCCCGGACGACATGGACGTCGAAGCCGCAAAATCGGATATTCTCGCAACGGAAGACCTGCTCGAGCGTGCGCTCAAGCTTTCGGGTCTCGTCACGGCTTTGTTCGCCGAACAGGGATACCGTCTCGTCGTCGTGGGCGGTTCCGCCGTCGAGTTCTACACGGAAGGCGGCTACATGTCGGGCGACATTGATTTCTGCCGCTACCTTTCACGCGCGATTCCCCTGCGGCTGGCGCAGGACGTCATGGCCCGGCTCGGCGCGAAAGGCGGGCCGCGCAGCTGGCGCGTTCTCGGTCTTTTCGTCGACCTGCTCGGCTATCTCGAAAACGAATCGACCAGTCCGAAGCGGAAACTGGAAACGCCCTACGGCCCCATCGAAATCATTCCCCCGGAACTGGCCCTCGTGGAACGGGTTCTGGGCGCCTACTACCCGACGCCCTCGGAAGAGGCGGCGGTCGTCGCCAAGAAGATGATGGCGACGAGCATCGCGGATCCGACGTTCGACTGGGCGGAGGCGGAACGGCTCGCCGATCTGCGCGATTTCAAGATTCTCCCGGAGTTCCGGGCGATGAAGAAGGAGGTCGAAGGTGGAAACGCCTGACATCGTCATCACCTGGGAAGAGTGGAAGCGAGGCCGCGAGGCCAAGCGCTCCCTTCTTCGCCGTCTGGGTCTGGACAAACCCTGTCGCCGCGCGGAAAGTTCTTCCGACAAGCGCCTACGTCCGGCATTCGGCGGCGAACGCGGCCCGGCCTTCGCCGCCGAAGGTCCTGCGATCTACGACGGCAAGCCCGTTTAGGAAAGCCGACTCCCCGCGGCCGGACTCCCGCAATCCGGCATTCCGACTTGTCGACTTGCCGACCCGCCGACTTGGTCCAAGTCGTCAAGTCGACCGGTCGCCAAGTCGCCATCGGCCGCGTTCTCTTTCGAAGAGAAGGTCCGTTGCGTCGTCGAAATGCAGAAGCGACTCGTTCCCATTCTTGCCGCCCGGGGCCGCGTAATCGTTCCCTGGACGTTGTAGCTCGCGTTTCGCGCCCCTCGCGGCGTCCGGGCGCGTGGCGGGGTCTCCACCCCGCCACGCGCCGAAGCCGCGACGGTCGATCGCTCGCCGCTTCGCGGCTCGCCCCCTTGATCCTTCGGCGACCGGGGCGCGACCTTCGGTCGATTCGGTCGATTCGGTCGTGATGTCGCCCGGCCGACCTCCGGGGAAAGCCTCCTCTCACTTCGGCCCTTCGACGTTCGACGTCCGACCTCCGACGTCCCGGCTGTCGGCCGTCGGGCGTCGAACGTCGCAGGTCGCCGGGCGCTCGCGCCCGGCCATTCCAATCTGGCTCTCTTGCGCGAGGCCGGGTTTCCGCAAGCGCTTGCCCCGCGCGCGGCCGTGTGGTAGACTTTCCCTCATCCGTGCGGCACACCGCCGCGCACACCGGAGAACCCCGCCACACAGTAACCCCGAACCAACCGATTGCTTTCTGCAAGTCGTCGTTTCTGTCGAATCCTGGAAAAATTCGTTTGAGCGACACGTGCAAGAGAGAACGCGCGCCGAGCGCGCGGCCCTCTTTCCGTGTTTTCAAACAAGGCCTTTCCAGGAGCCTGACAGAAGGACATGGAAAGAGGCCGCTTTTTAGTCCCGTCTCGTTCCGTCCTGCCGAAGGCCGTGGAAAGGAACGAGAACGATGAAGAGACTTGCCTTCGCCCTGCTGCTCGCCGCTTCGGCCCTGCGATCCTTCGCCCTCACGGCGACCGTGGACGGCCTCACGTGGACCTACACCGTCTCGAACGGCCAGGCGTCGGTCGGCGGCGGCTCGAACTCGTCGACCGCCGTCCCGACCACGACAACGGGAGCCATCTCCATTCCGGCAACGCTCGGCGGCTACACCGTGACGAGCATCGGAGACTGGGCATTTGCGAATTGCAAAGAATTGACCGAGATCACGATTCCGGCTACCGTGACGAGCATCGGAGATTATGCGTTTGCCGGTTGTCGGGGGATAACGGAGCTCACAATCCCGGACAATGTGACGAGCATCGGGGATTATGCGTTTTACTATTGTTTAGAACTGATATCGATTTCGATTCCGGACAGCGTGACCAGTATCGGGGAATATGTGTTTCAAAACTGTTCCAAGCTATCTTCGGCCATCGTTGGAAACGGCGTGAAGGATATCGGCACCGGGCTCTTTTACCTTTCCGGGTTGACGTCCGTCACTCTCGGGAACAGTGTGACGAACATTGGAAACATTGCTTTTGCCAGTTGCGGGTTGACATCAATCACGATTCCGAACGGCGTGACAAGAATCGGTGATACCGCCTTTGCGGGATGCACAAAGTTGACATCGATCACGATCCCAGATGGCGTGACGAGCATTGACGAGTATGCGTTCCAATGTACAGGCCTATCCGCAATTGAAATCCCGGCCAGCGTGACGAGCATCGGGAACTGGGCATTTTCTCAGTGTTCAAAACTTGCAACAATCTTCATCCCCGAATCGCTGGCAAGCCAGGCGGATTCGTGGGGGCTGCCGTCGGGCTGCCGGATCGTCGAGGGTCTCGATGTGACGGTCGAGACGGTTCGCGTCCCGAAGGCGTGGATCTACGAACGCGCGCCCGCGGCGCTCGCCGCGGCGAACGACGACTGGGCGACGGCCGCCCGGGCGACGGCGGCGAACGGCGCGAACCAGGTCTGGGAGTGCTACGTGGCGGGTCTAGACCCGACGAACGCGACGAGCCGGTTCCTGGCGACGCTCTCCTTCGACGGAAACGGCGCGCCGAGCGTGGGGTGGACGCCGGATCTCGGCGCCGAGCGCATCTACGCCGTGGAGGGCCGGGCGACGCTCACGAACGCGTGGGGCGCCGTCGGCGACGGCAGCCGCTTCTTCCGCGTCCGCGTCGCGATGCCCGGCGGGTTCGGGAACGCCACCATCGCGTTCGACTCCGCGGGCGGGAGCGCGGTGGCGCCGATCACGGCGGCCGTCGGCTCGGCCGTGGTCGCGCCGGCGGCGCCGACGAAGACGGGCTACGCGTTCGCGGGCTGGTCGCCGGACTTCCCCGCGACGATGCCGTTCGGCGGCGCGACGCTCACGGCGCAGTGGACGCCGATCTCCTACGCCGTGAAGTTCAACGCCAACGGTGGGGACGGCTCGATGGCAAACCAGTCCTTCGTCTACGGAACGGCGCAGGCGCTCGCGTCGAACGCCTTCACGCGGGCGCGCTACGCCTTCGCGGGCTGGGCGACGAGCGTATCTGGCGCGGCGGTCTACGCCAACGGCCAGTCCGTCCAGAACCTGTCCACCACAGCCGGCGACCTCGTGAACCTTTATGCCGTCTGGGAGCCCGCGGTGGACAAAGTGTATTGGGCTTCCATTCCGTGGAGTCAAGCTGGACAGGAAGACTTGGAAAACGTCAGGCCATCGAGCGAACAAATCAAACAAATGGACTCCCAGAATCTTACCGAAGAATCGCTTGCGGCGGGAATTCAGTTGGTATTCACCAAACCTGTAATCGACGGCCAATCATACATCTATTGGTTGTTCGTAGCAGTTCCACAATCATGGGGTTCCAAGATTGCGTGGTCGGCAGCCGGTGTCGCGGTTGAGGTGCCCCAGCCTGTTACTAGAGAGATAGATGGTATTCAATACAACACTTACATCTTCAGTGGTGGTAATAACAACCCCTATTATTCGTCTCAAATGAACCTTCTTCTCAAGAATAAGTAACACGGACTTTGGCGGGAACGCCCCGCTTCGGTTCATCAACAACAACCAACAAAACAGCAACACGAGGAAACGGAAAATGGAGAAAGAACAAACCCCATTTATCCAGGAAGCGAAAAAGCGGCTTGATGAAATCGTAGACGCAATCATCAAGAGCACGGAAGCGGTCGAGGCGGATAAACACACTCCCTACGAAATCACGCACGATGGACTTCTGGCCGCGGGAGCGGCGTGCTTGAAGAATCCGACCGAGAACAACATCAAGATTCTGGCGCTCGCGGTTTACGGATGGATGCCGACCGCGTTGGATTGCGTGGTCTTTGATCACGACAAGATCGTGAAGGCAATCAAGTGTCTGGGAGGGAACCAGCCGATCGATTCCGAGTCGGCGACAAGCCATTTCGAGGTCCTCGCCGGATTGCTCAACAACTCCTATATCGGCGTGTCGAAGTTCCTTTACGCCTTGTGGCCCGAGCGATTCGCGATTTTCGACAGCAATGTCACGCACGCCCTGAACATCGCGTGTTCCAAGATTCGCCCCGGGCAAGGCCGCAAAAGAAAGTTCTTCACAGATGATGCAAATTGCCTGGAGAGGTTGATCGTCTATGAATTGGCGATGCGGAAAGCGGCCCCAAAGAGGGAGCGGTCGTTGCGGGAAATCGAGCTAAAGCTTTACACCCTCGGGAGCGCGCCTTCGCGGTAGCCGCCGCAGGGCGTCAGCCCTCGACGACTTGTTCGCGGACGCTTGCGAAACTCCGCGTCGCGTGTTCGCCGGAGATCATTCGGGTGGCGGCTCGGCGGGGACGCCTCGCCCCACCACGGCCGCTTCCTGCACCACGGTCGGAGCGTGCGGTTTCACGGGCGGTTCAATGCGATTTCACCGTGCGTGATTTTGACGGCTTTCGCGTCTTCGGAAGCGGAGATTCGCGTGAAACAAGCCGCGCGGAGTGCGGCCTGTCAACGCCCTCGGCGGACGCGGCGGTGCCGCGTCCGTCGAGGACTTGCGTGGCGGGGTGACACCCCGCCACGGAGGACTTGCGGTTCAGGGAAGCGCACGCAGCCATTCGGCGAAGAGCCTGTCGTAGACGATCCAGCCGTCGTCGGACTTGTAGACCAGGTCCTTGCGGGACAGGTCCTTCAAGGCCGCACGGACGGTCGACGCGACCTTGAGGCCGTTGGCGGAAAGGAACGATGACGAGGTCGGCTCCCGCACGGCGCCCGTGCGGGCGATGGCCGCAAGCACGTTCCGGGACGCGCCGTTCTGGGCCGCGAGCAGGTCGTGGTAGACCAGGGCCCGTTCGTCGCGCAGTTCCGCGACGGCCTTCTCGACCTGTTCGCCGGACAGAAGCGACGTGCGCGTCTCCCAGACCTTGTTCAGGACGGCCTGCAGATACCAGGTCACGCCGTCGAACCGGTCGTAGAGTCCGCGGAACGCGCCTTCGTCGACCTTCCAGCCCTCCTTGGAGAAGAACTTTCGGGCGAACGCGAGGTAGCGGTCGAAGGGGATCACGTCCAGGTTCAGGATCTGCGTGGACTGGTAGAACGCCCCGCGGGGCAGGACGAACATCTCCGACATCAGGTGCCGGCGCGATCCGGCGAACACGAAGGAGATCCACGGAACGAACTGGACGTAGCCGCGCAGGAGCGCCTCCACGCCTTCTTC
>Ga0256407_10005962_pt1 | contig 19122 bp, 25 predicted proteins | sample RumenRJG_04DNA_FD_193489 | JGI IMG/M metagenome (GOLD analysis project Ga0256407, IMG submission 193489) | Bovine rumen microbial communities from Lethbridge, Alberta, Canada - RJG_04 | ecosystem: Host-associated > Mammals > Digestive system > Stomach > Rumen | place: Canada: Alberta... | reverse complement strand
AGATTGTACGCTTCGTTGGTCTCGCCTACATACTGCATCAGCTGGTCACGTTGCTTTTCAGCCAACTCCATTTGCAGTCTCGCCACCTCAAGAGCGTTATCCCCTGCCTTGGCAATCTCCGTCTCAAACATCACCCTCAACGCTTCTTCGGATTTCTGTCTCTCTGCGTTGATGCGGTTCTTCTCAAGGTCATCATAGGTGTTCGCATATTTCTGTGCTATGGCAAGTCTTAACTCGCCTTTCTGCTCCTCGGTGTATTCCGCTTGTTCGATGGACAAGAGGTCAAGAGCCTTTTGTTGCTCTAATTGTTGCAGTTTTAGGTTGTATTCCTCTTGTGTCTCTTTCTGCACTCCCGACAGCAGGATTTCGATGCGTTTCTGCTCCTGCTGAATGGATGTTTGTGTCAACTGCAACTCCAGTTTAGCGGAGTCAATGATATATTTCCGCTTCAACGATTCAATCTCTGCAAGGATGGTTGCCGTGAGATACTTTTCCTTTTGCAAACGTGCTTCAAGGTCGGCAATCTGTCGGTCGTACTGGGTCTTGAGTTTCGCCCTCTGTTGCTCTGCGTTGTCCTCAATCATGGACAATAGCAAATCCTCATACTTGCGTGTTTCGTTGAGTATTGCCTTGGAGTTATCAACAACGACCTTTCTTGTTCGGGTGGTGTTTGCTTGTGTCTGTTTGCCGAGTTCTTGCTCAAGGTTCGCCCTCTGTTGTTGCAGTCGCATTGTGCCTTGATAAAAATCCTTTTCAGCGTTCGCAAGTTCAACTCTTGCCCTTGATACCGCCTCATTCATCTCTTTCTCGTTCTGCGATGTCTTGGAACGTGTCTCAAGGGTCTGCAGGCGAGTCTTGGCGAGTTCCACGTTGCGTTTCATCTCCTGCTCCTCAAGGTCAATTGCCTGCTCAAGCATTTGCTTTCTCTGCTCAAGGGTGTACTTGTCCTTTTGGGCGGCTTGGTTACGCAGTTGCGCCACCTTCTTCTGTGACTCCGCATTCTTTTCGGCATTCTCTCGCTCTTTCTGCACGATGTCGTTTTCGGTCTTTGCGGTCTTGACAGACAACTCAATATCATCGTTGAATTGCTTGATATACTTGCCGATGATGGGGAGTTTTTCTGCCCAACGTGACATCGTCATGATTGCCTTTCCTGCATTGATTGCAAGGTCAAGCATGTGACTCGCTATACCTTGAATGTAGTTGAGCAGATATTGCAGGATTCGGTTCAGCGGTTCAAGCACGATGCGGAGTTTCTGCGAGTTCTCCTCGCTTGACTGAATACCCTTGACAATTGCCATGATAGCGGCTGAAATGGCGGCTAATATCAAGACAACTGGGTGCGCAAGCAATGCCATCAGTTCAGCACCGAACGCACGGACTGCGGTCGCACCAGTCGCAAACGCTTGTTTGACTCCACCACTCAACAGACCATTGATGTTGTGGATGCCCTGCGCCCATCTACTATTCAACCCAAGAGCGTTCTTGATGCTGTTCTCATAGTTACCGACATTGCGATAATAGCGTTGTGTGGCGAATTCCGCATCCTTGAGTTTTTTCGTGACCTCTTCAATTTTCTTCGCATACTCATCACCTTTCGCTCCATCTCTCTCTGTCTTCGATAGGTTGTCGTACTCCGCTGTCAAGATGCTTAACTGCGCTCTCAATTGCTTCAACGACTCGCCATTCTGATGGTGTTGCTTGTTCTCGTTCATCAGTTCCCTTGTCAAAGTCCTTGATTCACCGCTCAAGTCCTTTTTCTTGGCTCGGATGTTGGCAATCTCCGCACCAAGTTTGACATATTCTTTTCGTTGCTCCTCATCGGCTGTGTCAAGTGCATTTTGCTGGTCTACCAGTTTCTTTTCAGCTTTCGTCAATTCTTCAATCTCCAACTGATAACTCGCTATCTGCTCTGCAACGCTACCCCAATCTATTTTCAAGTCAAGGATGGCGGTTTCTGTAGTTTCTGCCATGTTCTAATCTCCTATGTTTTGGTTAACATTAACAATTTTACATCCGCAATATATCCGCTTGTGCGCTTGATTTCCACCCATGCGAAATTCTGTCCGTATTTGGCAAGATAGATTGGTGTGTCCTCTTTCAGTTCTCGCACATCAATATCCGACAATAGCATTCTTTCGCTGATGACCTTGCAGTCGTTCAGAGATGCATACAGACCCGAATAATTGTTGTTGATGACCGACTGCATATCATAACGAGTGTTGTGGTAAACGAATGCGGAATAGTAATCAATATGATGTGCAGTTCCAAGCATCACGATTGTCGGATTCGGAGTGCCTTGCAAGAGTTTCTCCGCATCCGTACTGGGTGCAGTCTTTTCCCCCGAATAGACATCGTACCAGTCGTTAGGGAGTTCGATGAACGGCACACGATATTGGCGCATTCGGTCAATGCCCTTTTCAGCACATGAAAAAACCGACTGAAAGGCAACTGCGCTTTCGGGTAGTTGTCCGTTGTCTATCGTTGCTATTCCGTCATGGTCTAGCATCAGATGGTCGTTGTCCTTGTATTTGTATTCGTTCGTCTGTGCGTAGTCTCCGAACTTAAATTCCACATCATCTGCGGTGGTGGTTCTCGCTGACAGCAACCGACTGCTCCAATCTATTGCAGGATTTGAGAACACATCCGATATCTTTACGAACTCCAATGTATCTGGACTTGACTCTAGCGAACGGATAAAGCAACCAGTCACTACGGCAATATGCTTGATTAGGTCTATTACCTTGACATCAGGCAAATTCGCCATGATATCGTAGTTAAGACCTACCGTCATTCTGTCGGGTAGGTCATACGTGATTCCAACTGCGCCACCACTCTGCCATGTCAGCGGTAGAACGATTGTCGGACTGAAGATTGGGTGTGTCACTCCAATATGGTAGATACGCAACACATCAGATGCCGTGATGCTGATTTCAACCGCTCCCGAATATGTCAAGACCACTTGCTTTGTCTGCCCTGCATAGCGTTGTAAATCTTGCGCCTTATACACGCTTTGACCACCGACCGACATAATTGGTCGGCTGATGCTCTTATACTCGCCCTGCGTGATGTTATGCACGTACAAAGGTGTATTAAGATAGAGTGCGAGTATCTCAATGTTCTTTTGAGTAATCGGAACACTACCCGACAAAACCGCTCCCGTGACTCGCACATAAGCGGTCGTATCACTTACCGCCTTGACCTTGTTGACAACATCATCAACGCTCAATGCTGAACCATCCTCTTTCGTGAACTCAAGGGATGCGGTTGTTATCTTGATGTCAAGTCCGTTGGATGATGTTATCAGCGTTTGCCCGTTGAACGTACCATCAAGGGAGACACCCGACACCGATTGTTCCGTGACCTTGTCTCCGCTTATCATGACCGCCAACCAATTGACCACCTCTTGCACCGATTGCGGAAAGGAGAATCCGACACCAGTCTGCGCAGTTATCAGATTGAGCAACCAAGGTACACGAACGCATGGAACGGTCGGTGTGTGGTATGTGGACACCGCAAAAGCGTAGATGGAATATCGGTCTACGTGATGCATATCTTCGGGGATGATGATGTTGTCATAGATGTCGGGGTAAAGATAGCCTGCGCTTTCAAGGTCTGCGATGGATGCATACTCGTTCGGTGTGTTCTGATAGGTGTATGGCAATATCGCACCTTGTGCCTTGATATCCGTGAGTTTCATGTTGCCAGTCAGCAATGTTGCCAATGTTGGTTTAACACCCCAAATAACCGCAATCTTGATGCTTTCGGAATCAATGCCAAGCAAGTAAGCCGTTCCCTCGTCTATGAGTCGGACTCCGTCATTTATGTAGGTGCAAGTGTGCGCCATGTAAGGAGCTGCCGTATTCGCTCCAAGCAAATCTGCATCACCGAACAAAGCCATGTTTCGGTCTGTCCTTGGAAGCGCAATCGAATACGTTCTGTTGCTCTCAATCTTGTCAATCATGACGAAAAGATTGGACTTGATTGCAAGCGTTACAAGCGTATCCGCACCAACATCGCACATCTTTCTGTCAATGTATATCTCTTGCATGGTCGTTACACTCCTTGATAGTTATAGGTCGGCAGAATGACGGAGAACGAAAAATCTTGGAAATCCTTGTGCCTCTGCCAAGGTGTACTCTGTGCCGTGATTCGTACTTGTTCCCATTGTGGCTCATCGTCTCCGTCTCTGCCAAGATATCTGTCAACCCTAGGTGAGTTCAGAATCGTTTTGAGGAATGCGAAAGTTTCAGCATCCACCATTGATGCCCCTGCTTGCTTCGTCATCGTTGATGCTCGTTTCTCACGATGACCGAACCAACCTTGGTATCCGACTGACTCTGTATAATGGTTCATATCGTTGCGCAGGATGTCTTCTGTGACCTCTGACACATCCGAATCACCCAACCAACTGAACAACCAATAGCAATAAAAACCTTGGTTATCCAACCATCGCAGATACAACGCTTTCGGGCATTGCTCCTCGCTGACATCAAGCGTGATTCTGTCAACGATGTCATCTCCATCCAAAGCAGAAAACGATAAGTCAAACACATTCGGGAATGTGGTTGCGCTGATTTCTCCGATGTTGTCTTGTATGACCAGGTAGTCGGTTATTCCAAGCGTTTCAACTGGTAATTCATAGATGCCAGTATCGTTGAATGTCTCCAACGAACTAGTGTTGCCATCAATCACGTATGCAATGCTGTTCCCTGCTTCAGCGAAGATGCCAATCGTGAACGGATAATGCTTGAACCATGTGCGCTTTCGGATTGGGTTGAAGACCTCACCATGACGGAGACAACCGAAGATGTAAGTTGTCTGAAAGGTGAAAGTGAGTGTCACAAGCGCATCAACGTATGTTTCCACGCTGACATCAACTGCGATGGTGTGGTTGGTGTTCGTTGTCTGTGCCGTGTTCGGTTCTTCTTTCTCTATCTCCGCAAAAATAGCTCTCGCCAATGCGGACAAGTCAAATTGGCAATTGCTTGCGAACGCTATTCGCCTTTCGGTGTGCGTGTGTGTGCCATCCGTCATCGTTGTGGTTACGTACTGACCATGCGTTCCCTTAATCAGCAATGGTGACGGATTAAAGGCGAAAGCAATCTCATCGGGATATCTTATATCTCCCTCTGTCGGTGTCGAATAATCTCTCATAACGATTTTGTCTCCTCTGCGAAATGCAAGTTGATGGTTTGTACCTCTGTCTTCGCCAATTCAAGCAATCGGTTGCTGATATTCTCGATTGCACGTTGAACAGCTGATGTGTAGATGTCTTGTATCCTGCCACTATTCTTGTGTTCACGGAACAAGAGTGTTCCCTCTTTGTGTATCTTCTTCGTGATTGCCCATGCGAGTGAGATGTTGTTCCCATCGTCCGCATAGACACCCTTTGCTTCCATCCATGCCAAGATACGTTGGAACAATGTCGGATGATGCGGTGTCGGATTGATGGTCGGACCTCTACCGATTTCCAACGTATCAAAAAATTTTCGTCCGTACAACGTACCGCCATCAGGCTTCATGACAACGTGCATACTGCGACCAGTCTCACCAGTTGCGTTGCGACCGAACCTTGATAGGTTCTGCAAGATGGTTGCACGTAACTTGGTCAGTTCGTCAAGTATGACCTCTTGCGATGAATGTTCTAGGTCTGCCATAATCAATCGTTGTAATAGATGGTTAATTCTCCGTTTTGCTTCTCTACGACCCAATCATCAAAGCGAACAGAATTGCAGTCACTCTGTATGTATCCATTAGACAAGTGATACCAGTTGCCAACACCATCCTGCTTTGAGAAAAGGAAATAGGCGAAAGGACTCACGTTTGTGTTACCTTTCGTTTGCGCCTCTGTCATCATCTCATCCCACTTTGCGATGAGCGTAGAATCCGTGATGTTGACTCCGATGGGAAAGGCAAGAGGCAGGACGCCACCGCCACCACCACCCGAAGATGCAGGAGCGTTTGTCCAAAGTCTGATTGCTCCGTCCTTGAAATAATAGACTGGGTGTTCTGCTCTCAATTCGATGGATGTGGCATTGTAGGCATACCCCAAATAGATGTATATCTTGCCGTCCTCGGTCGTTGGAAGCGACTGCACGATGGGTTCGTCCGCATCCATGATGGCAGAGCCGTCCGCTTGTGGCGCACACTTGACATATACGGGTCTCCATGATGTTAATGTCAGAGCCGAACCAGTTCGGTTGAAAGAATAACCCAATGTCAAAGTATAGATAATCCAAATCGTTGATGCCGTAATGTTCGACCCTGCTGTGAAATTGGTGTTCGCAGATGTATATACAATCTCTCCAAATGGGTCGATTGGTCGTTGGTTGACTGGTCTTGCCGATGTGGCATTGTTGGTAGAATTGACCGATGCAGGAACAAATTTCTTGCCGTCAGCAGATGTGAAATATATCTTGTAGTAACGTGCCGTGTCGCTTGCAGGGAGTGTTCCGCTGTTACCACGGACTTGATATCCGATGGTGTCGGTATTGGCATCATAGCCTCTGTAACAGCACCACGCACCCTTTACGCTTCCAACGGTGACATTGGCGCAATACACAAACAACATCGTGTAGTTGATGTTGAAAATCGTTGTGTCAGCGGTCGCAAGGGTCATGTTTGAGAATGCAGGATGCGCCCCAAGTCCGTTGATGTTAATCGTAAACCCTGCGGCTGATGTTACAACGCTATTGCGGAGCATCACGCACGTTCCATCAACCAACTCCGTGATTCCGTCAACGTGAGCGGTAAACACCTTGCTTGTAGATGTGGAGTCAACGACCGCATAAGGAATTGTGGCGGTCTTCTTTGCAGTCGCATCCACATCCAACTTACCGCTGATGTCTTGATGCTCGGTGAGGTATCCTTGCTCATCCACCCAATCTTCGGTTGCGTAACCGTCAAGGCTCTGATGCTCCGTGATGAATCCGCTATCGTTTTGCAGTTGTGATGTCTTGCTTGGTATCTGCGTTGATGCAGGGAGCGCACCGACCTCTTGAGCGGTGTATGATGGCTTATTAGGTGCTTTCGCCCATGCAGGGACAGACGGGTCTGTCTCTTCTGTCAGATATTCTTGTGCTTCGACCCATTGCTCTGTAGCGTATCCGTCAAGGTCGGGAATATCTGTCTTGTCCGCTTTCGTTGCTAATGCGGTGTTGACCTCGCCTTTGGTGTAGTAGTCACCACCACTCATGTAACCTTGTTGTCGCACCCATTCTTGGGTTGCATATCCTGCAAGGTCATCTTGATTGACGAACCCTTGCCCGTTGACCCATATCTCTGTGGCATAACCATCCAAGGACTGGTGTTCCGTGAGAAAACCTTGGTTCTGCACCCATCGTTCGGTAGCATACCCAATCAGAGACGGAATGGATGACTTGGTGGCATAGATGGCATTGGCATCCTCTTTCAGCAGATATGATGTCAAGTCAACCATCTGCCCCATCGGAATGTGCCATGCTGATGGGTCTAGATTGTCTCCACACGTTCCGTTGGCATCTTCCAAGGTCAACTCCACCATGACACCAGTATGGATGTTCGCTCCACTCTCATAGATGGTGGTGTAGTTGTAACTAGCAATCGGCACGAAGACACCACTCGCATTGATGGCTGAAACGAAAGTGCGCATAGCACTCCGCATTCGGTCAACTGCATTGATGTTCTCCGTTCCATCGGCATCCCTTGGCACTACATCAACGAATGCTAACAAGATGGACTCTCTTTCATACACTCTCCCATGACGGAAGAAACCACCGCCCGACACACTCAAGATGTTGAGTATAGCAGGATAGGTGGCATGGTCTAGCAATCTGTCAACATCATCCCAACTCCCGAACAGACATGAGTAGTTCGGTAGGATGGACTGCGCAATTGACTGCAAAACCGCTGAAAATCTACTTTCGATGTTGTTTGATGGCATTTAACTGAATCTCCTGCAAACGCTTGTTACATATGAAATAATCATGGTCAATCTTCATGCATTGATAAACAATCAACCAAGATGTCTTCTGTGCTTCCTCATGGTCATGGATGCCCATTCGCCTAGCATACCAGTCTATCAGACCGAACACCCCATTATCAATCTTGTCAAACCCTGCCTTGATTTCGTCAGCCGTCCTCGGTGTGTCCAGCTTCTTGAATAGTCGGTTTATCTTCTCCACCTCGCCCATGACCCACGCAACGAAGAGGATGACATCAACCGCCCTGCATCGCATCAGTTTCCTTGGCTCAATGCCCAATAGCAATTTGCACACACCAGTTATGGAATCCTCTTGCTTGAGTTGAGACAACTGCAATAGTGTTCCGATGCTCATGTCGTTCAAGTTGGACATCGTCTTCACCTTTCCGACCTTTGGCGGTGGTGCTTTTGCAGTTCCAAGTTGGAAGTCGGAGAACTTGGCGAGAAGCAACCATCTTGCCAAAGTTATTTTCTCCGAAAATCGTCTCTGCGGTCGTTTCATACTCTCTCCGTGTAATTCATCCAACTTTGATATTGTGCGCCCTAGAAACGCTCTGTGGGCGCATGACAAGGTTTCGCATACACCAATAGCGGATTGCATCTATTGCGTGATTCCATGAATCAATTGGGTCGTTGGTTGGGTCTCCGCTTCTGCTAGTCTTCCACTTGTACCGACCGACCTCTTCAATGAGTCCTGCGGAATGGCGAGTGATGTTCCATTTATATCGTCTCATGATGTCTATTCCGATTCGGATGCTATCGTTACCCTTGGAAGCAGGAACGACATTGATTCGTTCGCTTCGTATCTCCGCAATGGATTTCGGCTCTGCTGAATCCGCAACGACTGGGAACAATGCAGATAGGTGGTGTGCCTTGATGCGCTGTGCTATCTGTGGGTTGGTGAGTCCAGTCTCATAGATAACGCAATCGAACCATAGTTCCCCATGGGCGAGTGCGCAGTCAACCAATGCCGTTGGGTCTTGACTGAAACCAAAGTCCAACCCAAACCCTCGCACCTTGCATTCGCTTGTTGGTGGCATGGCATCGCAGATAGACCAGTCACGGATGATTAGACCCTCTAACTTGCCCGTCAGTCCGTATGTGTACACCTTTCGCAGTTCCTTGTCTTCGATGCTTGCTATACGTTCAGCCATGTCCGATGGCAAGAAGAGATTCTGTCGGTAGTCGGAGATTATCAACTTGACACCTTGACCGCCAATAATCTTGTCATGAACCCAAAACCTTTCCGATGGGTTGTAATCTATCCAAATTTTCTTCTTGGTACGGATAGCAAGTTGCCAATACACATCGTAGTTGATGCCATTCGCCTCGTTGACGAACAGATAATCACGCTTTCCCGACTTGGCATCCTGCTCGTCTTCGTATGACTTAAACTCAATCAGAGACCCATTGTAAAATACTATTGTGTGCGTGCTTTCATTGATAACGCAACGCTTTGGCAAGATTTCGTCATCAGAGATGATGCCTTTAATGTCTCGCCATGCGCCTACTTTGATGTTGGGCAAGTCTTGACCGACCACGGTACAAACAACCCTCCGCTCCTGCACTGCAATCATGAGCAGGACTTGTAGGATGGTGTATGTCTTTGCAGACGATGTTCCACCTTGGTTCACATAGACTCTATAGTTAGAATCTGTGTTTGCTTCGTACATCTCCTTAATGATATTCATCTTGTCAGTATTCCAATAAGTTGTCTCTTGCCCTAACCTCGTCTTCTGATGATGCAGGGATGATGCCCGAAGAGACGAAGCGCACCACCAGTTCGGGGATGTCCTGCAATGACTTTTCGTTATATCCTCTGCTCCGACCTTTGGTCTTGAGGTAGAATATTGTTGCGGTAGAATCTCCGCTATCCACCAACGACATGAGTTTGCCCTCAACGAAATCAATCTGTCTCTCCTCGGCATCTTTCAAAGCTCGCTCAAAGTCGGGGTCTTCCTTTCGCCAGTTGTAGATTGTACCTCGGTCAAGTCCAACCATGTCGCAAGCGGTAGATATTATCGCATGACATTCTTCGTATGCCTTTAGGAACTCGCCTTTTTTATCTCGCTTCATCTGTCTGTGGCTTTTTAGGTTGTTGAAATCGTTGATTTTACCGCAAACATAACAAAATCAGTTGAGTAACGGAAAAAGAAAGTGCAAAAATTAGTTATTTTGGCGAAAAATTGCGTGTAAAGCGTTTTCTCCGCAGATTGGTACATTTTACCACCGAACAATTATCGTGCATCATGGAGCGTTTTATGCGTTTCTGTGGCTCTCTCCATCTGCTCGGTCAGATTCTCATGCCATGTCAGTCGGATGTTGATTCGTGGTCGCTTTCGGTCAATGTGCTTGTGCAGGGTCAAGTCGGTGCAAAGCACATCATCCTGGATGACATCGTTCTGCGTTAAGCAATCAAGGATGCATTTGGATGCGTTGTCAATGTCTTTCTGTCTGTTCCCAAAGAAGACATCAATCTCGCAAGCGAAAGGTTCTGAAATGTGCAATCCCTTGCCCCGACATTGCAGGGCAAAGGAACGCTCATATTGTTGCAGTTTGGTAGTCTTGCCAAGTCGGGCTATTGTCCGTCCGTCTCTGTAGCGAAGAGTGATAATCTTATAGCAATTGGACTTGGACGGCACATCCCCTTGGATGGTCATGGTCAGTTCTCTCATGTAGTCTTGATTTCGTGTTGGTCATTCCATCCCAGTTGATAACCGACTGCGAGGACTTGACGGATAGTTGCGTATGCATCTTGGCTCTCTTTAGAATCCAACTTGGAATCAATCTGAATGTGTTCGTCAAATAGTTGTTGGATGAATTTGTCCGACCTCTCTTTCTCTCGCTTGAAGAACTCGTTGACATCTTCGTTTGCCTCAAAGTAGAATGTGGTCTCCTTGAAATCGTTTATGTCTTTCCACTCGCTCATATTGCCCCCCTTTCCACTTTCCATTCCGTCACTTCGTTAAACCACTTGCCTTGCCAGTCATGTGCATTGATGTCCAGATGTGCGGTTATCGTCTCGCCCTGCTTGATGTTGAACTTCTCAATGTTCTCGCCCTTGACTCTGAAGACACATTTCTTCGGGTATTGCCCATCGGTTTCGATGACATACTCTCTATGTTTCCAAGCGGAGCCGTTCTTGCTGATTCCTGCTTGTTCTTCCATGACGGCTATTATCCGTCCGCTAATTGTATTGTCCATATTGGTTGATATTGTTTAGTTGGTTATTCTGTCAAACTCTCTTCAAATAGTGTGGTGTAGTGCTTGCTTGAGCCGTTGGCGAACAACCGCTCAATCTGACATCCCCTGCTATAGTTCCACCCATCGCAGAGGAGTATGGCATCGCATTTTCGCAACAAGCGGAGACAAGCCATCATGGCATCTTCCCAAGTCTTGAATCCCTTGTTGCGTTCGTATGGGTTAACTGGTTCATGTCCGTTGCGGATGAGCAATTCTTCCGCTTCCTTGAACCGCCTTTCGGCTGTCTCTTCTTGCCCCGAAATGGGTGCGCTGATATAAACTTTCATGCTAGTCTTGTTTTGTAGTTAATACACTTGAATCCTTTTCGGGGTTCAAAGTTGTCGAAATCGGTCACTTGATATACTTGGTGCTTACTCGCCCATGTTGCCATGTCCTTTTGCCATTTCGGGATTGGTCTGTTAGGGTTGCATGGGTCACGGAATGGCGGTGCATAGGTATGGATGTTCGCTCTGTGTTCCTGCTTCAGCTCGTTGTTTCTGCGCCACCAGTACATCAGTCTGTTGTAACACTCCGTGAAATTGTCGTTAAGCATCGCATAGAGGATATACTCACCATTGTAACCATGTGCGTTGATAAGTGCTATGGCTCGTTCGCAATGGTCAATCTGTGCAGTTGTGTCGCATCCGAACCGTATACGACTCCCCATCCACCTAATCTGTGCGAGTTGTTTGGCGAACTCATCAGTAACCAGTCTTGCATCCAAAGCTTGGTTAAAGTCAACCCTATAACCATTTCGGATTATCTTGTCGAATTGCTCATGTGCGTAGTCGGGAAGAGCGAGGATGTTGTTGTCCATGAGTACAATATTAGTCCTGCCCTCAATCGCAATATCCTCAATGTCCATGTAAGCCCGGACTTTGCCCTCTTTTTTGGGAACGACACACCACTTGCAATGGTTCGGGCATCCCCTTGTTAGAAATCCATATGCGGTGTTTCTTGGTACGCTTGGATAGATGCTGTAATCGGGTTGCAGTCGGTCTATCTCTTCGGGTAGTTCCGATGTCAAGTCGTAGCCAGTACCGCCAAGGATGAACTTGTCTGCATGGTATTCAAGTCGGTTGAAATCGGGCGAGAAATTGAATATCTTGGATGCGTAGATGATATCGTAAGAGCCGAAGATGGGTTGCGCCCACTCCACATCATCACCCTGCATCTTGTGGTAACGTGAGATTTTAGCTAGGGCAATGTTTGGAAAAATGGTCGCTCCCCTCTTCTTTTTCGCTGAATGGTTGTCTATGTCAAGCAATCCTATTCGCATGGTGTTCTAGTCCTTGAATGGTAATTGTGGCAATGTGTTCTGTTGCTCCTTTCCAAGTATGAAATCGCAGATAAAGTTACGTGCGTAGTCGGGATGAATCATTGAGCGTTCCTCGCTACAAACACCGCTTTTCGCAGAGCCTCTGCTTGAAAGGATTGTCTTTGTCTTTTTCTGCCTTTGCAGAGACAATCCGTTTGTGTGTTCGCAGTTAACGAACCAATATGCGGTCGGTTTCTGATAGATGTCACCTCTTCTTGTTCTGTCGTTGTCAACCAAGGATGGCGGCATCACGAAATTCGCTTTCAGAAAGGTCTGTTCTGCCCAAGGATTTTCCATAACCATACGCAAATTCTTTTGATAGGCTACAGAAAACATCTTCACGCATATTGCGAAGAATCGTTCCCGATTCGCTGACCGCTCAAGGATTTTGTCTGTCTTCTCTTTCATATTTAATGCCCGGAAGTTCGTTGAGTTAAAACTCATGCTTGCTTGGCTGATTGCGCAAAAGTAGATGCAGGGAAAGAATGCGATTATTAAGTCATCGCAAGTGATTGAGTCAAAGATACTTACCCCCCCCTCATACGCTTTCTCAATTTCGGCAAAGAGGTCAATGACATGGTCGGTCTGCCCGAACTCATTCTGTATGTCGTAGTCCTCTGCGTGAATCCCGAGTTTCTTGAACTCGTTCTTGAAAGTTCCGCTCTGTTCAAAGAAGCAATGCACTCTGCCTTTAATCTCCATAATCTGTCAGTCCTTTACTCGTTCAATCTTCGCCAACGGCTCTTTGCCGAATCGCATTGGTGCGTTGCCATCGCAAGTCCATCTCTCGTCTTCGGGAATCTCCGTCCAAATTCGGTGCTTCAGAACTTGGTGGATGTCGAAGAGTATGTCAGCGTATTGGTCGTAGTGTATATCTTTGTACTCATCATCACTCAATCCCCAAAAGCGTTTCTTGATGCGCTTGCATAGGTCATCGGTCTCTCTCCGCATCTCTCTCCATCCGCAGTCATAGACAAGTGATGTTGGATTGCCAGTCGCTTCCTTACTGCGTTTCTCCCATGCGCTTTCCATGAGTTCACGCAACACCCAGTCTTGACCGCAGATGAGCCTTGCAAATCGTTCGCAAGCGTACGAAAGCACTATGACTTGCATTCTTGTCAGATGCAGGATGTAATCTTGCTTACTTGTCTTCTGATTCGTTGTTAGTCTTCCCATCGTGCTTCTCCTTGTTCCGTCCGCTCTTGATGATGATGTCTCCCATGTCAACGTATTGTGGTTCTCCCTCATGCCATTCGGTGGGGATGCCCTGCCATTGGTGGAAGAGTTGTTCAAACTCGGACACATCTGTTATCCATCCTTGTCTGTTCTCCTCTCCGTGAATCATTGAGGCGAACTCACGTGTAAACAGCGTGAACGCACCCTCAAGATGGTTCATCATGCGCTTTATGCGACCCAGTTTCATTCCGTAGCGTTCGATGACCAGCTCTGCTCTTGCTGTCTCAATGGATGCCAACGAGATACAGAGGTAAGATGCAGACAGCAGGATATTGATTCTGTCTAGCGCACCATCCTCTCGCATCTGTTCGACTATGTTCTTCTTCACTCCGTTCATTTCTTTCTGCGTTTTAGTTTTTGCGCTTCCGATTTCATAGCCTTTAGTATCTGTCCATCGGAGTGCAGTCTATTGAGTTTGAGCAACTCCAAGAACTTGTCTCGCCCAAGGTCTTTATAGACCTTAATGAAATCCTCACGAACGAGGTCACATGGTTCTCCTGCCTCAATTGCCTTGTCTCTGCCCTCTTGATTCGCAATAAGAGTGCATTCCCATAGGTCTCTGCCGTGCTTGTCAAGAATCCAAAACGTGTGTCCGTTGTATTGTATTCTTCCGTAATATCTTGCCACGGAAAGTTGACTATTTGCCCAAAATTCTTCCGTCATGCAGATTGGTGTTTTCTGAAATATTGCCATTGTTTTTTTGTTTTTAGTCAAACAATAATTCGTCAAGTGAATACTCTGTGAATAATTTCCTATCTAACTTTACAAATTGACAGAACTCTGCGAGGACATTGATGATAATCTTGTCATCCGTCTTGGAGATAATGTATTCTCCATCATGAGTCCTTGCAATTATCTGCACGTCCTTAATGTCATTTGTTGTCATTGCTCTTCCTCCTTTTTTGTTCTTAATAATAGTTCCACACAAGCATCCACGGCACTCTCATGCCATTCAGAATACATATCATTCCAAAAGACTCTGTAGTGGTTATCTTGACTTGACACCAACTCTACGCAGGGCATCTGTGCAAGTAGTGCTGAAAGACTCCAACAAGGGATTAGTTTCCAATACTTATCCCATCCGTTTAGTGCTTCATCAAAACACTCTTGCATTTCCTTTACTGTGTGAAGATTTGCAGAAAATTCATCAGTATAATTAACTCCTCTTATAGAATTGTTACACCATGCCATATCCGCACTCTCAATTGGCAGTATATCTGCCAACCACTTGCTTTGATTTACATCTGTATATGCTTTCATGATTCATTCTTCTTTATAAATTTGCGCAATTGCTCTACCAATAAGAATCGGTGTAATAAACCATCCACAAATGAATCCAAAAGCAACATTAATAATATAAATTGCAATAGAATCTTTTGAATCATACATCCAAGAGATGTACACTAAACCACTGAAAAACACATATAACAAAACTTCTTCCATATCTTATTCTCCTTTCTGTGCTTTAAGTCCTAGTTCGTAGTCCATAATCATTCGTCTGTTACTCTGAAACAATGTTCGTTTACTCGTTTGTACTTTCGTGCAGGGTTATAGTTCTTGATTAGTAGTTGGATTTGTTGATGTGTCAGTCTTGGACAATCATGTTCCTTGAAAATCTCCGCATCTCCCTGCCTTTGTCCGAAATTGCGCAGAGGATGTGTGTAGTTATAGCCCATGTCATTGACCATGACCACACACACCTCATAGCCGTTGTTATATCGTAGAGTGAAATACATTGTCAGTCGTTATTTTGCTTCACTTGGTCACCAATAAGCCTTGCTTTCAATTGCTCCAGTACGATATCCCCACCGTATACAACAACTGATGCAAGTTGGAAGATGGTGATGTTGCTGAACGCAGACCAAAGTCTCTTCATCTCATCTGTTGTTGGTAGAGGTTTACCCTTGTACCAAACAAGAAAAAGGAACACGAAGATATTGACTTTCCACTCTTCTGTCTCAACTATTGTCTCCCATCCGTAAGTGTTCGGTATGTCGTTGCCGTAGTTGTAATGGAAGACCTTGTCTTCAACTACTCTGTCTTTATCGTACTTGTATTCAAGTATGACCCTTTGCTTAAAGAAATCTTTACCCATATCGTAGATTATTTAAACCAAATTCCTTTCTCAATGTTCGGAGACCATCTCAAGATTTGCAGTTCCTTTCCGTCAACATAAGCGTTCCATGTCTTGACGAAGAGCATCATTCTGTGCTTTGCAGGAATGTGTCTGTTAGACATACGGTCATTAGTCATCATTCTCCTTAAAAGAGAAATAGTCGCATTTGTGCATTGTTCACGTTCTGTCAATTGCTCAAAGAATGAAAGCACATACGATTGCTCATAGTTCCGCTCTTTGACGAGATAGGCATGATATGCGCCAAGTTCTGTAGCAAGAAAAGCACCGCATCCGTCTTTAACCTCTCGTCTTGACACAGCAAGGATGTATGTACAAAAGTCGGTATCTCTGTTGTATTCCTCAACTAAAGTAGAGTTGCCGACCATGTCAATGGAAAGACCCTCAACGTGTGTGGAAAGTAGTATGTACTTTCGGATTATGCTTGCCAATGTCGTACCGTTATGGATGCCATTGCATCGGAACACATCACCGCCAGACCTCGCCTTTCCGCTATCAAGCACATTGAATGTAGATTCGGGGAAACCGAATCCGACAAGGAACTCACAAGTGACTCCACTCTGAACAACAGCAGTCAATCTGTGTTGTCCATTCAGTAGTACTCCGCTTTCGGAAAAAATAATAGCATCGTTTGAAAGAGTCCAAAGACCTTTCTTCATCTCGTTAACATACTTGCCGATGTAGCGTTTGTTAAGCACCCTATTGCTTGTGTTGTGGCTGAGATATTCTTTAGCCAGCTCGGGTGTAACAAGAATCTTTTTAATTTCTGTCATGATTCTGTGGTTTTAATGAGTTATTTTTGTTAAATTCTTCGTGTAAGAGCGTTTCTGCGCCCAAACGTGTGTTTGTACCATTTCGCAATTATAATGCGTTAGAAAGCGTTTCTCGGCTTCTCCCATGCGTAACGCAATACCTTGTACATCTTTCCTTGTGCGTCAACAAAGGTAAGGAGCCTTTTCGCCAGTCTTACGGCATCGGCAAATCGTTGCTTTGCCGTGTCCTCGCATCCGCTAATCGGTGCGCTGATGTATATTCGTTTCATCGTGTTCTCCCGTTTAGTTGGCTTTGCATATACTTGCCGAAAATCGGGCATTTGATGCAGTTGCATCCGCAGTTGGGATTCGCCTCGCAAATCTTGTCTAATTCAATCTCTGTCATGATTCTTTGGTTTTAATGATTAGTTATTTTTTGAAAAAATCGTCTCTGCGCAACGTTTGCGCTTTGAATATGTCATTTATTGCCTTTTCCGAGAAATGCGCTTAAAACGCATTATTTGCACCTTGGGCGGTATCGGAGTTCAAGATGCTCCGTGCCGTTGTCGTCTCGCCATCGGAATAGTTTTCTGATTTCGCCTTGTCGGTACAGATGTATGAGTGCTTTCTGTACCTTCCTGCGCTTGTCAATAATCCGTTGCATCTCGTCTGTCATGAGTACACCTCCCGTTCCAGTTGTTGGAGTTCCTCTTCGGTAACGAACCCGAAGCGGTAAAGACCGCCTTGTCTGATGTCAGCACCTTGTCGAAGCTGTTCTTTCAAATAGATGTTCCGTGCTTCGATGCCAGTCGGTTCGGTTGTGCGTTGTACTGGTTGTGTCGGTTGTTCGTCTTCCGTTGTCTGACTCTTATACCAAGGCATGAATTTCGCTCCGTATTGGCGCAGGATGTCTGTCGTGTCGAACTGAAAGTAAGAACTCTTGAACATGGCAGGGTACATGGCAAAATAGAGCATCATTTGGTAGAGGTTGCAAGTCTTGCGGTATGAGCCGTAGAATAGACTAGCGGCTGTAAGTGCCGTGTCTGCCGTGAATGGCTCTTTCACGGTTGAGAGCCGATAAAGCGAGAGATACAATTCACGCAGGATATACACCGATGTATCCTTTCCGAAGAGTGCATCCACTTTGTCGAGAGTCGGTGAATACTCCATCAAGCACCGTTCCTTGTCTGACAAGTAATAACCCAGTCTATCTGGACTAAAACAAGTCATCAACTTCTGTTGACTTCCAAACTTCTTCTGAAATGCCGAATCTTTCTCGTTCCCTGCGGAGTGCTTCTTCGTTCTCTCTGATGCTCCGCTCCCTTGGGGATTCGTGTTCATTATGTCCTTGATTGTTTCCATTGTTGTTAGGTTGTTTCTTTAGCCATGAATAAAAATGATTTCTGATGTCGTTTTCGTCAATATGGTGTGTGTCCTTTATCCTTTGGTCTGCAACAAACTCCGTTACCTTTTGTTTGTATTGTTCGGTAGTCATGTGCAGGGTCATCATAACTTGTTCGCTCCACACTTGGTTTGTTAGTGTTCCGTAGTTGTCACCAGTAGAAGACAAATTCAAATTCTCAAATTCACTTTTGATATTATCTTGTTGTGGTGTGAGGGGTGAAGAGTTTTCTTTCTCTCTCTCTTTTATATTTTCATTTTCTTCTTTATTTTTATTTTCCTTTTTATTTTTATTTTTATTTGTTAGGCTTTCGCTTTTCATTCGCTTTTCGTTCGCTTCCGTTTCGCTTCCGTTTCGCTTTTTTCGTTTTGGTTTTGTTCCGTTTTCGTAGTTCTTCCATCCGCTGTCAAGTACAATCTTTATATTGACCCATGCAACATCTGCAATGAACTGGTCTTCCGTGAATTTGGGTTCTTCTCTTGTCATCCCATAGCGAACGATTGCCCAAAGCAATGCATCTGCGCTATTTGGGTCACGCTCATGTATCTTAACCAGTTGTTCGTAAAACGAGCGGAAAAAACCGAATGAATCTCTTTCCATGTTGTTAAAACCTTTCAAAAAACGCAACCCCGAATCAGAGCCACTACTCTCTGAAACGGGGTCACTCGCTATTCAAATAGCATACCTTGGACTGCGGTAGTGGTCGCAGTATCTAATCCATTTGCAAATTTACAAGTTTCAGTTGACATAGTCAAGTAATTTGTTTACTTATTTTGCAATGAGTAAAGATTTCTTTTGACAGATGCCATCTATGATGGTCTGACACATATTCTCGGCAAGCAGGACACGTTCAACGAGCAAGTCAAAGTCTTCCTGCGGTGGTTCAATGGAGACGATTTTTAACCTAGCATCAGGCTTTAAGAAAGGATTGAAGACAACGAAATCCGTGACTGGTGTTCCAAGGCATGAGCAATGCGACACACATTGCCAGTAGTACTGCGGATTGACTTTTTTCAAGGTCTGCCAGTCGGTCACGCTTGAAGCATACTTGATGTAGGTCTTGCCTATTGGACA
>Ga0256407_10005956_pt1 | contig 19143 bp, 13 predicted proteins | sample RumenRJG_04DNA_FD_193489 | JGI IMG/M metagenome (GOLD analysis project Ga0256407, IMG submission 193489) | Bovine rumen microbial communities from Lethbridge, Alberta, Canada - RJG_04 | ecosystem: Host-associated > Mammals > Digestive system > Stomach > Rumen | place: Canada: Alberta... | reverse complement strand
CGCGACCCGGAAGTGATGGAGAAGTGGATCCGCCCGCACTACCCGCGAAAGCCCACGCCGGAGGAACTCGCGGCCGGCGCGGTGGACAGGATGAAGAGCTACAGGCCGTCCATTCCCTGGGCCGACCCGCTCTGGCCCAACTCGATCCCGCAGGTGCACTTCCCCGGCAACGGCGGCACGATCGTCCACGAGCTCGGCCACTGCCTCGGCTCGCCCGACTTCTACCACGCCTCGGAGGAGCACGACGGCGTGTCCGGCTCCCCGTCCCTGCCCTGGTCCTACGGGCCCACCGGCCCGGCGTACTGCCGCGCGATCCACCACGCCTTCGTGCCCATCGCCGCCTACCCCAAGATCACCAAGGCCGGCGACGTGACGCTCGCCCCGCGTTCCGCGCGCTACCCGAAGGAGAAGGACGCCGTCGCCCCCCCGCTCGGCGTGTTCATCCCGTCCAGCCACCCCAACTACCTCTTCTACGTCGAGTACTGCCACAACGAACGCCGCCCCGTGGGGAATCCCGACGCGGAGGGCCTGCTCGTGCACGTGATCAACGTCACGATGACCTCGCCGATGATGGGCCCGCCCGACCTCTGCTACACCTACCGCACGGGCGACCCCGACCACAAGGCCACGGGCGGCGGCGGCGCCTATCTCCATCCCGGCGACTCGTTCAACGCGACGAGCGACCCCGCGGCAATCCTGCCGAACCTGCTCCCCGCCGGCATCGAGATCACCAACATCCGCTGCGACGACAGCGGCACCTGCACGTTCAGGCTCGACTTCCCGCCAATGAAGCTCTCGCGCCAGGACCTCGACTACTCGCTGCTGCCGCAGACGGCGATGGTCGACATCACCGAGCCCCTTCCCACGTCCTTCAGGGCCGTGATGAAAGTGCGCTACCGGGGCGAGCCGCTGCTGACAGAATACGGGTTCTGCTACGGCCTCAAGAAAGACCCCACGGAGAAGACCGGCAAGCTCTTCCCGCTCCACCACCGCGACCGGTACGACGCGCGCATCATCGACCTCAAGCCAGGCGTCATGTACTTTGTGCGCGCCTACGCGCGCAACGCGAACGGCATCCGCTACAGCCGCAACCAGAAAGGGATCGTCCTAGGGGCCGACGAGCCCGGCCGCACGTTCGACGCAACGCTTTTCGGGCCTTCGGACCACCTGCTCTCGAACTGGTACTTCCAGAAATGGCATTTCGGCACGGACCGCGACAACGTGGTGCACTCGGCCAACCCGATCTTCGCGTTCATGGCCCTTGCGAACTACTACCGCGAGATGCCGGGGGCACAGTCGAAGTCGAGGCCGCGGGGAGACGCGGGAATCGACCTCTCCCGCGTCCACTCGCACCCCTCCGAGTCGCGTCCGAAGTTCCGCATGGCCGAGACGGAGAAGCTGTACCGGGCCGTGAAGCACCTTCTGCGCGAGGCGGGCCTCGCGCAGAGCGACTTCATCCCCGAGGAATCCGACAAGGGCAAGAAGAAGAGGTCTTCGCGCACGACATCCGTGAAACCCGACAAGTTCGGCAAGCTCGCGCCGTGGGTGAAGAAGTGCGCGTCCGCGCTCGGTGTGAAGTCGCCGGAGACGACGTTCTTCCCGTGCAGCGATCCCGAGGACATCAAACGGCTCGCCCCGGAGATCCGCCGCTGGATCCTCCTGTCGCAGCCAGTCCTCGTTGTGCGCGAGAACCTGCCCATGAACGACCAGACGTCCACGCGCTGGCCGCTCGACATCGCGATCATCGACGGCCTCGGTTCGGACGCGGAGTCGTTCCACGTGGTGTTCCCCGGCGGGAAGGACCGCGGCACGCGCGGCAGCGGCGAGATGAAGCTCGAGGACATCCTCCGCCGCACGACAAAAGCTGTGGTGATGTTCTACCGCCCCGGCCGCTGATCACGACTCCTACCTGATCCTCAGAGAGAACGGAGCGGGTTTGGCGTAGATCACGATCTCGCCGTCCTCCACCGCCGCGCGTTCGATCTAGGTGGGCAGCACGAACTCAAGACTGTCGGCGTTGGGCAGATTCGCCCCGCTCGTCAGGACATACCGCCCTCGACCGACGCGTTCCACGCTCTTGTCGATCTCGATGCGCACCTTGCCGCCGGAGAGGTTGTTCACGTGCGGGAGCCGCAGTCCGGCATTCAGGTCGAGATGGGTGCCGGCGAAACAGAAGACGCCGCCGTTCGCCTTGTCCCGGAGAAGCGCCCACGTGCAGATTCGCGGATAGCCCGAATTCTCGATGCCGTTGCCCCACGCCTTCGAGCCGACGACGCTCGGCGTCGCCGAAAGCCAGAACGTGCCGCCTTCAATGAACTCGAATCGGCTTTTGAGGTACGCAACCGGGCACGCCTCGCTGCTCGAGGTGTTGTCACGGTAACTCCCGTAGAATGCATGCCCGCTCAACTGTCCCTTCAGATAGCTGTATTGATCGCTCTTGACCTCCTGGAAGCCGATGACGTCCGGCGCGACGTCCTTTACGAGATTGACGAAATCCGCCTTGCGGTTGTCCCAGTTGTTCGTGCCGTCGCTCTCGCGAGCTTCAGGTCCACGCGTTTCTCCTTCGCGTCCACGAACCAGAACTTCTCTCCTTCCTTTGCGCAGTGGGCACAGGTCACGAGATGGGTGGGCGTGACGAACCAGGCAGTCGCCGTGCCCTTGTTGACCTTCTTGACGAGAGGGTTGAGCAACTCAAAATTGGACAAGGCGCGCGCGATCTCGTTGCAGCCTTCAGTCGCAAGCTTCTTCGCGGCGGCCACGCTCCCGGCCTGCACGCAGAAATCGACCAGCACGACCATGCCGCCTTCGGCGGGAATTGCAGACAGATGGCGCCAGGCGCGTCTCTTCTCGCTCGTCAAGTCCGCCGCCACGACCATGACGTTTCCGAGAGCCATGACACAGTGGGCCTCTTCCTTCCAGTCCCCGCCAACGGACATCTGCGCGCTTTCGCCCTTGATCTGCTCGGCCTTGATCCACTTGACGTAGAGGTCCGACTTTTTCCTGTCGATCGGACGGACGTCGATGGCGAAGTCGGCCCGCCAACCGTCGAATGACCGGGACCAGACCACGAGCGGATGGTCGTTCGTCTTGCAGGAGTAGCCGACGGGCCCCTTCTGCTTCACGCGCACGCCCTTTGCCAAGGGAACATCGTGGCTCGAGAAGTGCGAATGTTCATTTTTCGTCCCCTTCTCGCAATACCGGATCTCTCCGAATGTGGCGGAGGAAAGGACGACGGCAAACAAAATGACGGATAGTCTTTTCATCTTCTGAAGAGTGTGTTTTTTCTTCCATTCGCATTTCCTGCTCGTGGCGCGATGGATTATACCCCAAACCCCCGCCTCCGCGCAATGCGAGGCGCGACCATTTGGCTCCATACCCACCTACCAAGTCAAAACACGCCTTAGCGGACGTTGGCGCCGTAGCCGTCGGCCTTGGCGCGCCAGGCGCACAGGAAAAGCGCCATGCCGACTATCGCGAACGCCGCGATGGAGCAGAGCGCGACGCCCCATCCGAAGCGTTCCTTGATGAACGCGATGCCGATGCCGGAGACCGTAGTGGAAAGGTAGCCCATGATTCCCGCGAAGCCGGTCGCAAGCGCGGCGGCCTCCTTCGTCGCCTGGTTCGCGACGATGATCCCTGTCAGGGCCTGCGGCCCGTAGATGCAGAACCCAGCCCCCATCAGGAGCAGCGTCGCCTGCCATGCCGGAGCGCCTTCGGGGAGGCTCCAGAATCCAAATGCGAAGAGTGCCGCGAAGAGCATGAAGAACACACCCGTGCGACATCCGCGCCCCTTGAAGACCTTGTCCGTCACCCATCCGGCGCAGATCGTGCCGACGACGGCGGCAAGCTCGAACGCGATGATCATGAGTCCGCCCTTGGCGACGGGGATGCCCTTCATCTGCTTGAGGAACGTGGGACCCCAGTCGAGGAATCCGAAACGGACGACGTACACGAAGAAGTTTGCAAGTGCGACGAGCCAGATCACCCTGTTGCCGAACACGAGGCGCCTGCGCTCCGCTGAGGAAAGCGCCCCAGACGCGCCCTTGGCGGCGGGTTCCAGTTCCAGCGGAGGCAATCCTGCCTCGACGGGCGTCTCCTTCACGCAGAGGAAGGTGAACACCGCCGCCGTCACCGCGAGCGCGGCGGGAACCCAGAAACACCAGCGCCAGCCGAAGCCAAGCGCGAACAGCGCGGAGCAGAGTCCAAGCGCCAGCACCGCGCCCACGCTGTGGGAGGCGTTCCATACCGACATCTTGGTCGCCAGTTCCTTCGGGTGTATCCAGTGCGCGAGCATCTTCGCGCACGGCGGAAAGCCCATGCCCTGCGCCCAACCGTTCAGGATCCAGAAGAGCGCGAAGAGCAGCGTCAGGCTGGAACAGCCGAAGAGGAAGTTGGTCGCGGCGGAAAGAGCGAGACCCACGGCCATGAAGATGCGTCCGTTGAGCTTGTCGGCCCAGAATCCGTTTATGAAACGGCTCAGTCCGTAGACGACCCCATGGACTGTCATGATGATTCCAATGGCGTATGTGGAGATGACGCCCTCCTCCAGCATGGCCGGCTGTGCCATCGAGAGGTTCTTGCGCGCGATGTAGAAGAATGCGTACGAGATCGCGCTGAACGCGATGAAACACCACTGGGCCTTTATGAACTTCTCGGCGCTCATTCCTTTGCCTCCCAGATTCCGCCGGGGCCGAAGAGTTCGCCCAGCAGTTCGTCCATGAGCCCCAGCCTCTCCACGAGGTCGAGCCCGAAATAGCGGTTGCGCATGTAGGGAACGCCCCGGCACGTCTCGCGGAAGCGCGCACGCGTGACGCCGATCTGTTCCGGTTCGACCGGCGCGCCAGCGAGACGTAGGTTCTCCCGTACTTCGTCGAACGGCATGAGCTGCGCCTTGAGGCGTTCTGAAAGTTCCGGCCAGACGCGCTTGAACGTCGAAAGCTCTTCGCGCAGCCTTTCCGGCGGCGAATATTTCTTCGACATCTCTTCCTCGGCGCGACGGATGTGCGCGGGACGGTCGCCGTAGATGGCGGGGAACGTCGCCTTCAGCGCGCCGAACGTGGACGGCCACGATGCGACCGCCTTCTCCACGTCGAGTCTGGAAAGGTCGTGGCGGAGTAGGAACTCCAAAGCCTTCGTCGAGAAGAGCGTGCCGATGCCGACCTTGAAGCCATGCGAGACGGGCCTTCCGCCGAAGGAGAGGGATTCCATGTCCCAGTAGTGCGAGACCTGGTGTTCCGTGCCGCTCGCCGGACGCGACGACCCCATCGCCTGCATCGCGAAGCCGCTCATGACAAGCCCCTCGCACAGCTTTCGCACCTCGCGTTCGTCGCCCGATGCGCACCCGGACGGATTGGACAACGCCTCCCTCAGCGACTCCTGCACGAGACGCCACGCGAGCGGATGGATCGCCTCCGATCCTATCGCGTCGGCAAGCATCCAGTCCGCCCCCGCCGGAATCTTCGCGATGAGGTCGGCGTAGCCGCTCGCCGTCATCTCGCGCGGGGCGGACGCAGCGACGGCGCTGTCGACAATGCAGCCGAGCGGCGCCCTGCAGGAAAGCGTCTGCTTCATGCCATCCTTCGTGATGGCCGCGCCATAGGCCGTGTAGCCGTCCATCGACGCCGCCGTGCCGACGACCATGTATCGCTGGCCCAGTTCGTCCGACGCCCGCTTCGCCAGGTCGTTCAGCGTCCCCGATCCGACAGCCACCGCGACGGCTCCGATCGCGCGGATTGCCTCGCGCACCTCCTCGACTTTCGCGTATGTGGCATGGAAGTCCGAGCCGTCCGGATTCACCACGTATTCCGAGACCTCGACTCCGGCTCCCTTGAGGCGGGAAGCCACGTTGTCGCCCGCAACGGACTTCGTGCGCGGGTCTTCGACCAGGATCGCCTTCGCGTCCGACGGAAACAGCTCGCGGAACATCGCCGCCGCGCCGTCCGCCGCGCCGGGGCCGACCACGCACGCCTTCGTGTCCGTCGCGTTCGCAAGAGCGTCTGCCATCATCGACGTTTCCCTCCCTTGTTCGATGCGTCGTGGTTGCAGAGTTCCGGCAGAAGTTCAAAGAGCACAAGCGGATCGTCCGTGGCGAAGTTGTCGAAGCCGAGCTTCCAGATCCTGCGCAGGACGTCCTTGTTCGCGCCCTCGGTCCACGTGAACGCCTGCACGGTTATGCCGTTCGCGTGAAGCCGCCCGATGGCCCTGCGGATGCAGTCGGACGACGGACAGAACGGATCGGGAAGCGACAAGTCCGTGCGGATGTGGATCTGCACCTGGCTGATTCCCTTCCATCCCGTCGCCTCCATGCGGTCGAGCGTGCTTTCAAGGAACTTGTCGGCGCGCGCGACGGACTTCGGCGAGTTGTCCTTCGGCCACGTCCCGAGCCACACCATGCCGAATCCGCCCGGCACGACATTCTGCCACCGCGCCACCAGCTCGAACTTCGGCGACGTGTAGTAGATCTGCTTTTCCACGCCGTACTTGCGCGCGAGTTCCGCCACGAGCTCCGGCGGCGCGCCCTTCTCGTCGAGGTAGAGAAGCCTGTCGGGACGTCCCGCCATCGCGGCGAGCACGGAGTCGATCGTCGTGATTCGCACGGACGAATACGACGGATCGAGATACGAGCCGGTGTCCACGTCCCGAATCTGCGCCCAATTGAGGTCCTTTATCTTCGCCGTCGCAAGGCTCTTGGGAATGCCGCGCCCAACGCGCTTGAGCGTCGCGTCGTGGAGGGCGATGGCGACGCCATCCTTGGTGAGCCGTGCGTCGGCCTCCGGCGCAACGCCGTGTCCCCAGCACCAAAGGAACGTCTCCAGCGCGTTGTCGGGACGCGTGTCGCGTCCGCCGCCGCGATGCACCTGGCACCTGAACAGCTCCGTCCCCTGCGGAGCGACCGCCGCACCGGCCGCATTGCCCCCACTTGCGGAAAGGGCAAACGCCAATCCCGCAACTACGACGAATTCAATATACGTTTTCATGTCCTTCAGCTCATCTGACGATGATCATCAGACCACCATGTTTAACCGTACCATAGACGATGCCGTCGCGTATGCTCGCCTTGCCCACAAGGCCACGCGGCAGGGCAGATCCGTTGAGAGTGACGCGCCAGTTCGCGCCCGCGAGCGCATCTGCGGTCACTACCGGCACGCGCACGCTCTTCAGATCCGCGAGGTCGCCCGTGTAGGGCACATCAAGCGTCACCACGCCGTCCGCCGGCAGCTCCGCCGCCGTCAGCGTGAGCGGGCGCGTCTGTCCCGGCGCTGCCGTGAAACCGCCGCCCGCCTCGATCGTGGCGCGCGCTACAGTGCCCGTGCCGCCCAAATAAGCCCCGGCCTGCACGATGACGTTCGTGGAGTTGAACGTGGCCGCGTCCACGAGCAACGTGCCGCCATTCACGCGCGTCGCCTCGGCATAATACTTGTCCGCCGCCGTGCAGCAGTTCAGACGCAGCGTTCCGGGACCGGTCTTCAGCAGACCCGTACGGAAGTAGGTGTTGGCGTAAAGACTGTTAGACGAATTTCCGGCCCAACGCGCCGCGGGCTTGAGGGCCACGCCAATCGTCACGTCCGGCTCCGCGTTCCGCGTGATGTCCGCAACATGGAACTCCGTCTTGCCGTGCTGGTAGATCTTCTCCCCGTCGATTTCCTGATAGGAGTCGTTCTGCCAGCCGAGCGAGAAATAGCAGGTGCCGCCGACATTCTGGAGGTCGTAGGGGCGTGTGCCGTCGAAACGGACGCGCTGCGCGAAAACGAAAGTCCCGTAGGGCCCGATTTGCTCAGTGTCGTAGCCCGCTCCAGTGTTGGCGCCGTTGTAGTCGAGCGTGGCGTCGTACAGATCGAGAAACGGCATGGCGTTGACCTTTCCGCTCGTCTGCCGTATCGTTCCGTTGGTGACGGCGAGCGTGAAGTTGTTGACCGCGTTCGCCTGTCCGAACTGGTCGTTTTGGGTGATCCAGAGCGCTCCGCCGTTGACGGAAACGCTGAGGTCCGAGCTGGAAAGGTTTCCAATCGTCGATTTCTCCGGGCACTCGAAATTAGATTCGGTATTTGACAATGCGGTTGCCAGCTTGACGGTTCCCTCGACGATTTCAATGCGCCCCGTCGTGGTGCTGGAGGCGTTTGCCAGTTCGAGCATTCCAGGTCCCGTCTTGCGCATGTTGAAGGCGACGGCGCTGTGCTTAGTACCCCAATTGGGCGCATCGGCAATGCGTGCGCTGAACTTGAGGTCGGTCGTATCGTCGGCGGTGCCTTTTCCGCTGATCTCCGCGACGTAGCAGTCGGAAGCCGAACCGTCGCGCTTCGCAAAGAAAAGAGTCGCGTTGTCGGTGTTGGCGAAGGTGAGCGTGTTGGTGCCGATGACGGAGAGACCGCCGCCGAAGCCGAGGGTCGGCCACGCACCGGTGACGCCCGAATAGGAAACCGCGGCGTTCTCCAGAATGAGCGGACCGAATCCGTTGGTCTTGTTCGCCGTCTGCTTCAGCGTTCCTCCGTTCACATGGATCGTAACGTTATTCTCGGCGTAGAACTGCCCCATCGCATCACTGGACCCGAGATGCAGCGTCGCGCCGGGATGGACGGTAAACGTGTGTGGGTAGCGTTGCGCACCGAACACGCTACTTCTGTCGGCGGCGTCGGTCGCATTTCCGGTATTCATAAAGAGCGTCCCCTCCACAACGTCCACGTCGCCAGTATATGTGGAGTTGTATGCATGCGCCGTGCCATCGCCGAGTTCGAGAGTACCTGCGCCCGTCTTGCGGAAACCGGAAGCAATGCCAGGATCGGTCGCGTTGCCGGACGACCAGATGATCGGCACGCGAATGATGACGTCGGAGTTGTCGTTCCCCGTCATGTCAGGTACATCGATCACGCCCTGCCTCTGCGCCCCGAACTTGCCGATCGACATTCCCGAACTGTTGTTGATTCCTGAACCGGAAGCAGCGAATACGACTTGCCGATCTCCGGAAAAGTAGAGGTTGGCCATGCTGAACGAGCCCCAGAAGGTTTTTGAGTCCTGGGCGCCGACGGTTCCGACAAGGAGCGTTTTTCCGCTTACATAGTAGTTGAGGCCGCCGTGGAAATTCACGGTCGAGTTGTGGAGATAGACATCACCCGCGTTGAAACAGAAGTCCTTCTTAAGCTCCAGCGTGGAGTTGTAGCACTTGAGAGCGGCTTTGATCGGCGTCAAACTGCGCCCGCCGCCGCCGAAGGCGTTCTTGCCTTGAATGTTGAGCGTGGCGTTGGAGACTACGACGGAGCGCGACACGCGCGGGTTGCCGAGCGACCCGGTGACGACGTCGCTGATGTCATTATCGGTCGGAAGAACGATTTCGCCGCCCGCGAGCAGCACATCGCCCGTGAAGGTATGGTTGATACCGGAGATCGTGAGTTTGCCCTCCTGGTACTTGCTGAAGGAACCGGTCCCGGCGATGACGCCCGCCCCGGCAAGCGTGTAGTCCGTCGCATTGTCGAAGAGGATGGAGCTCGGCGTAACCGTCGTGCCGCTGGGTATGGTCACGGTATAGGCGGAGGCGTTGTCGTTGAAGACGGCGTCGTTGCCGTTCTGCCAGGCCTGCGACGCCACGCCGTCAATTGTCCAGTTGGCGTCGGCAACGTTCCAGTTGCCGCTGGCCGTTCCCCTCCAGAGCGAGCCCGTTTCGGGATCGTCGTAAATGGAGAGATCGACCACTGAAGGTGCTACGGAGAGCTGTGCCTCGCCAGCGAGCAACGAACAAGCGATCGGGCCGCCGCCCGCCTCGAAGTCGGTAGCGACGGCAGAATAGCGGATGGTGCCCGTGACCGTATCGTAAACGCCTGCGCGTCCGCCCAGCATACAAGGCAGGTAATTGCAGGCGAGCATCGCATTGGTCGTGACGCTGAAACCGTAGAGGTAGGCGCCATTCGCAATATTCCTGACTTCCGTTCCGGTGTTATTTATTTTTACGTAATGCTGAACGAAGACGAAAAGGTTCGTGACGGAGGTGGCGGAGCAGGTCGTTGACCATTTTTTGTCGACGATCTGCGCACCCGTCACAAGGTTTGTGATGACGATGCGATGTTTCTCCTTCGCGCTCAGCGAAATCCTGACGCGATCTGTCGTGAAAGCCCCGGCCTCTTTCCAGTCGCCTTTGCCGTCCTTGCAGGCGGAGGCGAATTTGCCGCCGCCATTGATGTAGCAATCGAAGGAAAATCCCGCACTATCGTCATCACCAGAACTGATGCCGAAGAAACGTTGCTGCCGCGTGGCATTGGAATCGAATTTCGTGTCCATCACGGCAACGGAGGTTCCGTTCGGCTTGATGCCTGTGTCGATATACTGCATGCCGGTCTGGCGCAACGACTCGATCAACGTGTCGTAGGGCGCCGCCGAGGATGTAAGGAACACGCGGCAGACCGTATAACCCGCGCCAGTCAAAAGCGGCGAGACGGGAATCGTCGCGGAAGTCGCGTCTGCCGCCACGTTGCAGCCGCGCTGGAGCGCGGCCCAATTCGAGATGTCGGCTCCCTTGTCCTCCGTGTCGTAGGCAATGTAGAGCGCGTGGCTGTCGCCGGGTTCGCCGGCCTCTAACGTGACGGCGAGGGACGACACGCCGTCACGTGGCGTGAGATGCCGGACGTCCGTGATCGAACGCGCCTCGGCCGACATGGTCGCGCCCGTCACGATGACTGCAACGGCCAGCGCGGCTGCGGCGAACGCGCGCCTCACACTGTAGTTTCTATCGATTCTACTCATTGGATTTCTCCTGGTTGGACTCTGTGGGGACACTCCCCTAAAAAGGAACACAAACATTATACACGAAACCGCCCTTTGAACGTCTCGGAATTAATTGTAATTTTTCGTTCCTACTTGCGTTTTTTCATGAGGCCTGCTATAATGCGTGCCCATGAAGAAAATGCGTAACGTGCTGCTGCTCCTCACGCCGTCCAATCCCAGACGGCTCGAGGGCATTGCGCTTTTTGCCAGGAGCAGGTCGTGGCACCTCACGATCGCCGACCACCTGACGCACTCGCTGGACGGCTGGAGCGGCGACGGCGCGCTCGTCACCCTGCGCGACGACGCGGGGATGCTCTCATACGTGCGCAGGCTCCGTCGTCAGGGAGTCGTCACCGTCGACCTCAGCCTGTCGCGTCCCGACGTCAGGATGCCCCGCGTCGCGGGCGACAACGCGGCGATCGGGCGCATGGCCGCCGAGCACCTCAAGTCGAAGCGGTACAAAAACGCGGCCTGGTTCTCGACGGGATGGGGACACCAGCACGAACTGCGCCATGCCGCGTTCTCCGAGACGATGGAAGGCCACTGCGAAAAGTGGGCGTGGGCGCTCGCCTCGCGCAAGTCCGGCGCCGACAACTGGAACGCGCTCTCTCGCTGGCTGAAGGCGAAACTGTGCAAGGCGCCGCGCCCTTTGGCCGTGTTCTGCTTCGACGACGCCGACGCCTCGCGCGTCGAGTCCGTCGCCATCGACGCGGGGCTGTCGGTGCCGGGCGACGTGGCCGTGCTGGGCGTCGGCGACGACATGGTGATTTGCGAGAACCAGGCCGTGCCGATTTCCTCCGTGCAACACGACATCCACCGCATCGGCTACACGGGCGCAGCCCTTCTGGACCGGCTGATGAACGGGGGCGAGCCGCCGCCCGCGCCGATCCTCGTCAAGCCGAGCGGCGTCGCCGAGCGGGCGTCGACCGACACGCTGGCCATCTCGTCGGACACTGTCCGCAGGGTGCGTGACATCTTCATGGCCGACATGGCAAACCCTCCGTCAACCGCGCAGCTTGCGGAACGCCTGGGCGTCTCGCGCGCCATTCTGGACCGGGCATTTGCGGACGATGTCGGCCTGTCTCCTTCCAAGATGCTGATGCGCCTGAGGCTGGACGAGGCGAAGCGCCTGATGGCGGCCACCGACCTCACGCTCGCCGAGATCGCCGCGCGGCTTGGCTACTGCAACGCGGCGTACTTCACCAACATCTTCAGGGACTCGGAGGGCGTCGCCCCCAAGGAATGGCGCAAGCGCCAACATCCCAAGTAATCCCTGCGAGGCCTGTCCCCGTAGAAGACGGTTGCCGTTCGGTGGTTTGTGGCCGTTTCATTCGGTGGTTTGTGGAAACCGGCCTGAAATGACCTTACGCCTGCAAACGCATCCGCAACCTCAACCTCTTGAGACTGGAAACAACCAGAACAACTTTCAAGAACAACATTATCCTGCGGGCGCACCTTGAACATTCAGAATCGTGGTAGTTTGAGGTTCGGCAAATGGGCGCGGGCGAGTTAGCCCGCGCGCCAAAGGCAAGTTGTTTCAAAGAGTTGTTTCCAATTATCAGAAGGCTCGGCGGTGAATTACGCCCTGCGCTCGTGGACATATCCTCGCTAATCGGCGACGGACTCGCATAGTCCCTTCCGCAACTTGTCGGGGAAAGCTGCATTGGCAGGTTTTTCGTGCTGGAGGCGATTTCGCCGTCACGACAACACGCCGAAATGATATACTAGCGCCGTGACCGAACATACCGCAAAGTACCTTGCCGTGGCGGACACGCTCAAGCGCGAGATCCTGAACGGCAAATACGAATCGCACGAACGCTTCCCGAGCGAGGAGGCGCTCGCGCGCAGGTTCGGCGCAAGCCGCCCGACAGTTGAACGCGCGCTCCGGGAACTGAAGCGCGAGGGCCTGCTGGAGTCGCGCAGCGGCTCCGGGTCGTACCTCACCTTCGCCGCGCGCAACGCGACCGGGGCGCTCGGCGTGATCGCGCCCGACTACCACAAGATCGACTTCTTCACGGACCTCTGCGACGGCATCGCGTCCGCCGCGCGCGCCGCCGGATACGATACCCTCCTCGGCGACGTCTCCGCCCCGGAGGCGCACGACCGCGGACGCTGGGCGCTCGACATCGCGAACGCCTACGCCTCACGGCGCACGGCAGGCGTGTTGCTGGAACCGGTGGACCTCATCCCCGGCTCGCACGAAGCGACAAAAAAGGTTCTGGATGTGCTTGCGGTGAGAAATATCCCCGTCGTCCTCATCGACCGCGACTACCTGCCGCCGCCAGCGAGAAGTCCGTACGACCTCGTGGGCATCGACAACATGCAGGCGGGGTACCGGCTTGCGAAGCACCTGATCGACGCGGGCGCGCGCAACATCCGCTTTCTCACCCAGCCCGACTACGCCAGCACCATCCGCGCGCGAATCCAAGGCGTGGCGCAGGCCGTGATCGACGCAGGACTCGTCTGGACGAACGACTTCATCGTGGAGACTTCCCCCGGCGACATCGCCGCGTTCAGACGGCTGATGCGCGGCAAGAGCCGTCCGGACGCCTTCGTCTGCCGCAACGATCCCCTCGCGGCGCAGCTTCTCCAGACGCTGGGAACGCTCGGCTTCAAGGTGCCGGACAAGGTACGCGTAGCCGGATTCGACGACGCGAAGATCGCGAAATTGCTCAACCCGCCGCTCACCACCATCCGCCAGCCGGTGAAACTGCTTGCTGAGACCGCCGTCGAGTCGCTCCTCCAGCGCATCCGCAACCCCGACCTCGCCCCACGCGCCATCCTCCTCAACGCGCAGTTGGTGGTCCGCTCATCGAGTAAGGTCACGCGTCCCGCGTGACCGGCTCGTAAGGCTTCTTGCGAAGGCGGTGGAACGAAATCTGCATTTGCAGATTTCGTTCCAAATGCATCCCGATACTTTCGGCCTCACCCTTCCGCAAGACGAGTTCCAGAAACGGCGGATGCCAGATCGACCTCCTCCTCCAGACGCGCAAGTCGGTGTATGTCGTCGAGATAAAACGAAAAGCCGAAATAGGGGAAGAGGTCGAGAGGGAGGTTATGGAAAAAGTCGCCAGGCTTTCCATCCCTCGCGGAATCTCCGTACGGACGGCACTTGTTTACGAAGGCCGGCTTCTGCCGATTGTCAAGGCAAATGCGTATTTCGATGCGCTCGTGGACATTTCCTCGCTAATCAGCGGTGGTCTCCTCGCATTACGATACAGAACTTCCATCAAAATCTGGCAGATTCTCTTGGACAGACACGGATGGAAGTTTGCTGACGCGGACGAATGACGGAAGCGGGCGCCCACAAACAGAATCTGGCAATAACGTCGGATAGTTGGCAAAATGTCCATCCTCGAAAATAAACTCATTGGCTCCAGACACAATCGCGGATGCCATAATCATGATATCAACCTTCGTTAACTGCCGCTTTGTTGGTGTTTTAGAAATCTGTCCCTTACCCTTAAGAATCTTGAAAAGCTCAGCACACACTACGGCAGTCTGCGTGTCAAAAGAACACACGCGGAACTGCTTTGTACATTTCTCCGCAACCGCCTCTCGTTCAGAAACATCCGCCATTCCGACAAGGAACTCGGAAAGAACTATCGTGTCAATACCGACAAAAGCTTTCGCCGTTGAAAGATGTTGCACCAGTTTGGTATGAAGTAGATTGTTTTCATCCAACAACGGAATGAATGCGGAAGTGTCGAGAAATACCGAAATCGTAGTTCTGCGAGTTGGCATGGTCTACCTCAAATGCGCTGTTCCGCAATGAATTCGGAAATATCAATGTCCTTGAATGCTTCAAGGCCCAGAGCATTCTTGTTGCGTCCCAGCCATTCCACCATGTCTTCAGGGGCATAGTCGATGACATTAAGAACCTTACCGGCGATAACATGACCATCCCTAATAGTGACGGATGCATTCACGCCTATCTGGGAGTAGAGCCGTTGCGCAAGCTTCTTTGCGTCCTCGCGCTCAACATCAAGAACAACATCATCCTCAAACGCATCGCTCTGGATATGTGCATTTGGGTTTACACCGCCGACATCCAGTAGTTCGCCATATACCGCAAGCGTCGTCTTTATGTCATGATGAATCTCAGGGACGGACGGCATTTCCCTCTGTCCGTCGAAAAAGCACACCTCGCCGCTTGCGGAATCAGAAAACTCAAGCGTGGCACAGTGTTTTTTTAGTGTAGCACTGATCGCTTTAGCGGCGGCGTTATATTTTACAACGTCTCTTACGCCATCCATGACGCCTAAGCACAACACGGAAGATGCGAGCGTGGTGGCGGCAAGCGTGAACTTGATGCAGTTGTTCTCAATGCTGACGATGCGCACCTCCTCGTCGGAGCAGGCCTGGACGAGAGCGTAAACATTGGCCATGAGCGGAATGAACTCCCGTCCAAAAGCCTGGGTACTTACGTTTGCACCATCAAATTTGAACACAATGTTTCTGGTTCTGCCAGCCATGACAATTACTCCAATGGTCAATAGTATATCACATCATAGGCCGAACGCAACGGCAAAAGTACTTGTTGGGGCGGGGCGCCCCCGTTGCTCAACAATAACTTGCACACTTGTAGGCACAATTGCGATTGTTCACCAATCGCAATTGTTCACAAATGTCACCATTGCCACCAATACAAATATCCGCTCTTACCGGACTGTGATGACTATGCCTTTGGTCTTCTCATACACGACGCCAGTCGCGTCTTTGCGGAGTACGCCCTTATGCTCGCCCAGCAACTTGAAACTGACATTGGACGGCGCCGTCGTCCACGAAAGGAGCCTGTCGCCATACTGCAGTTCACGCTCGCCGACATCGACAAGAACTTCCTTCCCAGAAGGAAGCGTCAGCCAGCTTCCCGGAACGGCAAACGTCTCAGTCTTGTCGCTGATGTCGAACACGACGCCGCACGTCACGGAGGCGAGGGAAGTTGAAACCACTCCATCCGCAAGGACAAGCGTGCCCGGGAACGTGGCGATGTTGTTGATCGTCGCCGTCGCGCCCGAAACGCGGATCGTGCCGGTAAAGCCGGACAGCGCGCCCGCGACGGACGGCGATCCACCTGCGAGTTCCAGCGTGCCCGTGCCGGTCATGCTGCTCTCGGCCTTGAAAATGAACGTGCCGCCTGTCGTCTTGATCGTGCCGTTATTCTCCACGAGACAGGGGGCATTCGCGTTGTCGCGATGACCCAAGACGAATTTCGCTGCCGTGTGATTGACCGTCCCGTCATTCTTGAAGATGCGGCCGATCGCGCTGAACTCTCCAGAGATGTTGAGCGTCGCATCCGTCTCGTTCGTGATTGCGCCCCCATACCACGGAGCGTCAGATGTACAGGAGAGCGTACTTCCTGATTTTACTGTCAACGGTCTATTAAGGCTGTACCAATAATTGTCGGAACGAATCACCCCGCCGCCATCGTCGGCGACCACGGGGAATGAGAATGCCTGTGTTACGTTCTTACTCGAATAGTTTGCGAAGATGCCTTCGTTTACGATGTAGAGGCTCCCGGACACGTTCATCACACATCCCGAGCAAGGCTGGAACACCCCGCCTTCCGTCACAACGACGTCCTTGCACGTAAGATAGGCGGTTCCGCCGCAAAAGGCAATGCACCCCCTATTCTTGATCGTGAGAGTACGGCCCGCGCCGTCGATGCCGTAATTGTTGCCACGGAAGTCGATGCGCGAAATGCCGCCGATCGTCGCGTCTCCTGTCAAGACCACATGTTCAAGATGGTTTCCATACTTGTTTGAGGTTGCGTTGTTGACAATCGCGCCAGCGCCATCTGGCCCGTCACCCTCGATGTAGAACGTCTTTTTGCGCACAGGCGAACTCTTACCGCTCACACTGTAGTTGAGGTCGAACTGGCCCGTCCCGTTCACGGTAATCGTGCCACTCGCGCCAAATACATCGGCCGTCGCCACGCCAAGCTTGAAAGTGCCACCAGAGACGATGATCGGGATGTCGTCGGCGAGCGTTCCGGCATTCCACGTGAACACGCCCTCTCCATCTACGACAAGCGAGATATTGCCTGCGAGGACGAGACTCGCCGTCTTGACGAAGTTCGTCCCCGCGCCAAGCGTGAAACGGATTTCGGCACGCACGGACGTGGAGGTGTTGGTGAGCGCGAGCGCCGGGCTGTTGCCGTTCGCACCGTGGATGACTATACGGTGTCCGTTCAGGTCGATCGGCCCGATCTGCGATGCTGCTACAAACGTCTCCCAGCCGCCAAGCGGCACGTCCGCGCCAAGCGTGACAATCGTCTCGTAGTTGGGAAGGCCGTTTTCGATGACCTCGTTCGCACTGTTCAGACACGTCCAGTTGCGAGCGTCACCGTATTCGCCGTTTTCGGCCGCGCCCGTCCAGATGGCGTAGATGGCGTCCGTCGCGTTCACGCCGTAGTAAAGCCCAACGGGCGTGCTAACAAGCGGAACGCCGTTTTGCGCCGTCTCTGCGTCAAGCGAAAACACAAGCGACTTTTCTCATTTTTCTTTTTCCTTCTTGTTCTGTTATGCCTTTACAGGAACACTCCTGACAAGATGAGGCGTATTGTAGCATATTGCAAAGCACGTTTTCTCGCCGCCGCGAAAAAAAGTTGAAAAAACCTGCATTGGCAGGTTTGGCGGTTTTCATGTTCTTCAACGAGCGAAAAATGCCTTTTTACGGCAGCTCGCGGGGGCACTCGCCCTCCCGCATGCTCCCCCTATGGGCGAAGTGCCGAAAGCGGACAGACGATTATTCCGTCTTCTTTCCGGCGATAGGCGTAGTCGCCGACTGCGGTTACGACCATCCTGAACACAGGCTGTGGCGCGTTTCGCGATTCGACTAGCCGCAAGTAGGCATTGAGCGAAGCAACCCCCTCCTGGATCAACCTGTCGCCGCCAAGCTTCATCTCGACAAGCGCATAACGTCCCTTTGCATCTTCCAGCACGGCGTCGCACTCAAGACCGGTCTTGTCGTGATAGCGGAATACGTATCCGCGCTGGACTTCCATATAGGTTCGAAGGTCTCTCATGCAAAGAGTCTCGAAAAAGCATCCAAAAGACCGAAGATCCTTCATGAGGTCCCCTGGTGTTGCGGCCAATGCCGCCGCCGCGATGGAAGGATCGACAAAATAGCGCGTATCAGATGAGCGAATCGCCTCCTTGGCACGCAGCGAAGGCGTCCATGCCCGCACGTTGTCGATGACGAATATCCGCTCAAGGGCATTCAGATAGGAATAGATCGTGTCTTCGCTCAGGCTGTCCGTATCGTTGGCGACGATATCCCTCCTAATCGCCGCAATACTGGATTGCGTACCTTGAAGCCGTGCGTACGAACGAAGCAGCCTGCGCACTCTCGCCGGGTCGCGCGGAATTCCGTCCGCCCGCGAAATATCGCTCTCGGAAACGGCGGCGAAGTAGTCCTGGGCCACATTCAGCGCCGCCCGTCCGTTCTTGACGACAGCCGCAGGCCAGCCTCCACGGCACATAATCGTAGCCAGCTCGTCAAGTTCGATCTTTCTAGACGAGGCGGCGTCAAACGCTTCGCCATCCATCAACTTCGCAAGGCTGACTTCACCAGACGATTCCCCCGACTCCCAGAGCGTCATTGGCCTCATGCGCACCCAGGCGAACCGGCCTGTCCCGGAGTGTCTAATCTTCTTCCGCTTTTCCTCGGGGGCCACTGCCGAACCAGTCAAGATGAAGTGACGGTCGCCATCGGAGTGATCAACAGAGAATCGGATTGCATCCCATAGTTCTGGAATGTCCTGCCATTCGTCAAACAATCTCGGACTCTTGCCCTTCAACAGTTCCGAAATCTTCGCCCCCGCCATCTCGAGATAGTACTCATGCCTATCGGGATCGGAGATATACAACACACTCTTGGCATGTTGTTCACACGTCGTTGTCTTGCCGCACCATTTAGGACCCTCAACTAAAACTGCGCCAATATACGACAGTTTTTCGTCAAGAATCTCATCTGCTATTCTTTTGCGATATTCTTTCATTCGCCGCAGATTATATCACATACACCTTACGGATGTCAATATCCATTCGGCGGTTTTTCCGATTTCCGTTCGGCAGTTTTTCCGATTTCCGTCCGGTGTTTTTTCCGATTTCCGTTCGGTGGTTTGTGGCCGTTTCATTCGGTTGTTTGTGGAAACCGGCCTGAAATGAGTCCCTGCGGGGACTGTTCCCACAATCCCTGCAGGGTCGGGCGCATCTCCGTTTTTCACCCATGCGCATTGGGATTTGGAAACAACCATGACAACCTTCAAGAACAACATTATCCTGCGGGCGCACCTTGAACATTCAGAATCGTGGTAGTTTGAGGTTCGGCAAATGGGCGCGGGCGAGTTAGCCCGCGCGCCAAAGGCAAGTTGTTTCAAAGAGTTGTTTC
>Ga0256407_10005952_pt1 | contig 19145 bp, 21 predicted proteins | sample RumenRJG_04DNA_FD_193489 | JGI IMG/M metagenome (GOLD analysis project Ga0256407, IMG submission 193489) | Bovine rumen microbial communities from Lethbridge, Alberta, Canada - RJG_04 | ecosystem: Host-associated > Mammals > Digestive system > Stomach > Rumen | place: Canada: Alberta... | reverse complement strand
CATCATTAACCCTCCGTTGATTTCATTATACGAAATCAATCAAGTGTATTTCGTTATCATTCCGCATATTTTCCGCTTGAATCTCGTTTCCAAAAAACCGCGACTCAATGAGCCGCGGTTTCCTTCAATTGACTTTCAACGTCTTTTAAGACATCTGTGCCGCTAAACGGCGCACCTCTTCAACAGGGATATCAAAATTATCGGCAATTTCATCATAGGAAAGCTTTCCTTTTTTAATGAATTTTTTTACCGATTCGATGATACCCTCTTTGATACCTTCTTTGATGCCTTCTTTGATGCCTTCTTTGATGCCTTCAATGCGTCCTTCTCTTCTTCCTTCTATACGTCCTTCTTCAACGCCCTCTGCTCTTTGCTGTGCAAAGGTTTTCTCTTCATCATATTCCGTGATACACATTTCTTTCACCTCTGCTTTGTTATCAATCAGGAACGGCTTGATGATCGAGTCATCCGCCAATTCATTTAACGCGGCGTCAACTGCTTCTTCAAGCGTTTCAAATATCTCCCTGTTTTCTCTGATTTTGCCGACAAACCACGCATACTCCTTCAACGGCTTGCATGCGTCCATCAAAGCCCTGTTGTGACCGTAATTGATATTGATCATCGTCACCTTTAGCTCTACATCGGAACGCTCCGCCTGTGCAAAGGAATCGGTCAGCTTTAATTCCAAACGGTCGTCCACATCCGTCGCTCCGTTATAAAAGCAGACGCATTTCGGTGTGGGCGCAAATTGCTGGATTTTGCTGTATTTATGATATGACGGATTTCGCTCGATATATTTGCTATAAACCATGCCTGCGTAAATCAAAAAACGCATCGGCATATTCGGATTAAAGGTTGACTGCTGTTCATAAAAACTGATTGCGTCATCTACCAGAAAAGACACATCATTTTTCATGCTCATATATACGGCGCTGTTGATCGTATTGAATGTGATATCGTCAGCATTCTCGTAATTTGTACCATTGACGGCGTTATATAAGCTCAACGTCCACGCCTTATTATTGGGATTTCCGAAGATAAACTTAAACAGCCTGTCGCGGTACTCCCTATTTGCTTTGTTTGATTCCGACAAGATGAAATACACCCTTTCTTTAGTTATATTATAGCTTTTTTATATTACTACGTCAAGAGAAAACTGTGTTTTCTACGATACCTTTTGCTCCTGCCTTACCTCCTTCGGTGCTCGTGCATAGCCGTTGGTCGCGTAGCGTGCAGCGTAATACGCCTCGATATGCGCCTTCAATGACAGCGCCAAGCCTTTCAGGTTGTCCGCTGAACAAGCGACGCGGATGATCACCTCCGGCTTTCCTTCCGGCGTGATGATACCGTTCGGCTGCGATTTGCCGGCTCCCTGCGTGACAGTCACAACGAAATCCGCCTTTGAGCCCGGCGCGATATTAAAGCTGCGTGAAATGGCTTTGCCGTCCGAGCGCAGCTTGCGCTCTCTCGCCTTCTGCTCATTGTCGCCGCCGAGCGGAGAGTGCCATACAGCTTTTGGGTACTGCTCACCCTTTGCTTTTTCTTTTGCCGCCAGCTTCGGCAGTTTGCCGCTGAGTATGTCATGGCAAAAAATCAGCGATTCCTCCATGCCCATATAACAGTCAACGGACTTTTGGAGCTTCTTGGTGTTCTTGTCAAACTCCACAAAAGAAAACAGCGTTTTCCCGATATCAAAGCTGTTGCCCTTGACCTTTACAAAGGTGTTCAGCGTATTCAGCTCCGCAATGACGTTATCAATAGGCTGAAGTTTCATAGAATCCAGCACCATCTTGATGCCTCTTGCCAATCGTTTTATGTGATTGAGCATCGTAAGCTCGTTTGAATCTGCGTTATTGTTATTCATAATCTTTTCCTTTCCGTTTCGGGGTACAAATTTGTACCCCGAAACAATTGCACTTATTCTATGATTTCCTTCTGAAGTATTCTGCCGAACACGGCGGGCATGAATTCAAGGTTGGAAATACCAAGGAAATTCTTTCCGTAGATTTCGTGAATGTACTCCTTGTCCGCGTCGATCGCCGCCGCAACGAAGGTCACGCCCTTGCGCGTATAGGTATTGCGGATATGCTTGAGGTCGCTTTTTGCCGCGTCGCCGCCGTAGTTATCGTGGTTCGGTCGGCCGTCGGAGATAATGATAAAGATTTTCTTGTTCTCACGACGTTTCATTAGCCTTTCGCATCCAAAAATCACTGCCGCGCCGTCGCGGTTGCATCCTCTCGCCGAAATATCCACCAGCCTGTACTTATCGTTGCGGTCAAAGCTGTCAAAATTCTTGTAATTGAACAGTTTGACAAAAAATCCCGACGTCGTATGGCCGTTGATTTCCAAGGGGATACCCAGCTTCTCGCAGGCTTCGGCAAACAGGATCGCTGTCAGCCGTGTGATTTCGGCTTTTGCGCCGCTCATTGATCCGCTTTCGTCAAGCAAAAGGGATATTGCAAGATTGATTTCCTTCTTTGGCGCTTTCATATCCTTCCATACGCGCAGATCGGTGCGGTACAGACGCATTGTATCGAGCTTCTTGCCGTAAAATCTACCCTTGCGCTCACCTGCGAGGTTTTCCTCTTTCAGTGTCCGCGTAATGGTTTTGACGAGCTTTTCAACGATCGGCTGGATCTGCCGGCACAACAAGGCATATTCAGTCCTGAAATTCGGCGGAATAACGGATAGGCGGTTGATTTCCTTATCCACATTCCTGTGGATCGGTCCCCAGTCGATATCGTCGATACTGCTTTGCAGCACAGCATTAACTGCCGCGTTGTTGACAGCAAGCGCACGCTCATCGGCAAGGTCTCCAATCACCTCGGTGAGTGTTCTGACAGTCTGAGCCGCGCCGGACGAAACATAATCGCGGTTAAATGTGATCTGACCTGTTCCTTCAATATTCGCCGCCTGTCCCGCTGAGAGATTCACGCCGCGTTCTTCAAGCGGGTCATTCAGCATTTGACTGACGGAAGGGCTGAGCTGACCGTCCTGCGATTGCTCCTGTATTTCCGTCTTGCGCTTCTCCCCCGTTTTCTTATCCTTGATCTGCTGACTGCAAGCGATCTTTGAGATCGTTCCGTTCTTTGCTTCCGCAGTTTTGCCTTGGAGCTGTTTCAGCGCCTCGTTTATCGCCTGTTTCAGCTGTTCTTCATTGAGCTGCTGATTTCCTTGCGGATCGGCGGAAGGCTGTCCTTGTTGGAAGCCAATGCCCTGAGCCGGCTGATTCTGTGCTGACTGCTGATTCTTCTGTGCTTGCTTTTGCACATTATTCAGCATGACATCGACCAGATCCCACAACTCGCACATCATCAGGTTGATTCCGTCGCAGCGCTCCATGTGAGAGCGTTTGAAGATATGCTGCCGGGCGATACGATAAACCGCCTGCACTCGTGGTTTATAAGCCGCTTCGTTTCTTCCGTAGTAAACCGCATTCGCCTTGAGCTGCGTCAACAGACAGTTGATGACAATGAAGAAGTCGTAATAATGCTTTCGCTTCTGTTCATCAACGGAGATCGCGTCCTCTGCGATCAGCTGGTTACTGAGGTTGATACCCTGTCCGTACATACCACCGAGCATTTGCCGCTGGAGCGCATTGACATAGATATCCTCTATCACGTTATCCACCTGATGACAGAGCCTGCACAGCAGCACACGGTTTTCTTTCTTCGCTAACGCGTCCGCGAACTGCCTTACGTTTGCGTGCTTCGGCTCAAAAGGATAGAATTGACCGTTTTTCAGCGCAGCAACGTAACGTTCATTATCCTCAAAATCCGTCCAGAAGATATGACCTAACTCGTGCGCTACCAAACCGACAATAAAGATATGAAACAACACAGGCTTGTTTCGCAGCCGCTTTGCCAAGCTCGAGCCGAGATTCAGATGAATACCAGTTCCGTCAGTGCAGGCGTCGTCAGGGCTTTTCTCATCAAAGAAAGTATGGAGAATAACCATTCCCGTATATCCTACTCTTTGGCAAGCTGTCTGTATCAAGCCCTGCAAATCCGTTTTGTATCGCGCTGAGAGGAAAATATCCTCAAAGGACAGCTTTTCGATCTCCGCCTGTCTGAGCGCTTCAAGCGTCATTACTTTTCTCATAACATCCACCTCACGCCGCTAGCATGGTATCGAGTACGTCCTTGACGACCTCGTCCATTTCTTCCTTATGCGTGGAAGCGGAAGGCACTATGGTTTCCAGCGCCGCGTCGTACAGTGTGGAGTCCTCGTCAAAATCAAGGCTCGCCTGATACTGCATCGCCCAGCCCGCGAACTCTCTCACGCCGCATACGCCGTTGAAGCCGTGTTCGTCAATGTACTTGCGAAGCGTTACGACCACATTTGCCATCTGCTCCAAAACAACCGCGTCATCAAAGCCGGTGATATTCCTGATACGCCGGATCATCTCCGGTTTCGTCGGGAAATCGATGTAATACTTCGTAGTCAATCGGCTCAAGGTGGACGCCTGCAGCTCGCCCGTCTGGTTTTCGTCGGTATTGCACGCAAAAACCACAACGGTATTCGGATGCCGGTGGATCACCTTGCCTGTCGGCAGCGTAATCTCCTGATAGCCGTCCATCAGCTGATTGATCAGGATCGCAACAGCGGAATCGCGGACATTCGTGAACTCCTCCAGCGTCACCAGCCAGCCGTTTTCGATCGCTTGGGCAAATTTGGATTCAACAAACGTATAGGAGATACCCGAAGAATTGCCGTTTATGTTTTTATCGGCAAGCGCCTTTTCGGTTTCTGCCTTTGCTTTCAGATTGGAATACGCTTCCACGCAATCCGAAATAGCCGCGTCGGGCTTTTCCTTGCCGGTGATGTCCGCATAGACCACATCGGGCGCCATCTCCGCACAATCCAGCAAATCAGATATGCTTTTGTACCGAGACAGCACATCCGCGAACATATCAACGCTGCCGCTCTGCCGTGCTTCATCCACCTGCGGTGTAAATGCGCCGGTCGCAAAGGATTCATCCGAATTGGCTGACATTGAAACATGTGTATCCTGCAAGCCCAAACCGGACGCCATCGCCTTTGCAAACTCCGATTTGCCTGAACCGGGAGGTCCGAACAGCAAAATGTTTTTCGGCGCGATACCCTGATCTGCTCTTTGCTTCTGATGATGATACCAGACATTGTGAACCGCCTTTATGAGCAGCGGCGTCACAATATAGGTATCGGGCATTTTGCGAACAGCGGACTTCTCCGCTTCGGTCATATTCGGATCCAGCATATACCTGCATTTGAGCTCACTCGGCGTAATCTCCGGCACGATCTTTTTCTTGATTTTCTCGTCTGTCAGTCCCTTGGTAAAAAATTTGCCGACAAACACCTGATCGGGCTTATACGCTTCTTTTTCGACTGCTTTGGATACTGCGGGGAAAACACCTGCTCCCGGAACATTTACCTCTACCTCATTCGGCGCGCCGATTCTGTTGACGGTATAATAGATGTTATCGCAGAAGATAAACGCCTGCTGCTGTGCTTCTTTAACCAAACAAGGAAGATTTCCCTCCACAACATCCTTATACGCGTCCCGCATAATTTCAGAGGATTTTTCCGCAAGATAAGGGATCAACGCCAGCCAAAGCACCGTGCCGTTGCGTCCTTCCTTATAATCGAGGACATAGGGCTTGTAGCTTTCGCCGCCGTTATCGGTCACACCGGCAAACAAGAACTGCTTTTTCTTTTTGTCAAAACACGCGATATGCGTCACCGTTTCACTCTGCCGGTATTCGGCAATATACAGTTCTTCGCCATTGCTGCCGATTTGACCCAGAGCGCCGCCAAAACCGATCGGTTCGGCGTAGATTTCCTGAGAGCTGTAGGATTTACAGTCATAAACCCTGCGTCCCTGGCATTGGTACAGCACCAATGCCTTTACCGCCGGGCGATACAGCGTCGCCGGTTTTCCCGTATCATTTTGCGCGGACAGACTATACGTGGACGTTGCATCCGGAAAACCGGGTAACAATCCGAATCTATATCCTGCGCTTCCAAATAAGATCGAATCATTTGTTCTTTTTCCTGCCTTTGGCATTATTACTCAACCTTTCCTTTATTCATCGGGGTACTCGTCCCAACGGAGTACCAATTGTTTTTTACCGTTTTCTACTACGATATCGCCGCTGACGACGCGACGGATAATACTTTCCATTCCTGCGATCGGCTGTAAAGCATAGTTCGAGCCGTCGATTGCGCCTGTATCGGTGTCAATACGCACGATTTCCAAACCGTTTGCGGACGCTTCAATACAAGCTCTTTGAATAACAGGCTCGTATGTGCACTGCCACTTTTCCGCATTTTGAAGATACAACGGTGAAACGCGCCAGCCCTGCCTATCCGAATACAGATACGGAATACCGGATGCGGACAGGCAACGGATATCTCCATGTAGCTTCAAGCAACAGATAACCTCGTTATCGTCACCTGCAAAGCCTGTGAATTCTCCGCCGCTTGCCTGCGTAACGCGTTCCTTCAGCTTGCCGATACGTCGCGATTTGAAAGCTCCTCCAAGCACGTCATTCGCCTCCTTATCCTTTTCATCCGCAGTTTGCATTCCGACAGAAGATGATAGAGGTACATTCCCGACACAATGCTCAACAAAGCGCAAACGATGGTGACGGGAGTTACCGCTGTCATCATTGTGGCAAAAAATCCGCAAATCGATATACCGATCCCGATCCTAAGCAGCCATGCTTTCCTTCTAAGTTTTTTGATATGACTCATACTCTCCTCCAAAAGTGAGAGAGGTGAAGAAACCCTCACCTCTCTCAAATCACTCTATTTGTTTTTAGAATGGCAAATCGTCATCCTCTAACGGCGGCGCATCATAATCAGTCGCGTAGCCCGGTCCGTATTGTGCAGGCGGAACCTTCGACGGATGCTGCTGATTGCTGCCGTTCTGCTGATACTGCTGCTGACCGTAGTTATTTGGCTGATTATTCGCAGTCTGGTTATCGCGGCGCTCACCTGTAAAGAACACGCTGCTTGCGACGATCTCTACAGTATAACGGTTACTGCCGTCCTTTGTCTGATAGGTTCTGCTTTGCAGCTGTCCTTCCACCATGACCAGTGAACCCTTACCGAAGTAGCGGCAAACGAACTCCGCGGTTCCGCGCCAAGCGACAACATCAAAGAAGTCTGCCTGTCGGTTGCCGTCCTTATCCGCGTAATTGCGCTCTACAGCAACGCGGAAGCTCGTCACGCTTGTACCGCTCTGTGTGGTTTTCAGTTCGGGGTCAGACACCAATCTGCCCATTACTCCAATGTGATTATACATACTCTATATCCTCCGTTTTCAAAAATAATTAAGCTACATCCATCTGTTTAAGGGATTTGAGGATCCCAAGCAGATACTCGTTTGAATTCTTCTGCGTCAAGCAAAGCGCTCCGTATTTTTTGAACATACGGCGCAGATCAGCCTCAAGGTCGCCAACATTACGGTATCGTCTGTCGTACCACTTGCCTTTATAGCGGTTGTATACCGCGATGGGCTCGCCGGAGAAACTTTTGTCATCCCGATGCGTGAGGGCAAAGCTGCGACAGTTTGTGATTCGTAAAAACCGCATAAGCTCCTTGCAGTCGGTAAAACTAAGCGTCATTTCGCCGTCGGAATCACTCACTCTTTTGTAATCCACTTCCAAGACTTCATCTCCTCTCTACGCTGCGATTTGATACTTACGGTAGATAGAATTCAAGGTGTAGATCACAATGTCGCCGGTTCTCCAAATCATGAAATCGACTACACGGCTTGTCCTCACGATTCTGCCATCCTTAAGCTTCAATACGATTCCTTCTCCGATTGTCGGTTCGCCCACCATAAAGGTAAACTCATACTCATTCTTGATCATCTTACTTTTCCTTTCATAAAAGATTTGATTTGAGCGCAAAGCACTCCTATGATTCGTCTGTGTATTTCAGCGTCACCGCTGAATGTCATCTCAAATTGAAGCAGCGTGACGCTGCACCCAATCCCGCCTGTTACAAACATTGAATATATCGACAGTTTCATTAACGGCGGGTCGGAGATTGCGAATGAATATAAAAAAGGCAACCTCATTACTGCGATCCGCTGTTTGCGGAACCGAAGCAAGTCAGTTGCCTATTGGGGTGCTTTTGCCCTTTTTGAAATAAAAAATACACAAAGACATTTCTATCCCTGTGTATGGTATTTCAAGCAAAAGCTCAATATGAAATTGTACCGTTCAGACGCACTTCTCCTGTCCGAACCATTCTGTTCTAAGCATCTCAATGAGAGGAACATTACCCGACAAGCCAACTGCAAGTCGGATTTCATCAGCGCAGATAATACTGCGCGTTATTACCTGTCTGCGTTCACATAAAGCGGACGCGACCGATACTTTTACCGGCGCCAAACCGAACTAATCAAGTTGAATAGAAAGTATATGTTATGACTACATATTTATTATAATTCCTCTTTTTGGATTTGTCAAGGTAAAATTATTAACCGTTTATTTATTCTCGCATCATCTAATGTGTTACAAAACAATATAATTGTATTACATTAGTTGACTTTTTGCGGATACACGTATATAATAATGGTATAATTGATGATAAAAGGAGTTTTTACTATGGCAACGATTACCGTTAGATACAACGATGCATCAAAAGCAAAAGCTGAAGAAATTGCAAACGCCATCGGCATTTCTCTCAGCAGCGCGATCAGCATTTTCTTAAACCGCTTTGTCGCCGAAAGAGGCTTCCCCTTTGACGTTACAGCGCCTGATGAGGAAAGCCCACTATTTGCAAGTACCGATATGAATGCTCTTTTTGTGGATGCAATAAAGAATTCCGCTGATGTCCCCGCGCCTCCCCGATCTGTATATTTGGATGAACAGGGAAATTTGAAATACACAGACGAGGAGTAAAATTATGCCGCGATTATTAGTATTTGCCGGTCCAAACGGTTCGGGAAAAAGCACCGTAACTCAGCGTTTTGGCATTGTCGGAAAATATGTCAATGCCGATGAAATCAAAAAAGCATTGGATTGTACCGATATGGACGCTGCGGTGATTGCCGAGCGTACAAGAGAAACTCTGCTCAACAGCAAAAGCGACTTTTCTTTCGAAACCGTTTTATCTACGGAACGAAATCTTAAACTGATCGCAAAGGCAAAGCAAAATGGTTACTATGTAACTTGCATTTACGTTTTGACCTCACACCCGGATATCAATCTAAAAAGAGTGGAATCCCGTGTAAGAAACGGCGGTCATCCGGTTCCCGCGGATAAAATCCGTGAACGATATATTCGAGCACTTCGTCTTTTCCCCGTTTTAGTCCCTTTGTGCGATGAACTTTGGTTGTTTGATAACTCTGCCGATAAAAGTAAAGGCGATTCTGGTTTGTTATTCAAAAAAATCGGAAAAAGCATGGAATTGTTTTCTAACAACATTTGGAGTCAGGAAATGCTCAAAAGCCTATTCAACGGATCATACCCGGATGATTACGTCAAATAATCCATGATCAACACAAAACATATGAACAGTATATATCCCTTCTCGCCGCCTGCAACCGATTGTAGGCGGCGGATTTTTTGAGATGATACTTTACCGCGATTGCTTTCATTGATTGATTGTGAAACAGCTTGTCCGTCAAAATACGATATGACAAAGCGCGGCTGCTGTTTTGACTCTTTGTTTCTTCTTTCAGAATCGTGAGTAATTCCCGGTATTCCAAATCACTGTACAGCTCATAGGACAGCGCCGTAGAATCGGAAATATCCTCCAGCGGATACTCGCTGAGCTTCTTAGAATACATTACCTTTTTCAGATGATTGCGGATAACCGTAGCAGCGTAGGTTTTGAACAGCACGCCTCTATTTGCATTAAAATTCGCTGCCGCTATGCAAAGAGCGACTGCGGCTTCCTGATAGGCGTCCTCCAAGCTGTAGCCTGTGGAAAGCTCTTTACCGTCTGCAAAATGGAAATTGGTGACGACCACTGTTTTACCGTATTCATAATACTCATTCACTAAAGCTTGCTGCCGTGCATTCAATTTGATATTTTTCATTTCGTTCACCTCTTAAATCAACAAAAAAAGACGCACAACGAACAGAGGATAAATCCTCTCATTTTCGTTATGCGTCCAGTGCCGGTGGGCACTTTTTGCGCCTTTGGAAACAAACTGCTGTTTTTAGCGGTTCATCAACGGCGCGTCATTACAATTATATATTCTGACAGTCTGCAACTGTCCAATAAACTAACAATTTAAAAACTTGGCTCTTCGGCAGCATCGATATACCATCTGCCGTTTGAAGCCTTTACTGCGGTTTTTATCTGTCCGCTTTCCGCCATACGTTTCACTTTTGCATACGGGATCCCGTTTTCCTTGGCGTAATTGTTCAGTGAAATGTATCGGATAAACGGGGTGTCCTCTGCAATCAAATAACGATTGGAAATCTTCTTGCTTGGAAACAAGCCTTCCTTGATTTGGCGAAGGAATTGCTGATAATCGATCTCATGGATCGCAGCGTATTCGAGCGCGCTGATATATCCCTGTTGTCTTGATTCCGATTCCTGCGCTTTCAGCTCTCCCCTGCACTCTAACTGCCGCGCAAATTCTTCCGCTTCTTCTTTATCAATGTACCATTGGCGGTTGATTTTTCTCGCGGTTTTCAATTTTCCGCTCTTGATATACTCCCAATACATCATCTCCGAAAGCTCTGTGTGCTGCTTACGGAACTCAGACAGCTTTACAAGCCGCCGAGGAAGGAAGATGTATTCTTCAAGGAAAGCCAGTAAATCCGCTTCCTCGGCATAGCTGACGCCCTTGATCATCTGCGGCTGTTTGACTTTTTCCGCAGCAACTGTCTTCCGATACATCAAATATGCGCCGACGCGCTTTTTCTCCGGGATATCCGCGTTATTCATAAAAAACTGATTCACCTTGACCAAAGCCATCGTCCGCACCTTCTTCTACCTCTTATTATATCAAGCGCCGGCGTTTAAGTCAAACAGATTATGCTATAGTAATCGAATTTATCCGCCAAAAAGCTCTTCATTCTTCCGAATCTGATAAAATGATATCCAAAAGCTGTCTGGGTGTTACGATAAAAGGCTTGACAGGAAAATGCTTTTTGTTTCCTGTGACAAGATAAGCGTTTTCGTCCTTCCGTTTTTCCATAACGACCTCATAAAAAACTCTGTCTTTGGGATCGGGGAGTTCAATATCAATAGAATCAGCGTCAACATAAACACCCTTTTCGGTTATTGTATCAATAACATCACTTACAATTTCTTCTGTAAAGTGGAATTTGGGTCTCAGTAAAACCTCGCGATATTCTTTTACAATAGCTTCATTCAGTACCGGGATAATAAGACCGCTGAAAGAGAGCTCCATAATATTTCCGGGCACGGAATTCCATTTAAGCATTGCCGAAACAAGTACATTTGTATCTATGACCGTGTAGTATTTCATCAGCTTTCCTTACTTTCTCGCCTCGGCAATTTCAGCATTGATATCATCCAGCGTCATATCTGCAATGCCATTTTCCTCGGCAATCCGGCTGGCGGCTTTCATAGCTTTCAGCGCCTTGTTTTCGGAGTTATCATCTAATTTCATCGAGAACGGGATGCCATTCTCCTGAATCAGCCGGGAAATACACATACGCATATATGTCGGTAAATCGATACCCAGTTTTTCGCAGATACTCATTGCTTTGAGCTTTGCCGTATCATCTGTACGGAATTGAACTAATGAACTTGCCATAACAGCACTTCCTTTCTCAATAATATTATACCTTATAATGTAATCAAATGCAAGCGTTTGATTACATTATTTGAAGTGCTTGTTGCCGTCTGTAATTATATTCTCGTTCATGAAAAATAGCCCCTTGCCGATTATCCTTTGGTATTTCTCTTCGTTTCGTTTTCCTTTTCTAAACCGCGTGACTGATTACCGACGGTACGTCCGTGTAATGTTCGTCTGACGTCTCATTGATAACGAGATACAGTACAACGTCGCCGAGGCTCATAGCAGCGAACAGCTGATTACCGTTATCTGAAACAGTCAAAATAACCTCAAAAGAATGGTTCTTCAACGGCCCATCCTCCCATCTGGAAAACACGTCGTCACATTCTGTCGATGAAAACGCGACAACCACTTTACTGAGGAACTCCTCGCTAAGCTGATGCATTCCGAACCATACTGCCTGCTGCTCCGCCGGATTCAGCACAACGCCGTCATTTGATACGATCGCGATAAAATCAATATTCTTCATTGAAATCTGCTTTGATACAATTAATTCTCTTACGGTCATGTTCATTCTCCCCTCTTGAAAAAACAAAAAGAGGAATCAAAAGGCACACCTCTCCCAAGGCGTAATCTTTTGTATTCCTCTAAAAAGCAAAATGGATTCTAAACAATATCTTATTCTATGATATTATTATAATTCATGTAAACAACTTTGTCAAGAGGTTTTGTAGAATCAGTAAAACTGTTTTATCTTTCACAGACGACGACCCTTCGGGCGCTTCCACCGTCAATGCAGGTAATCAGGGTGAGCTTGTCCTTGCCCTTTTCTATGAATAATAGATCGCTGTCATTCGGCTCTCTGTTAAGGACATGAGTCACCTTGTAATCGAGTTTCCCAAAGTATGTCGTAACGCTCACTTCATCACCGACTGACAGAGAAGACACGCTGTCAAACAACCATCTCCCGATATACCCGGTATGTCCTGCAAGTACCACATTGGTATCCGTTCCGCCTGTAGGAAGCGATGTATAGCATAGATGACCGGCTCCAAAGCCCATAGTGTCGTCGTTTGCTCCCAAATATATCGGCAGCTCCATACCGATCGACGGCGCGGAAACATAGCCGTAGATGTTATCGTAAATGCCGTACTTCGTCAAATCCAAAGCTGAGTAAATATAGTTGTCACCTTTCAGCCTAAGGTTTTGATTCTGCTTGAGTGCTTCGTTATATGCTAAGCTGTCCTTTTTCAACGCCTCAATGTTTATATAACCGTTTGATCTTGATGATGTTACTCCGTCTGACCGGCTATGCTCCCTTGTATCAGTATCATAATCCGTTTTGTATTTGTCCATATTTTCAGGCTGTCTATTACTACCGCTATCCGTTTTTCCACTTTGGCTCTCTTGGAGTTGTTCGATAGACTGGTTAAAATCATTTATTTTGCTCTCCACTTGGACATAATGAGAATAGTACATTGTTAAATTACTGCCATTATGATTACGCCGATAGACGTTATACCGATCACCAGCCACTTGCAAACCCGAATTTTCTTTTTCATTATGTTTCCTCGATTCAGTTTGTGAATATAAAAAAAGACAAAAAGACCACACCCGAACAAACGTCCGAGTACATCTTTTTGTCTTTTTAGGCTTATTAGCCTTTAAGATTATTACCACATTTTTATTATAATTCCTGATTATGGAATTGTCAATATCTTTTTAACAAGCAACAATCAACTTTATAGATGAATATTAAGTCTCCTGCAGAATGCGTTATCGACTTTTTTTCGTGTCGATTACGGTGTATGTGATGCTATATTCTGCGCTGAGTGATCATCGTCGGCTAATTCAATAATCAGCCCGATTGATTCTGAGTAATAGCAAAACCGCCCTTTGCGGAGCGGTTTTGGTGCCTGTGACATGTATTATTTTTTGCTCTCCTTGTATGCCGCGATACGCTTTGCCACGTTGTCCTTGATGTTATTGAAAAAGAGCGCATAGTCACCGTTGTGGTAGCTCTGGGGACCAAAGGTATCGCCTCCGACGGGCTCTGTATCTGCGTTCGTCACAACGGAACCGCGATCGGGAACGACCTTTGCGTCCGCTCCGACGTCCTTGATCTCATATTCGCCGGTTTTTTCATTCAGAACACGCGAGCCAAGGTTTTCGCTCGCCGGTGCGTATGTATCGTCAAGTTTCCAATTCAACGGATTGATGCTGATCGCGTTCGGAAGAAGTACAACATTGCTGGCGTTCTGCTCCACATTCTTCGGTCCCTCAGTATTCCAACTGATGATTACGCCGGTGTTGCTCTCGCCGGTGGCAAACTTAAGATGTGCGTTTTCCTCGAGGTATTCCTTCGTGATCGAGAAGCCTATGACGTATGCTGCGATCATGCGCTCATAATAATCAGGATGTTCCTTGAAATAATCCTTCAGCACAAGACTTACGATGCCCGAGCCCTGGCTGTGACCTGCTATGATAAACGGACGTCCGTTGTTGTAGTTCTCGAAGTAGTAGTCAAGCGCGGCGGTAACGTCGGCATAAGGGACGATGGCAAAAGCTGTGCGCGGATCGCCGGACTTCTTTGCTTCTTCCGCTGCAAACATCATGCCTGCCTGACGGTAGTACGGCATGAACACATTGGTGGAATCCTCATATACACTTGCCAGTATCGGGTAGTTGGTTTTCACGCCCTCTCGCATCTCGGCGTTATCGAGCGGAGCATAATCGGGGTCTCCCTCGTTTGCAGCCATGTATTCCGTCGGATAAACGAAGAATGTGTCAACGTCCTTCGTGATTTCCGGGATCTGGTACCAGCATGCTTTATCGGAATAGTTGGGCGATTCTGCGTTGCTTGCCGTTGTGGTTGTTTCTGCAGTTGTTGGCGCAGCGCCGGTTGTTGTGCTGTTGTTCGTTGAGGATTGACCTCCGCATGCCGCCAGACTAAAAGCCAATGCTGCACTCAATGCCAATGCAAAAAGTCTCTTTTTCATTCTTTTTCCTTTCTGAATACTTTCTATATTTTGCAGGGACTCTAGGCTCTCACCCACATTCCTGCATACATCCTTTGCTAAATACACCCAGAGGTGCTTATTGATTCTATTATTTCATCTTTTCCAATGCAATTCAAGTAGAGTTGCCGGAATGCCAACCACGATTTTCCTTCTGTCTTGCGTTTGCGACTGTATTGGACTATAATAAATGACATAAAAGGGGGCGTACTGATACCATGAGCATCCTGTTTGCGGATACATTAAGAAAACTGAGAATTCAAAAGGGGCTTACCCAGAGCCAGCTTGCAAACCTCATGTATGTAAACAAGGCAACTGTCTCCAAATGGGAAAGCGGCAGCCGGCTTCCGGATGCCGCCATGATCACCCGGCTCGCGGAGGTTCTGAGGGTAGATGTCAGAACACTGCTCTCCGCCACAGTTGAGAGCGACGAAGCCTTCAACATTATCATGGTGGACGACAACAAGGTCATTCTCTCCTATAATACGCTGATTTTAGAGGAAGTCTCGCCGAACGCTGCCATCGCGAACTTTAACCGCCCACAGGAAGCGATCGCATACGCGAAAGAACACCGAATCGATTTGGCTTTTCTGGATATCGAAATGGGCGTGGTCAGCGGCTTTGATCTCTGCCGTGAGCTGCTTGAAATCAATCCCGGCACAAAGGTCGTCTTTCTGACAGCCTATCCGGAATACTCCCTCAACGCATGGGACACCGACGCCTGCGGATTCATGGTCAAGCCGCTGGTTCCGGAGGATGTTCGCAGACAGCTAAAAAAATGGTGTCAAGTGCACCTAATAGAATTTCTGTTTGCAAGCAAAACACCGGCAGAGCTTTCGAGTGGAAAACTCTGCCGGCAATTATTTTCGATCAGCCGCAAGAAATCTTACGGCTAATATTTTCACCGAATTTCAAAGTCTGCCTATAGAAGCGTTTGGAATCCGACTCGGAAACCCGGATTAATTTTTGACGGATAGTTTACCTGTCAAAATCAGTTATCAACTGAGCCGAATATCTTTGGATGTCTGTAGCATCCGCGATATTAACTTTACTGTCTTTGTTGACATCGGATAAGCCATTTTGATATTTGGTAAATTGATCATATTCAGCCAGCATCCTCTGAATGCAAGTCACATCAGAAATGCTGACAGTGTTATCCAGATTGGCATCGCCTGTGGGTTTGCCTATTTCAAGTGTTTCGAGTGTCTCGATCAGACCTGCATACTTGGAATAATTATCGGATAATTCATCCAAATCGTAGAAGCAGTTTTCTTTAACATCATAAATACCGTAGCAGCACTTAAATGGAGCGCAAAGAGAGCCGGAAAAGATCTTTCTGCCGCCGATGTGTATCCATGTTTCAACGGCAGGCTGATCCAGAAAATACTCTGCATCTATAAGTACCCAGTCATTTTCATCTTCGGTAAAATGCTTGTACAGCTCATCATACCGATAACCTTCGGCAAAACATTCTTTTCCGTACTTAAAAACAGACCAATCAATGAAGGCGTTTTGGTAGAAACTATCAAACTCATCGTCATTGGATTCGCTCATTTCATCCCAATAATCGATTTCACTGACTATATCCTGCTTAGCTAATTCAATAATGAAATCTTTACTTGTTTTCACAATCACAAATTCTACACAGTTGGGTATCATTATGATTTCGCCCAACAACTCAGAATTGTTGTCAATGAACTCATGAACATAAGCGCCTACGACGTTTGATAACTCTCTGCGATAATATGATAAGTATTCATCTTCCGTTGCCCAAGTGTATTTTTCTCTGACAATCTTCTCAATTTCGGCTTCACTTGTACAAGGCTTCAGAGAAATGTATATAGATATTGGATCGGAACCGTTCATCTTAATTGACAATCCGTCGGAAACTTTATTAAGAAATGAATCATCTTCATCCATTTCATCATCAGGCATATCTTCTTCATTATACCACACGTCAATATCATGAACGATATCAAGCTTTGCCAATTCTTCAACGTTGCCTTTTGATACTTCTGCGATAACAAACTCTGAGCTGTTTGGCTGAACAAGGATTCTATTCAGTAAGTCGCCATGATCGTCAACAAACTTCTGAACGTATGCACCAACGACGCTTGATAATTCCTGACGATAGTATTTGAGATATTCGTTATCGTCAGACCACGTGTATTTTTCGCTGACAGCTTTTTCTATCTCGGCTTCACCCGTACAAGGCAACAGCGAGATATACACGCAAATCGTTTCGTCGGCAGATGTATTGATTCCTTCAACCAGTTGCGGAGACAGCTTGCCTTGGCTATTAGTTACCTCTGCCCCTGCCGTAACGGTGCAGGCTATTGTAGTCAAAAGAATACACACCGCAACTATCACAGCCGTTATTTTTGTTTTTTTCATGTGATTACCTCCTCGTTATTTTTGGCTCTTCCCTAGAACCAGTGGGTAAGAAATTGCAGTATAGTAGAAAAAATCTGATAAATCTATAAATCGCATTTATTCCACGGTCTATTGACAATGAGCCTTTATGCATATGGTATTCCGTCAGCGCTGGCAAGCCCCGTAAATGGGCTGCTGCCCGGCATTTAGCCTACCATATGCATACTCATTGTCAATAGCTTTCGCGGCATAAACGCGGGTTTTATCTACCCACACTTTCTAGTGAAGCCTCTTATTTTATATATTTTTATTCTATCACGAATCCGAAAAAATGGCAATAGGAAACGCCGCCAAGCAGGAATTATCCCACTTGGCGGTTGTGTTATTGACAAATACCATTTTTTATGATTTAGGCTTCAGTAATTTTAGAAATTGGTATTACACCTGTATAAAAGTATCATTCACCCTTAGCTCTGCCGTTGTAATCCCATGCAACCTCTTCACCGTTTTCGTTGTAGGTAACAGTGGATTTCCACTTCTTATAACCATCCAATTCACAATCGTTATATTTTGTGCCATCCTCGCTTTCTATCACTAGATAGCCATATTGGTTAAAGTAGAGTTTCAACTCGCGCGTGGCTGTACTTGCGTCAGAATAGGTTGCGGTAATCGTGATGGTATCCTGCGGTGCTGTAGAAAAATCAACAGGCTTGTTGGTAGTGTTTTCGTGTTCCATCCACGTTGTTAGTTCTTCCGGAGGGAGCCAGCTGACTTCTTTGCCGTCAGAATAGATAGTTTCTCCCTCAAGAGTTACGGTCTTATCCTGATTATTATCTTCCCAATAATAAATCATTCCGTTTTGTGCTGTGTATTCAACTTTTTTAATATCTTCTCCCTCTATCCAGATAGAATTATTACCCATCCTTGTAAAAGACTTATTTATCGAAAGATTATCATTGGCAAAGATCTCACCCAGCCTTTTATCACCCATCTCATAGCTGCCTTCTAATTCAGGATCACCGTGCACATAATATGTGCAGGCAAATCTGATTTGCATTATAATAATATCTTTTTGGGGCATAGGTTTTGAATCTGTCAATTTAACTAAAGGCTCATTTGTTTCAGCATCCAAAGCGGATGCTACAATGAAAAATGAATGTGTGCTATTATTGTTTGCAGTATTTTCTTTGTTTTTAGAATTAGGTATGATCAACACTGCAGATACCACTATAATAACAAATATAAACGAGGTAATGGATAAAAGCACTTTTTTACGTCGCTTTCGAAGATGAGCTCCACTCCTTTTTATTGCTTCAATATCGGTATTATATTCAAAACAATTTAGCTCGGATTCAAGCATATTTTTGATTCTACTCACACAAATCATCTCCTAACCTTTCTTTGAGTAATTCTTTAGCCCTGCGGATACGATATTCGATATTCGGGATTTTAGTATGAATGATTTCGGCTATCTCTTTCATAGTAAATTCACGATAATAGTAGAGTATAACAACCTCTCTAAACTGTAAAGGCAACGACATAACAGCTTCGGAAACAATCAGTTTTTTTGTATGGTCTGATTCATCTTCCGGTAAACTTTCGTCAAGATTATCCTCTACCTTTCGCTTTCTCAGCATATCACGGCAACAATTTATACATATACGAGTTATCCAAGTTTTTAAGGATGATTTTCCCTTATAAGACTTTTGCTTTTTATATACTTTAATAAATACATCTTGAGTGCAGTCCTCTGCCAAATGATGATCCTTAAGATACAATATACAGGTTCGATATATGTAATCCTTGTATTCTAAGTATATAGAGTCGAAATCCATTAGCTTTTCTCTACTCATTTTCATCCCCCTTTCACTTTATTAGACGTACGAAATCTAAATATTTATAAATTAATCCTGAATTATTCATGCACATCGGGAACTGCATCTGCAAATGGTTGTGCATGATCAAACAGCTGCAAAGCTGATAACCTGACAAGTTTTCCGCTGAAAAAAGGCGCACTTCGCCCTTGTGTTTTCAGA
>Ga0256407_10005951_pt1 | contig 19147 bp, 11 predicted proteins | sample RumenRJG_04DNA_FD_193489 | JGI IMG/M metagenome (GOLD analysis project Ga0256407, IMG submission 193489) | Bovine rumen microbial communities from Lethbridge, Alberta, Canada - RJG_04 | ecosystem: Host-associated > Mammals > Digestive system > Stomach > Rumen | place: Canada: Alberta... | reverse complement strand
TAGAAAGAGCCGAAAGCTCTGCGGATAATCAACTTGACAAGCGGGATTTTGAAAAGAGATTTATTATTCCCGGAACGGTCAATCCTCGTTATATCGATACGAGTCAATATGATTACAGAGACCCCCTTGGAGAGTATGTGGAACTGTGTCGGTATTTTGACGGAATTTCTCCTTCTGAGATAGATCATGATTCATTTAAGGCTCGTGCGGTCAAACTTTGGAAGGAATGGAAGAATTCGCGATCAGTCGCAGCGTCTCCCATCGGAAAACGTGAACTTTTTTTGAAAATTCGGCTTTTGAAGCGTGAGCTTTTTCTGTCAAATTCAGAGCTTGAACCCGTAGAACACATACTTGCAAATAAACGCAATCCTTTCTGGCCGTCGCACAATTACAGCGATCTTTTTGATTCGTCATGGAATCCAGGCGGATCCGTCGTTTTAATCGATATTCCATGGCTGAATGGAAGGCTCGCCCCAGAATTTGCAAAAACTTTAAATCTTATCGAAGCTGGAAATGGCGTTATCCGAAATCCATCGTTGAGTTTTGATTCAAAAAAAGTCTTCTATTCTTTTCGCGAAACCCCAAACGACTACTTCAAAATCTATGAATATGAGATTGCAACGGGCAAGAAGAGACTTGTCAGTCCCCCCGGTCCATTTCATGATTTTTGGCCAATTGAATTACCTGACGGTGGATTAGCTTTTATTTCAACTCGTTGTAAGAAAAAATTTATCTGTTGGCGACCGCAGGCGTTTGTCTTATGGCGAATGAACAAGGACGGGAACGACCTCTCGCCCCTTTCCTACGCTAATCTTTCGGAATTTGCGCCTTCTGTCGCCGATACCGGTTCGATTCTTTGGACACGTTCCGAATATGTGGACAAGGGCGCCGATTACGGGCATACGCTGTGGTCAATTCGCCCTGACGGCTCTTCGCCAGAACTGGTTTTTGGCAATACAATCAATCTCCCTCAGGGCTATGCCAACGGTCGTCAAGTTCCAGACTCTACCGAAGTTTCTTGCGTATTGATTTCCCACTTTGGGGATCTCAACGGCCCGATAGCGTTGATTGACACGTCGTTAGGACCGCACGATCCGTCTGCGATTCGTTCAATCACACCTGAAGTTCCTTGGCCAGGTTTTTGGGCGCGGACGGAAACATTTCGCGAACCTATTCCGATAACTCGCGATATTCTACTCGTCGCTCATGCCGCGTTAGATCGATTCGGACTCTATCTAATCGACCGCTTTGGCAACCGAGAACTCTTAACTATTGACGACTCTATTGACACGATATGTCCCCAATTGTTTGAAGCGAGGGATACGCCGCCAGTTATAAAGAGTTCTGTCAACCCGGATTTAGCGATGCAAGGATTGGGACGTTTTTCCGTGACCAACGTTTATCGCGGTCTCGAAGGACAAGTGGAACGCGGCGTCGCTAGGTATTTAAGGGTTTGCCAGGAAATGCCCACCCCGTTAAAACAACTTGACGACGGTTCGTATCAGTCTGATCATGAACCGTTTATGGAATACTATGCTTCACCGGTCGACGTTCTCCAGGGGCCGTTTGGCTGGCCGTCATACGTGGCGAAAGGAGTCCTTGGAACGGTAGAAATCGAAGAGGATGGTTCCGTCGACTTTCTGGCTCCAGCCGAGAAGGTGCTTTACTTTGAACTATTAGACGAAAATTTCAACGAGATTCAAAGAATGAGGTCCGTCGTTCAACTGCGTCCTGGTGAAAGTCGTTCTTGCATAGGATGTCACGAGAATCGTTTGAGCGTTCCTGACGGTGGGTTGACTCTTGCATCCACTCACGATCCACAAACATTGCGAGAGCCGCCTTGGGGCTCCGGTCCGTTTTGGTATGAAAGAGTCGTTCAGCCCATTTTTGACCGTCGGTGCGTTGATTGTCATAACGCGGAGACGGTGAAAAATAACGTAAAACAGCTCGACCTCACTAGAATTCGCGACGAAAACAAGATTCCCGCGTCCTATCGTTCTCTTGTTCAAAGCGGAGACATTCACTATTTTGATTATACATGGGGCGCGGGCCAAACCACTAAAGCCGCCCCTTATTCCTTTGGCGTTTCCCAAAGCAGGGTTTGGGAAATCCTTAAAGACAATAACCATCATAATGTTTCACTAAAACCAGAGGAGGAACAAGCAATTAAATGTTGGATTGACTTAAACGTTCCTCTTTGGGGGGACTATCAAATGCGTCGAGAACGCGATTAGAGCGCCCCGCCTATGTGGAACAATAACCGACGCTTTTTTACCGTATCGACGTTTCTATAATCGTCGAGATTCACAACGTTACAACAAGGAGTTCGAAATGCGAGTAGCTCAACGATGGATTTTAAAAGACGCTTCACAACGTGAAGAGTATCTCCGCCGTCATCGTGAAATTTGGCCTGAAATGAAGGAACTTCTTAAAAAAGCAGGATATCGAAACTATTCGATTTGGCTCTCTGGAACGGATATTTTCGCGTACTACGAGGTTGACGATCCTGACAAGTTGCTTAAGACGCTAGAAGCGAGCGAGGTTCGCGCACGCTGGGAAAATTATATGCGTCCCCTTATTTACCTCGGTGAAAACGACGTCCCAGAGTCCCTCGAGGAAGCTTTCTGGCTCGAGTAAAAGGAATAATCAGACTCGGAAAATAAGTTTTCAAAAAATTACTTTTCTCCGCTTGACGTCTTTTTAACCTCGTATAGACTTAGTGGCGCTTGGGCAAAGGCGTCCTAGGAATCTTTGAGGTTCCTAGGATTTTTTTTGCCCCAGTTTTTTGAAGATACCGATAAGTATTAAAACGAGGCAATGGAGTCTTGGTTTTTAAACCTGATTCCATTGCCTCGTTTTTTTATGATTTGCCATTTGTTGGAGGAATCGAAGATGAACAGCGTGCCGGAATATTTTGGAAGCATGGTTTTTGACGATCGCGTGATGAAAGCAACTCTTTCTGACGCTGTTTATCGTTCCCTTAAGAAAACGATTGACGAAGGCGAGGCGTTACAAACGGACGTCGCAAACGTGGTCGCTGACGCAATGAAGGAATGGGCGATTGCTCGCGGCGCCACTCACTTCACTCACTGGTTCCAACCTTTGACGGGAGTTACCGCCGAGAAGCACGATAGTTTTATTACCCCCTCTCCAGACGGTCGCGTCATTATGGAATTCTCTGGTAAGGAACTTATCATGGGCGAACCCGACGCGTCGTCTTTTCCCTCCGGGGGGCTTCGCGCGACGTTTGAAGCGCGTGGCTATACCGCGTGGGATCCAACGTCCTACGCTTTTATTAAAGAAAAAACTCTTTGCATCCCCACGGCTTTCTGTTCATATGGAGGGGAAGCGCTCGATAAAAAGACGCCTCTTCTTCGTTCAATGGAATCGCTCAATAAGCAGGCTTTGCGCATCTTGAAACTTTTTGGAGTTAAAGACGTCAAGTATGTTCGCACTTCCGTAGGGCCCGAACAAGAATATTTCCTCATCGACGAGAAAGTTTTCAATCAGCGTAAAGATCTTGTTCTGACCGGACGCACGCTTTTTGGAGCGAGACCGCCAAAGGGACAGGAACTTTCCGATCATTATTTTGGTTCGATCAAACCTCGTGTTTCCGCGTATATGTCTGAACTTAACGACGAACTTTGGAAACTAGGAATCCTTGCGAAAACCCAACATAACGAAGTCGCGCCCTCGCAACATGAAATTGCGCCTATCTACGCGACAACAAATATTGCGACTGATCACAACCAATTAACGATGGAAATAATGCAAAAGGTCGCGGCGCGTCATGGCCTTGTCTGCGTCTTGCATGAAAAACCGTTTGCCGCAGTCAACGGTTCAGGAAAGCACAACAACTGGTCGATGGCGACTGATACCGGCGTCAATCTCCTTACGCCGGGCGACACGCCGTATGAGAACGCGCAGTTTCTCCTTTTCCTCTGTGCCGTAATTAAAGCGGTTGACGATTACCAAGATCTTTTACGTCTTTCCGTCGCTACGGCGGGGAACGATCATCGTCTCGGCGCCAACGAAGCTCCTCCGGCCGTCGTTTCGATTTTCCTCGGCGACGAATTAACTGCAATTATGGACGCGATTGTCAACGACGTTCCATACGTGGGCGCCGAAAAAACCGTTATGAAACTTGGGGCCAGCGTTCTACCGAGGTTCAATCGCGACGCCACGGATCGAAACCGTACGTCTCCCTTTGCCTTTACGGGCAATAAATTTGAGTTCCGTATGCTTGGTTCGTCGAACAGCATTGCGTGCGCGAATATCATGCTTAACGCGGCAGTGGCGGAATCTCTTGAAATCTACGCTGACCGTCTCGAAAACGCCGAAAATTTTGAGACGGCTCTTCACGATATGATTCAAAAGACGTTTCGCGATCACCGTCGCATTATATTTAACGGCAATGGATATGACGACGCGTGGATTAAGGAAGCGACAGAAAATCGGGGACTTATGAATTTGCGTACGACGGCCGACGCCCTTCCATGCTTGTTGAGCAAGAAGAACGTCGATATGCTGACGCGTCAAGGTGTTTATTCCGTCGCAGAACTCAAGTCTCGCTATGAAATTACACTTGAAAACTACTGCAAGACGGTCAATATCGAAGGTTTGACCATGGTCGACATGTCGCGTCGCGATATCTTGCCGGCAATTGAAGCCAACGTTAAAGAGCTTGCCGAAACGTGCCAGGCTAAGACGGCGATTCTTTCGGAATCAGCGTGTCAGTATGAGCGAGGACGTCTTGGGAAGTTATGCCGTCTTGTCGACGAAATCGACGCCGCGACTTCGACGCTTGAATCTGTTTTGGTTAAATACAAGACTACTGACGACGTGACGGCAGCCTCTGTTGTTATCCGCGACGAGGTTCTGCCGGCGATGGCGGAATTGCGGTGCGTATGCGACGAAGCAGAATCGTTTACTGCGGAAAAATATTGGCCCTTCCCGACGTATGAGAAGCTGCTCTTTAGCGTTCGCTGAGGATATTGATGGAGGATATTGATGTCTGTTGAATTTTGGTTTTTGACGGGCGCCGCGCTTGTGTTTTGGATGCAAGCGGGTTTTGCGATGGTAGAGTCCGGTTTTACGCGTTCTAAAAATGCCGGCAATATCATCATGAAGAACCTTGTAGACTTCTGTATTGGCACGGTCGCATTTTGTCTCCTAGGTTATTCTCTCATGATGGGAGAGGACACTCTGTGTGGAATGATTGGAATCCCCAATTTCAACCTTTTTCTTCGTTATAAGGAGTTTATAGCCGGTCAGGAAGAAGGTTTTACAGGCGCTTCGACGTTTGTTTTTAACTTGGTCTTCTGCGCGACAACGGCGACGATTGTATCGGGCGGCATGGCTGAACGCATGAAATTTGCCGCTTACTGCCTGTGTTCAGCGGCCCTTTCCCTTTTTATCTATCCGATCGAAGCACATTGGATATGGGGAGGCGGTTGGCTTGCAAAAATTGGGTTTCACGATTATGCCGGGTCGTGCGCCATCCATATGGTTGGAGGAATTGCGGCGCTCATGGGCGCAATTTTCTTAGGCGCTCGAATCGGAAAATACCGTCGTGACGCTTCGGGGAAAGTGACGAAGGTAAACGCGATTCCGGGTCACTCCATAACTCTTGGAGCGCTCGGGGTCTTCATTCTGTGGCTTGGTTGGTACGGTTTTAACGGCGCAGCTGCAACGACTCCATCGGAACTTTCGTCGATATTTCTTACCACGACAGTTTCACCAGCGGTCGCCACGTGTATGACAATGGTTTATACATGGATAAAGAACGGTAAACCCGACGTTTCGATGTGTCTTAACGCTTCGTTGGCGGGACTGGTTGGAATAACGGCAGGTTGCGACGCCGTTGATTGCGGCGGCGCTATGGCAATAGGGGCCGTTTCGGGAATTCTTGTCGTATTAGTCGTTGAAATATTGGACGTTAAATGCCACGTTGACGATCCTGTCGGCGCCGTTGGCGTGCATATGGCCTGCGGCGTTTGGGGAGTCCTAGCAGTTGGATTGTTGGCGAATCCAGACGCCCCCGCGTCTCTTAATGGTCTTTTCTATACGGGGCGTTTAGAAGTTTTGAAGACGCAGTTTATCGGTTTTGTATCCGTCGCCGCCTACACTGTTCTTTTGACGTCTGGGGTCTTCTGGTTCATTAAGAAGACGATAGGTCTGCGCGTTTCAGAGGAAGATGAATTACTCGGATTGGATACGACCGAACATGGTTTGCCCTCCGCTTATCCCGATTTTGCCCCAGCGGTCAATAGGTATGCGTCCTACGCTCTTGATAACGGCGCGTTATTTGTTTCAGGAGACGTTCCTAAAGCGGAAGCTGTCCCTGTCGTAAGAGTTCCGTCTTTTCCGAAGGAGGGGGAACCTAAGTTTACTAAAATCGAGATTATATGTAAGGAATCGCGATTTGACGCTCTTAAGGACGCAATGACCGCGCTTGGAATAACAGGCATGACGGTGTCCCACGTTCTAGGTTGCGGCGTTCAGAGAGGTCGCCCTGAATATTACCGCGGCGTTCAGGTTGAGACGAATCTTTTGCCAAAGGTTCAAGTCGATATGGTTGTGAGCAAGGTTCCCGTGAGATCAGTGATTGAAACGGCGAAAGCGGTTCTTTATACGGGGCATATTGGCGACGGAAAGATTTTTGTTTCCGACGTCGAAAACGTCGTTAAGGTTCGTACTGGCGAAGAGGGGTACGACGCTCTCCAGGACTGCGAATAGAAGTCGCCAGATTCGATGAATCTACTGGATTACTTCCGGTTCTTCACGTCGAGTTTAAGTTCTTGAACTTCGAGATTCTCTCTTATAAAGTTCAAGAAGTCTCACAATCTGAGTGAAACTCGATGAATGTTTTTAACGCTTTATATACAGTTTTTGCAAGATGTTAGCGCCATTTCGGAATAACAACGTTGTCTAAAGAGATTAAAAATGAGGACGTATCATGTGTTCGATAATGGGATATTGCGACGCTAGGGTTCGTTTGTCAGTTTTCGAAAAAGGATTTAGAGAGACGATTTCTCGAGGTCCTGACGAAAGTAGTATTGTTAATACAGGAAATGGACTTCTTGGTTTTCACCGTCTTGCGATCATGGGATTAACCCACGACGGTATGCAACCTTTTCAGCTTGACGATAGTTGGATTGTTTGCAACGGAGAGATATACGGTTTTGAAAAGATTAAGTCGGAACTATCCGCTAAATATCAGTTTAAAAGCGAATCTGACTGCGAAATATTGTTGCCGATGTATCGCGAGTACGGCGTCGATATGTTTAGAATGCTTGACGCCGAATTTGCCCTTATCCTATACGATGGACGGACAAACGAATACGTTGCAGCCAGAGATCCCATAGGAATTCGACCGCTCTATTACGGCTATGACAATCAGGGCGTTATTGTCTTTGCAAGCGAAGCGAAAAATCTTACGTCAATTTGCTCAAATATTCGTCCCTTTCCTCCCGGTCACTACTATAAGAACGGCAACTTCATCTGTTATCGTGATATTGTTAAGGTTGAAAACGTTTGTTTCGACGGGATTGACGAAGTATGTCAAAATATTCGCGAGAAACTCATTCAAGGCGTGAAGAAGCGACTCGTGTCTGATTCCAAAATTGGTTTTCTTCTTTCCGGAGGTCTTGATTCTTCCCTTGTGTGTTCCATTGCTCAAAAGAGTCTGTCTGATCCAATCAAAACGTTCGCGATAGGCATGCGCAAAGACGCTATCGATCTCAAATATGCGCGACAAGTAGCGGACTATATAGGAAGCGACCACATTGAAGTTTTTATGACGGAGGAAGAAGTCGTCGCTTCGCTTGAGGAGGTTGTCCGTCTCTTAGGGACTTTTGATATTACAACAATTAGGGCGAGCATGGGAATGTATCTACTCTGTAAGTGGATTCACGAGAATACGGATATTCGCGTCATCCTAACAGGCGAAGTATCCGACGAACTTTTCGGATATAAGTACACAGATTTTGCACCCTCCGCCCAAGCGTTTCAGGAGGAATCTCAAAAGCGTGTGCGCGAACTACACATGTATGACGTTCTACGGGCTGATCGATGCATTTCCGTTAATTCTCTGGAAGCTCGCGTTCCTTTCGGCGACTTGGATTTTGTTCGGTATGTAATGTCGATTGATCCAGAGAAAAAACTTAACAAGTACGGTAAGGGAAAATATTTACTGCGCCGAGCGTTTGAAGGAAATTATTTACCCCACGACCTTCTTTATCGAGAAAAGGCCGCTTTTTCAGACGCAGTTGGACATTCTATGGCGGATCGCCTTAAGGAATATGCCAATAGTCTTTATACTGACGCCGAATTTGAGCAAAGGCGGCTCAAATATGAGCACGCGACGCCGTTTACGAAGGAATCATTGCTGTATCGTGAGCTCTTCGAAAAATACTATCCGGGACAGGGCGAGATGGTCGTTGATTTTTGGATGCCAAACAAGACGTGGAAAGGGTGCGACGTAAACGATCCTTCGGCGCGAGTCCTTTCGAACTACGGCGCAAGTGGAGTATGATTTAAGTTGTAGTTTAAGCCGCGCAAATCACTGAATTCTCAACGTCACTGGGAATTTTCTCCTTTTTGGGCGTGGCAGAGTTGACGCCCAATAGGATGGTGGTAAAATCGCGGCCGATGAGCAAAGGCGTTCATCCGCGGGTAGACTGTGTTCCCCTGCGGGTGAACGTTTTTTTTTTGCATAAAGGAAAAGGGGACTAGAAAAATGCTCAAAGAGGGCGAAGTTAGGATTCCTTCCGGTTGCGCGATCGCCGCGATGATATCGACTGAAGGCAATCTCATGACTGGCGAGAAAATCGTCAAGTGCATGGTTCCAATGCATGATCGTTCCAATGGGCTTGGCGGCGGCTTCGCCGCTTATGGAATCTATCCAGAATACAAGGACTTCTACGCCTTCCATGTTTTCTTTGATAGCCACGAAGCAAGGTTGGAGTGCGAAAAGTTCCTTAAGGAAGGGTTTGAAATAGTCAAATCAGAAGACGTTCCAATTCGTAAAATACCCGAAATTACCGACGTTCCAATTATTTGGCGTTATTTCGTGTCGCCGATGTCCTCAGTTCTTTCGCGCCTTCAACTTGACGATCGTGAATTTGTTACTCGATGCGTTACAAAACTCAATACCAAATTCGACGGCGTATATGTTTTTTCAAGTGGAAAAAACATGGGAACTTTCAAAGCCGTAGGATTTCCAGAAGACGTTGGCCGATTCTATCGTCTGGAAGAATATCAAGGTTATGCGTGGACGGCACATGGACGTTATCCAACAAACACTCCAGGGTGGTGGGGAGGAGCTCATCCTTTTTCGTTACTAGACTATTCTGTGGTTCACAACGGTGAAATATCCTCATATGACGCGAATCGTCGTTTTATTGAGATGTTTGGATACCACTGTTCACTTCAAACAGATACAGAAGTAATCGCCTATATTGCCGATTACCTGTTACGGCGGCGGCAGTTGTCACTTCAAGAAATGGCATGGATTGTTTCCGCGCCGTTTTGGTCTGTTTTGGATCGGCAAAACACCCGAGAAGCCGAACAGATTGCGTATTTGCGTAAAGTTTTTCCCAGTCTTCTGCTAACTGGACCTTTTTCTATTGTTCTAGGTTTTACCGGTGGGATTATGGCTCTCAACGATCGGGCAAAATTACGTTCCATGGTCGTTGCTGAAAAGGACGACGTCCATTTTGTCGCAAGCGAAGAGGCCGCGATTCGAGCGATCGAACCAGACGCTGAAAACGTCTACGCCCCTATTGGCGGCGAACCGATCATTTTCCGAGTTAAGGAGGGCGCGTTTTGAATCCCCTTGATTATGTTGTTCCTCACTTCGAGGTTATCCGGAATTTTGACCGTTGCACCAACTGTCGCGCTTGCGAACGTCAGTGCGCCAACGACGCGCATTTTTTCGATCCCAAGACCCAAACGATGCAATGTGACGATTCGAAGTGTGTCAACTGCCAACGTTGCGTTTGCACGTGCCCTACTCATGCTTTGAAAATCGTTGAAAACGACGAGTCGTTTCGACGAAATGCGAACTGGAGCGGCGAGGCGATTACCGAAATATATAAGCAAGCGTCTAGCGGCGGAGTTCTTCTTTCTTCGATGGGGAACCCGACTTCAAATCCCGTATACTGGGATCGTCTTCTAATCAACGCTTCTCAGGTTACTAATCCGTCCATCGATCCGCTACGCGAACCAATGGAGACTAGAGTGTTTCTTGGAAAGAAACCGTCAGAAACTGTTCGAAATCCCGACGGCACGCTCAATACAGATCTCCCACCTCAACTTGAACTTGAAACCCCTGTTATGTTTTCGGCGATGAGTTATGGTTCAATCAGCTATAACGCGCATGAAAGTCTTGCTCGAGCGTCACGCGAGCTCGGCGTTTTTTATAACACGGGAGAAGGAGGGCTTCACGAAGATTTTTACAAATACGGCGCTAATACGATCGTTCAAGTCGCTTCTGGTCGATTTGGGGTTCATGAAGATTATCTCAACGTTGGCGCGGCAATAGAAATTAAAATGGGGCAAGGCGCTAAACCAGGAATTGGCGGACATCTTCCTGGCGCTAAGATCGTCGGCGACGTCTCGCGCACGAGAATGATTCCCGAAGGTTCCGACGCTATCTCACCCGCTCCTCATCACGACGTTTATTCGATAGAAGATTTACGGCAATTGGTCTTTTCGCTCAAAGAAGCGACGCGATATCAGAAACCAATAATCGTTAAAGTTGCGGCTGTCCATAATATTGCGGCGATTGCGAGCGGCGTCGCGCGTAGCGGCGCCGATATTATCGCGCTTGACGGTTATCGCGGCGGTACAGGCGCCGCCCCCACTAGGATTCGAGATAATGTCGGCATTCCAATCGAACTTGCTCTTGCCGCCGTTGATAAACGCTTGCGTGACGAAGGAATTCGTAATAACGTTTCTATTGTCGTTGGAGGCAGTATTCGCAATTCAGCCGACGTAGTCAAAGCAATCGCGCTCGGCGCCGACGCCTGTTATATTGGAACCGCAGCGTTACTTGCGTTGGGATGCCGTCTCTGTCGCACATGCAGTTCTGGTAAGTGCAACTGGGGAATCGCAACGCAAAGGCCTGAACTTGTTAAGCGTCTCAATCCTGACGTTGGCTGTAAACGACTTGTCAACCTTCTTACCGCATGGCGGCGTGAAATCATGGAACTTATGGGTGGCATGGGTATTAATTCGATCGAGGCGCTGCGGGGTAACCGTCTTATGCTACGCGGCGTCAACTTGAACGAGAAGGAGCTTGAAATACTAGGCGTTCTTCATGCTGGAGAATAAAGATTAATTCTTTGTTTCACTAAATTTATAACTTTTATCGATATATTCGTTTGACGCCGATTGTTCCTTCAACTTCAAGATCATTCTGAAACTTAAGGAGTGAAGAAGTGGTTATTGATGCGAAAAACAAACAATTTAACGAGCTCAACAGAGATATTTGGCTTTCAAACACGGAAGGAAAGATTGTCAATTGCCTTGGTCAACGTTTTATAGCCGCAGGGTTGAAAGATAAGTCAATAGAGATTGAAGGAATCCCAGGCAACGCCCTCGGCGCTTATCTAAATGGCGCCTCTGTCTTTGTGTACGGAAACGCACAAGACGCGGTTGGCGACACAATGAACGAAGGAACGATTGTGATTCACGGAAACGTTGGAGACGCCGCGGGCTACGCCATGCGCGGAGGCGAGATTTACGTTGCGGGCAATGCAGGTTATCGTGTTGGAATTCACATGAAAGAATACAAAGAGAAGAAACCCGTTATCGTCATAGGGGGACATGTCGGTAGTTTTCTGGGCGAATATCTCGCGGGAGGACGTATAATTGTCCTCGGAACGAATAGAGACGATAAACCTCTAGTCGGAAGTTTTCCCTGCGCCGGGATGCATGGCGGTAAGATTTTCCTCTATGGCGACACAAGTACAATAATCTTTCCAAGCCACGTTCACACAATGGTTGCAACAACGACCGACTGGAAAGAAATTGAACCTTACGTAGCGCGGTTTTGCGAGTTCTTTGGATTCGATAAAAGTCGATTTATTCCCGATAACTTTACTGTCGTCACCCCCGATGGAGCCAATCCTTATAAGCAATTGTACGTCGCCAACTGAAAAACGACGTTTTCAAAAAACTGAATTGTTTCATCTCCCTTCCATAGACTATCGCGCATAGGTCCGTCCTGATGAATTACACACAAAGCGAAGTTGAACAGTTTGTCGTTGAAGAAGACGTTAAGTTCATACGAATAGCGTTTGTCGATATTTTTGGCAAAATGAAAAATATTTCCATTATGCCAAGTGAATTAGCCCGAGCCTTTGACTACGGCGTTTCAATAGACGCGTCTGCAATTAGCGGCTTTGGCGGCGACGTTAGATCAGATATCCTTTTACATCCTGACGCCTCGACAATATCTTTTTTACCATGGCGTCCAGAGCGCGGTCGGGTGGTTCGCATGTTTTGCTCGATTACGAATCCCGACGGTTCTCCTTTCGAAGCGGATACACGCTCCATTTTGATGAAGGCAGTCGCGGCCTCGAACGAAGAGAGCGTTTCCTTTGCCTTTGGTTCCGAAATGGAATTTTATCTCTTTCAAAGGGACGAAAGAGGCACGCCGACGAAACAGCCCTTTGATTCTGCGGGATATATGGACGTATCTCCGGAAGATAAGGGTGAGAACGTTCGCCGTGAAATTTGTTTAACCCTTGAACGCATGGGAATTACGCCTGAAAGTTCGCACCACGAGGAAGGACCGGGACAAAATGAAGTTGACTTTCGGTATTCAGATCCACTGACCGCTGCCGACGCGGCGATAACCTTTCGATTTGTTGTTAATACGATAGCGGCGATGAACGGTCTATGCGCAGACTTTTCACCGTTGCCTCTCGCAGGTTATCCCGGAAACGGCATGCACATTAATGTTTCAGCCAAGAAAACGGATCAGAACGACGTTATGAATTATGTTCTTGCGGGGTTGCTCAAACACGCTTATGAATCGACGCTTTTCTTCAATCCGACAGAAGCTTCTTACAGAAGATTTGGCGTCAATAAAGCTCCAAAGTACATTTCATGGTCAAGGGAAAATCGTTCGAATCTTTTAAGAGTTCCTGCGGCGGTTGGAGAATTTCGCCGTCTTGAACTTCGATCTCCCGACCCGACGTGCAACCCCTATTTGGCTTACGCATTAATGATTTACGCGGGATTAGACGGTATTAGAAAAGGCGAATCTCCGGCGGCTCCTCTAGACGTCAATCTCCATAATGAATTGAACGCTAGCGCATTAAACCTTCAAATGCTCCCAAGAGACTTAAGCGAAGCTTGTTCTGCCGCTAGAACCAGCGCTTTTATCGCGAAAATTATTCCTGCCGGGCTACTGGATTGCTATTTAAAACTCGGCGGTAACTAGCATATTGGCGCATATTGGCGACGTAACGCGAGGAAGTTACGAAATGGAACCCGACCAATCAAGCTTGCAATCATATCGGTCCGTTTCCGAATCTATTTCGACGAATAGATTCGGCGACACAGAATCTTCTCTTCGTAGTAATCATCCCGCGGTAGAACGGCAATACGGACTTCTTCTTGTTTCGGCGTCTGAACATTTTAACCGTAGTTTTCTTGAGGTTCTTGATCCAGACGTTTACTCGCCCGTAATATGTTTAAATAGCGTTGCGGACGCAAAACGGCGATTTCTCGAGCGAAATTATGATTTAGTAATTGTCAATTCTCCGCTCCCTGATGAATTTGGTCTAGAATTCGCCTGCGACGTCTGTTCCGAAGGTTGCGCCTGTTCTCTCATTTTTGTTCGTTCTGAATTATTTGCTGACGTCAACCACAAGGCGGTGCGACGAGGCGTGTTGGCGTTATCCAAACCGTCGTCTTCTTCGCTGATTCAACAAACCCTCGGAGTTCTATGCGGCATTAATGAACGTCTGCGGAGGATGGAACAAAAAACAGTCGTCGCTGAAGAAAAAATACGTGAAATCCGCCTCGTAAACCGCGCTAAACTTTTGCTAGTTGAGCAATTGAAGATGACGGAAGCGGAAGCGCATCGATATATAGAAAAACAGGCGATGGATAACTGCGTTACTCGGAGAATCATAGCCGAACGTATTATTGCGACACGTGAAAGCTAAAATACGATCGTCGCCAGTCTTCGATAGGGCTGGAGTTTCCGCGCCGCATTCGTTTCGATTAATTGGGCTTAAATCAAGCGTCTGATAGGAATGAGGTTAGTAATGAGGGAATTTGACAGAAAATTAGTGTTAGAGGACGGAAGCGAATATCAAGGCTACGGTTTCGGAGGATCTGTAGACCGCGTATGCGAAGTTGTGTTCAACACGTCGCCTGTCGGATATCAAGAAATCGCGTCAGATCCCTCCTACGCTGATCAGTTTATCGTCATGACATATCCTCTTATTGGGAACTACGGTATTTCCGACGACGATTTTGAATCTACAAACTTAAGTCTCGGAGGCATGGTTGTCGCCGACTACAACGACTCTCCTTCTAACTTTCGCTCAGTGAAATCGCTTGGCGAACTCTTTGAAGAATCTAATATCCCCGGTCTCTCCGGAATCGACACTCGTAAACTAACGCGTAGCATTCGGGATTTGGGAACGCGGCGGGCGATGCTGACTTCGATTGACGTCCCCAAAGAAGCCGCGTTAGCGTATATCGAATCCACGCCCGTTCCTCATGACGCTGTTTCTCGCGTAAGCTGTAAGAAACGCAGGTACTTACGAACAGCGGATCCACTGTACAACGTCGTTGCGATTGACTGTGGCATGAAACTTAATATCGCTCGCTCGTTAAAGTTTTTTTCTTGCAACGTCGTGATAGTTCCGTACGATACGACGGCGGAAGAAATCGAATTCATGAAACCTGACGGCGTTTTCATTTCCAACGGACCGGGCGATCCAGAAGACGTCCCGGAAGTTGTTGAAACAGTTCGACGTCTTCGCGGAAAAATTCCGATCTTTGGCATTTGTTTAGGTCACCAGATAATATCGTTAGCTTATGGAGCAAAAACCTACAAACTTAAATTTGGACATCGAGGCGGCAACCATCCCGTTAAAGATATCAAAACAGGTCGAGTGGTTATTACCTCTCAGAATCACAGTTACGCCGTTGACGCTACGAGTGTCGAAGGTAGCGACCTGACGACGACCCATATCAATCTCCTAGATAATACAGTCGAAGGCGTCGAATGTATTGAAGATCGGATTTTCAGCGTCCAGTTTCATCCAGAGGCGGCGCCCGGACCTCAAGACAGTCTCTTCCTATTTGAAAAATTTATTCGGCTTATGTCGGAGTCTAAGTGATGCCAAAGAGAACAGATATCAACAAGATTCTCGTAATAGGCTCGGGGCCGATTGTCGTCGGTCAAGCTGCAGAGTTTGATTATGCCGGAACTCAAGCGTGTCTTGCGCTCAAAGAGGAGGGATATGAGGTTGTACTCGCAAACTCTAATCCGGCGACCATTATGACTGATACTTCCGTCGCAGATAAGGTCTACATGGAACCACTTACTCTGGAATACCTAGCGCGTATTTGTCGATACGAACGACCCGACGCCATTATTCCCGGTCTTGGCGGACAAACAGGGTTGAATCTTGCCGTTCAACTTGCAAAGAAGGGCGTTTTGGAAGAATGCGGGATTGAGTTGCTGGGAGCCGACGTTAAAAGCATTGAGCAAGCTGAAGACCGCGAACTTTTTAAAGAACTTTGCGAAAGCATAGGAGAGCCTGTTCTCAAATCTCAAACGATATACAGAATCGACGAAGCGTTAGACGCCGCTCCAAAAATCGGTTATCCCGTTGTTATTCGTCCCGCTTTTACGCTTGGAGGTTCAGGCGGTGGTTTTGCGAACAACCCGGAGGAATTACGCGAACGAGTAAAGACCGCCCTTGCGTTGTCCCCTGTGGGACAAGCGCTTATCGAAAAAAGTGTTAAAGGTTTTAAGGAAATTGAATACGAAGTCGTTCGCGACGCTAACGACACGGCGATAATCGTCTGCAATATGGAAAACATGGATCCTGTCGGGATTCACACAGGCGACTCGATTGTTGTGGCGCCGAGCCAAACTATGTCGAATAAAGAGTATCACATGCTTCGAGATTCGGCGCTTAAGATCATACGAGCTTTAAAAATTAAAGGCGGTTGCAACGTTCAGTTTGCCCTCGATCCTCACTCATTCCGTTACTATGTAATCGAGGTTAACCCTCGCGTTTCACGTTCCTCCGCCTTGGCGTCCAAAGCTTCTGGGTACCCAATCGCCCGAATTTCCGCTAAAATCGCAGTCGGACTGAATCTAGATGAAATCCAACTCGCCAATACACCAGCTTGTTTTGAACCCGCGCTTGATTACGTTGTAACTAAAGCGCCTCGTTTTCCTTTTGACAAATTTCCGGACGCTCAAAATACGCTTTCGACCCAGATGAAAGCCACTGGCGAGACGATGAGCATCGGACGAACGTTTGAAGAAAGTTTGTTAAAGGCGATACGTTCTCTTGAGGACGGCAAAAATCATATTCATATGGAAAAATTCGATTCTAAGAATATGAGCGTCGACGAGCTAATCGAGTATATCAAGATCGGAACAGACGATAGAATCTACGCCATATCCCAACTTCTCTGGTTGGGAGTCGATTGCTCGCGAATCTGCGATGCAACACAGATAGATATGTTCTTCATCGAAAAGATTAAAAAAATTGTTAATTTCGAGAAAGAACTCGAGTCGAATCCACGTTCTGAAATCCATTTACGAGCGGCAAAACAAATGGGTTTTTCAGACTCATACGTCGCGGAACTTTGGAAAACAACCGAGGAGGAAATTTATCGTCTTCGACAGAGTTTGAATCTTTATCCCGTTTATAAGATGATAGACTCGTGTTCGAGTGAATTTGACAGTTATATCCCATATTTTTACTCGACATACGCAGAGGAGAACGAGTCTATTTCAACAAACAAGAAAAAAATTATCGTTTTAGGCTCCGGTCCGATTCGAATCGGGCAGGGCGTTGAGTTTGATTATTCGACCGTTCATGCCATTCATGCGATTCGTGAAATGGGCTATGAAGCAATCGTTATCAACAACAATCCAGAGACGGTATCAACGGACTACTCGGTTGCTGATAAGTTGTATTTTGAACCGTTGACCACCGAAGATGTGATGAACGTCATCCATCACGAGAACCCTCTTGGGGTAATTGCGACGCTTGGCGGACAGACAGCCGTCAACCTCGTCGCGCCTCTTAGCGCTCGCGGAGTAAAGATTATCGGAGCCGACTCAGACGCGATCAATCGAGCCGAGGATCGCGACGCGTTTGACGCGTTGATTAAGCGTCTTCATATTCCGAATCCTAAGGGACAAGCCGTTACAAAGATTGAGGAAGGCGTTGAAGTCGCCAAGAAAATCGGTTATCCCGTGCTCGTCCGACCAAGTTTCGTTCTTGGAGGACGCGCCATGGAGATTGTCGCCGACGAAATTGCCCTGAGAAAATATTTAAAAAACGCCGTCGAAGTCGACGACGACAAACCCGTCCTCATCGACAAGTACATCACGGGCAAGGAAATTGAAGTCGACGCTATTTACGACGGAAAAGAAGTTTTCATTCCCGGAGTTATGGAACTCGTTGAACGAGCGGGCGTTCATTCAGGCGACAGTACAAGCGTTTATCCGCCGTTTTCGATTTCCGAAATAGTTAAGGAAACGATCGCGGATTATGTTAGACGTTTAGGGGCCGCCGTCGGTGTTGTTGGTCTCTTTAATATCCAGTTTATTGTTGACAAGAAAGATCGCGTTTATATCATCGAAGTTAACCCTCGCGCTTCACGTAGCGTTCCTTTCCTTTCCAAGTCGACGGGATACAATCTCGTTCGAATCGCCACAAAAGTGATGTTAGGTCAAAGTTTAAAGGAGCAGGGGATCGCAAGTTTGCGTCCTAACTTGAAAGTTCGCTGGCACGTCAAAGCGCCGGCGTTTTCATTCGCTAAACTTTCTGGAATGGACGCTTATCTTTCTCCCGAGATGAAATCCACAGGCGAAGCGATCGGATACGACATGCGGCTTAATAGGGCGTTCTACAAAGCGCTCCAGGCGTCCGGCGTTAAAATGAAAGATTACGGTTCGGTAATCGCGACTATCGCCGACGAGGACAAAGAAGAAGCTTTTCCCCTCATTGAACGTTTTTACAAACTTGGTTTTAATATTCTGGCAACCTCTGGAACTGCAGCGTTCCTTAAGAGACGTGGAATACGAACGAGAATTTTACCTAAAATTAGTGAAGGAAACGACGAAATCCTTCGCTTAATCCGAACTGGATACGTTAGTTATATAATCAACACGCGCTCGATACTCTCCGGCGACCAAGACGACGACGGCGTTGCGATTAGAAGTTGCGCGGTTCAAAACGGCGTCACAGTATTTACCTCGCTCGACACGGCGCGTATCGTTTTAGACGTCCTAGAAGAGATAATACCTAATATTTCCACCATTTGATTTGCTTTTGGGGGCATATTCAATGCGAGATTACAAAGAAGAATTTAAAAGACGCGTCGCTTTTATTAAAAATATTGTCGCAGAAAGCGGCGTTAATGGTATTGTTTTTGGCAACAGCGGCGGGAAAGATTCGGCTCTTGTCGGCATTCTTTGTAAATCTGCGTGCGACAACACAGTCGGCGTAGTTATGCCGTGTTCGTCGCGACGTAATTTTGGAGAGGATTTGATAGACGCTCGAGAATTTGCCGATAAATTTAAGATTGAGACGCGTGTTGTAGATCTTACCCCTGTTAAGGAGGCGGAACTTAAACAACTTTCAAACGTAGTAAAAATGGTTCCGGCTTCAGAAATTAATATCGCGCCGCGTCTGAGAATGACGACGCTTTATGCGATTGCAGCTTGTGAATCACGGCTTGTCGCGGGAACAGGTAATCGTAGCGAAACGTACGTCGGATACTTCACAAAATGGGGCGACGGGGCTCACGATTTCAATCCAATATCCGATTTGACAGTAACGGAGATATATGAATTTCTGCGTTATCTCGACGCTCCTCTACGAATCATTGAAAAGGCGCCTTCCGCGGGTCTATACGA
>Ga0256407_10005943_pt1 | contig 19173 bp, 14 predicted proteins | sample RumenRJG_04DNA_FD_193489 | JGI IMG/M metagenome (GOLD analysis project Ga0256407, IMG submission 193489) | Bovine rumen microbial communities from Lethbridge, Alberta, Canada - RJG_04 | ecosystem: Host-associated > Mammals > Digestive system > Stomach > Rumen | place: Canada: Alberta... | reverse complement strand
CGAGTTCCTCAGCGATCGCTGATGCAGACTTGCCGTCAGCTTTCATGAGCAGGATCTTCGCTCTTTGAGCGATAACGACCGGGGTCATACCCGAATTTGCAAGCTTTTCAAGCTCTGCTCTATGGTTTTGTTCAAGCGTGAATTTCATACAAGGGGCCCTCCGATTGCCTCGTTTGTATGATATCATAGCTTTTATAAAATGTACAGTTAATTAAAATGTCATATACTAGTTACCAAAGAGACTGTATATATAGCAGGTGATATTTTTCAAGATATTTATGATCGTAATATAAACAATTCTGTGAATAGTGATTTCTTGTTGAACAAATGCTACAGAACTGATCCTAAAACTCTGATGTTCGCACATTCAATTGGAATGGGGTTATACGAGACTCCTGTTATAAGGTGGTTAGAAGATAATGAATGGTTGAACTGCGGATATAGTTTTCAAAGAGACAATGGAAAGTTTAAGTTATCACGAGCGCCAATACGGCGGTTTGAAGATTTAAATACTGAAGGAATAGAAAATATTAAGGTACTTGAGGCAAATGATGATATTAAAACAAAGGTATTTGAGATTATCGATGATATTCGAAGCAAACACCCTACAGTTTCGCCAGGTGATGTTGCAATTGTGTTTCTTGAAGGACAAAATAGTGAGAATTATACACTGGCAGACATTCTATCTGTTTCAATAAGATCCAACTATGAGTGGAGTACTGTAAAAGGTTATGAAACGAAAGACTATACGGAGAACTCTGTTTTTATTAGCAATAGAAATAACATTAAAGGATTAGAGTTTCCGTTTGTAATTTGCATAGCAAACAATAAAATATCAGAAAATATATATTTGCGAAACACATTATACATGATGTTGACCAGATCGTTTATAACATCTTACTTAATCATCAATAACGACAAATTTTTGACAGATAATTCTGACTTTATCAAAATATATAAAGAAGCTGCTGAAGAAATACAAAATAAAGAATATATTTTTGTAAGAGAACCGAGTGAAGAAGAAAAACTCACGCAGAATAGGAAGCTAAGCATTGTTTCTGTGAGAAACAAAATGTCATTAAATGAGATAGTTTTTGGCGTACTTGATCAATATCCTTACTTAACTGAGTCTTCAAAAAAGAGTATTCTAAGTTCTATGATTGAATTACAAAATCAAAGGGAAGGGGAGATGACAGAGGAAGAAATCATGATTAGCGCTCAAAAACTGGCTAAGACATTTGAGGAACTGCAATGAAGCATTATGAATATGAAATAGACGCGAATCTAAAATGTGTTGTTTATGATGCATTACGTAAAAAGAGAGACTTGTTAAGACTCTTGATATATACTGTCAAATCAATTATTGAGCAAGAACTTGGAAAAAAAGAAGGGATATCGTCAAAGATTGAAGAAGATAACAAGATCGTTATTCATGTTTCTAAGATGAATAGACTTTTTTATTGCTTGAAAAATAAAATATTTTCATTTCAAATGCCGTTTACAATTAATGTATCAGAGACAGATTCCATCACTCTTTCTTTTAATGGAAGACTTGTAATTGATTCATATATATCATCGCTTTTAATTACTGTTTTTGAGGAAGAGGAACTGTTTTCTGGGTCTATAGCAGATATTTATGATCGAATTGCAGACATTATCCATAATAATTACGAAGACAGTACATTTGATGAAGAAGTGTTTTGGGAATTAATTAGCCATCTTATGCTATATGAACCCGGATATATCCGTTATGATGATGATATAGATGTAGATAGAACGGATCCAATCAAACATCCACGTTATCATTTGGATATTAATTATGAATCCACTGCAACATATAAGATTGGATTAAGCAGTAGTATCAATTGTGATAGATTAAGAATACTTATGGATATTACCGAAAAATGTGTTTATATTTGCGATGTTTAACAAAATCGTCCGGCTAAGGGATCAGGTATCAGAAACTTGGTATTGGGTTACCATCGCAGAAAACAACAGAAGGTTTATTGAATTAAGGACACACTATCAGTTGTTCCTTTTACGAAGTGGCCCTATGAGATTATCTGTGCACAATCGCATACCGTGAACTGAGACACTTCAGAAAAGGCATAAGTTCACTGACATAAGTCGAAGCTTTCGGGTGATATCCAATGACTCATAATATCCCATGTTGGCACTAACGTGCCATTGAAAGATTGGAAAATTTTGGATCTTAAAATAACAAATCCTGTCTGAAACAATCCACGTCTTGGATAAGCTCAGTTGAAAACTCGGTTGCGGAACCGAGCATGGAGTGCCCCAAATAGAGCAGAAAATCCTATAAATAGAAGGTTTAACTTGCCAGTAACTTTCACGGGAGTCCTTAAAGAGCCTTCGAAAGGGAAAAAGCCCAGAAGCACGCTATGTTTTAAATTGCCGGTAACTTTCATAAGAGACCCGGGAATACCCTTGAACGCAAAAAGAATTCGGCCAGAAATTCGGCCGTAGCAGGCTTTGGATTCCGTTAAGCTAACGAGGAGGACATCATCATGTTACCATCCATACTTGCTAAGCAACTGGAGAAAGGCATCGGTGATTATATTGAAACCACCTTCCCTATGACAAATGCGCCCTTCAAAGGGTCAATTCAAAAGATGCTGGAAACAAAGGACTCTGTATATCATGAGCCCTATGTTTCCGTGCGTCTGCCTTTCCGTGTTGCAGAAGAGATGCCGTCCTGCTTTGAAGCTTTACATCCGTCCTATCTTCCTTATGTCCACCAGCAGAGATCTTTTGAAAGGTTGACCGGCGACGATGGCAGATCAACTCTGATTGCTACGGGAACCGGTTCCGGTAAGACAGAATGCTTTCAGTATCCTATTCTGGAATACTGTTATCAGCACCGCGGGGAACCTGGTATTAAGGCGCTTATCATCTATCCTATGAACGCGCTAGCCACTGACCAAGCCAAGCGTATCGCGCAGTTAATTGGGGAGAGTCCGGAATTGCGGGGGAATGTGACAGCAGGCATGTACGTCGGCGGACATGAGCAGAATCCTAGCCGTATGATGGTTTTCGACGCTGTGAACAATGACTACCGCGTTATTACAGATCATGAAACCATGCTGAATACGCCCCCCGACATCCTGATGACCAACTATAAGATGCTGGACTATCTGCTTGTCCGTCCGAGGGATGCTGCCCTTTGGAAAGATAACAATCCGGACACTCTGAAATATATCGCAGTCGATGAATTACATACCTTTGACGGGGCGCAGGGCACCGACCTTGCCTGCCTGCTCCGCAGGCTGAAATCCCGCCTTTGGACGCCCGGCGGCTATCTCTGCTGCATCGGCACATCGGCCACCATGGGCTCAAAGGAAACCGGAAAGAGCATCTTGGAATATGCCGAGGAGATATTCGGAGAACCTTTTGAGGAAGATGCGGTACTGACAGAAGACCGCCTGTCACCGGATGAGTTTTTTGCAGGTCAGGAAATTACAGATTTCACCATGCCCACGGCGGAACAGGTGGACAAGCTGAATGAACTCGTGGCGCTGGATAATGAAAATGCCTACCTCCAGGCGGCAGTAGCAGCTTGGACGGACCTGTCTGACTTGGATGTAAATGCACCAGAGGGGCGAATTGCCCTCGGGAAGCACCTGATGCACCACAGCTTTATGCAGGCGATGATCAGCTTGCTCAAAGGTAATTACTATCAGATTGCATCCATCATTGAGGAACTAAACATAAACTATCCCGCCCTAAGGGAAATGGGTGACGCAGAGGCAGCGGTCAATGCGATGCTAGCTCTGATTTCCCATGCCCGTGCAGACGGCATGCGCCCCTTCCTGAATGTACAGGTGCAGCTGTGGATGCGTGAGCTGCGACGCATGGTTGCCAGGGTTTCCGGCAAGGATATCTCCTACTCCATTGCCCATGATCTGAACACGCAGCAGGCAAAGCAGTATCTCCCCGTAGTGAACTGTCGGGACTGCGGTGCGACCGGGTGGACATCCATACTAAGTGAACGTGGCAGTGCTGTGATCAGCAGTCTGGAGGCTTTCTATAACCTGTATTTCAAGGCGGATGACAAGATTGTCATGATGTACCCGCACGAGCACAGGAACTATCCATGGGGAATGGTTGCTGGACGGATCTGCCCTGACTGCCTGCAGGTGAAGATTGGGGAGGACACTTCCGCAAACTGTGACAAGTGCGGCTCAGACATGGTGGATATCGTCCTTCCAAATAGGATTCCTACAACCGGATCAAAAAAACATAAGCAATATGTCTGCCCTTTCTGTGGTTCAAAGCGCGGCATTTCCCTGATGGGCCTCAGGAGCGCGACGGAGATCAGCACGGAGCTTTCACAGCTCTTTGCGTCCAGATTTAACGATGACAAAAAGACGCTCGCCTTTTCGGACAATGTTCAGGATGCCGCCCACCGTGCAGGCTTTTTCAACGCTCGCACTTGGCGGTTTGGCTTCCGCACGGCTTTGCAGCGGTTTGTTCAGGACGGCGGGGCTGACCTCTCTCTCTCGGAATTCACCAGGGGCTTTATCAAATACTGGCATGAAAAGCTGGATAATGAAAGCTTCATCAGCTTCTTCATTGCGCCAAACATGACATGGATGAGTGCCTATGAGGACATGATCGAAAAGCGAAGGTTCGGCACAGATAGCCGGGCAAAGAAGCTGATGGGTGATATCGAAAAGCGCATCTCTTACGAGATTATGCTCGAATACGGTCTGACCAGCCGTATTGGACGCACCCTGGAAAAGTCCGAATGCTCCTGTCTTGCCTTCCCAAGTGACGTGATTACCGAAGTGGCAGATACTGTTCATGAGCGGGTGATCAATGAGATCGGCGGTCTGGATCACACAGCATATGACCGCTTTCAACAGATGGTTGCAGGTTATCTGAAGATCATGGCGCAGAACGGTGCCTTTGAAGAGGATGCTTTTTCCCTTTTCCTGAAAGAAAACGGCAACACCTATCTGATCTCCAATGACCGTGTCAGCTGGATGCCCGGCAGACAGTCCGGCAGAAACACGCCCCGTTTCCTTTACAGAGCGAATGAAACCGCTAAGAAAAATTATAATTTCGATACTGTTGCTGATAAAAAATACACAGATTGGATAGCATCTTGTTGTGACGAAATATTGATCGAATCGTCTGTCTACACGGCAATCAGCAAGGTGATCCTTGAGGAATTGGTCAAAAACGGAATTGTGGTCAGCATCCCGGCAACGGCAGACTATACAGTTTATGCTATCGATAAGGATAAGGTTTTCATCACAGATGAAGTCGTGCTGATGAAATGTGACACCTGCGGCATCACCCATGCGGTAGCTGCGGAGAATAAATCCTTCTGGAAGGACGCCCCCTGTATTCGCAGCATCTGTGAAGGTTCTTTCGCGGAAAATGAAACTAAAGGGCTTGATTATTATGGAAAGCTTTTCTCCTCCGGGGATATTGTGCGCATCAATGCTAAAGAGCATACGGGGCTACTGGAGCGAGATGACCGTGAAGAATTGGAAACAGATTTTAAGCGAAAGAAGGATACGGTGCAGCTCTGGGATCCGAACGTCCTGTCCTGTACGCCGACCCTTGAAATGGGCATAGACATTGGTGATTTGTCTACGGTCATTTTATGCAGCATGCCCCCGGCGCAATCACAGTTCCTGCAGAGGACCGGACGAGCAGGCCGTAAGGATGGCAATGCCCTGACACTCGCCATTGCCGCGACAAAGGCGCATGATCTGTATTTTTATGCGGATCCTCTGGACATGATGGAAGGCAACGTGATGCCGCCCAAAATCTTCCTAAAGGCTTCTGCGGTATTGGAGCGCCAGTTTGTTGCCTATTGCATGGATTCCTGGGTGAAGCGCGGTGCTACGGAACAGTCTATACCGAAAAATGTCAGCTTTGTGCTCAGCAAGCTGGACAGCCATCCGATAGATGTGTTCCCCTTCAATTTTCTGCATTATGTGCAGAATAACCTGACTCATCTCCTGAATTCCTTCCTCCAGCTGTTTGGAGCATCTTTGGATGGTACTGCAAAAGGTGAACTGCGCACATTTGCACAGGGCGGAAAAATCTCGGAAAGCCCGATGCATATGCGCATTCTGGAGGCATTCAAATCACTGAAAAAGCAGAAGGATTCCTTATCTCAAAGCATCAAACAGCTGAATGCAATGGTAAAAGAACTGGAGGCTAAGCCGAAAGACATCTCGTACGAGGAAGAGGTTAAGGAACTGAAAGCAGAGCAGGCCGCCCTAATTAATGTAGTAAAGGAAATCAACAAGAAGGACATCTTCAATTTCCTTTCTGACGAAGGATTGCTGCCGAATTATGCTTTCCCGGAATCCGGCATCGTGCTGAAAGCGATCCTTTACCGCAAGGAGGATGAAGCGGAAGACACGACGCCAAAGAAGATATATAAAACGAAAAAATACAAAAAATCGGTTTATGAATACAGCCGGTCTGCTTCGAGTGCCATCAGTGAATTTGCACCTAATAACAGCTTCTATGTGGATGGAAGAAAGCTTACTATTGACCAGGTGGACCTGACCAGCGCGCAGTCCGCCAAATGGCGTCTATGCCCTAACTGTTCCCATGCGCAGATTGAGGAGGCGGGAAAGAATACGGCCTGCTGCCCTCAATGCGGAAGCCCGGCCTGGGCGGATGCAGGACAGGTACGCAATATGCTCAAGGTACAAATGGTCTATTCTAATACGGACTATACTAAGAGCCTTATTACGGATGAAAGTGATGATCGCTCCACTGTCTTTTACTGCAAACAGCTTCTGGTGGATGTTGACGAGGACCATGACATCTCAAAAGCTTATGAGATGGATAATGAAGAGTTCTCCTTTGGATATGAGTTTGTGAAAAAGGCTACACTCCGCGAGATCAACTTTGGCGAGAGTGACATGGTTGGTGAAAGGATGACCGTATCCGGCGTGGAAGAGGTACGTAAAGGATTCAAAATCTGTAAGTACTGCGGAAAGATGATGCCGGAAAATCCAAAGCCCAAGGACCATACTTTTTATTGCAAGACGCGGAAAATGACAGCATTTGATAATGACCCTTATGAAGAATGCCTCTTCCTCTATCGCGAGTTTGCAACAGAGGCACTGCGTATCCTGATTCCGGCGACAACAATGGATGCATCGACAGTCAGGACAGAATCATTCACCGCAGCGTTCATGCTGGGAATGAAAGAATATTTCGGGAATGTTGATCATCTCCGGGCAACCATAAGCGAGGTCCCTGTTCCAGATGCAGACTACAGAAAGCAATATCTTGTCATTTACGATTCTGTTCCGGGCGGCACGGGTTACTTAAAACAGCTGATGAATGAAGAAGGATCCCTGATTGATATCTTTGAGCGGGCGCTTCAAAAACTGGAGCAATGCTCCTGCAAAGAAGATTTGCAGAAGGATGGCTGTTATCATTGCCTGTTCGCCTACCGGCAGAGCCAGAACATCGGCAATATTTCCCGCAACACAGCCATACGGATTCTTAAATCCATACTGAGCGGGAAAGATAACCTGACAAAGATCGAGAAGCTGGCTAACATACCGGTGAATTCTCTTTTTGAAAGCGAACTGGAGCGCCGCTTTGTGGAAGCGATTGCCCAGATGGGAAATGAGAACCGAAAGGTCGAAATCTCCAAAGCCCTGGTGAATGATAAAGAAGGATACGTACTAAAGGTTAATAACGCTACCTGGGAAATAGAACCGCAGGTGACACTGGGGATGACACAGGGCGTGTACGTGCAATGCAGACCCGACTTTATCATCCGCGCGATTGGCAGATCAGATAAGCTGCCTGTTGCGGTTTTTACAGATGGTTTTATCTATCATAAAGACAAAGTGGCAGACGATACGCTCAAGCGTGAGGCGATCCGCAGGAGCGGCAGATATCGTGTATGGGCATTAAGCTGGCGGGATGTGCAGTCGGTATTCCAGTCACAGGGTGATTATGCTACGCAGACACTGGCTCCTGAAAAAATGCCTTCTGGAGCGAAAATGTATCAGCCGACCATCACTAAGGCAAAAGCGGATGCTCTCCGACCGGTCAAGATGTCCACCTTCGAATTGTTGATGAGATATCTTGAATTGGAAGATGCCGAGCAATTGTTCGAGGCGCATGCACGTGCCTATTCACTTTCCCTTCTTGACCCTTCGAAGGCTGCAAATAGTCTTTCGTTTGTGGACTGGAATGATGTGATTGGAAAAGTGAATGAACAGCTTCACTTTACGGAAGAAACTTATGTCCAGCCGGGAACATTCTTTGGCACCTGGATTCCGAGAAGTTCAGACACGCATTTCTATGCCTATGCTGGAGTCCTGGCAGCCACTATCAAAACAGACAGAAATGCTCCAGCAGCAGTTCTTGCCATTTTGGATGACCGTGCAGACAGCAGGACCGATAAATATGAGCAGGAATGGAATGGTTTCTGGCAATTCTTCAATGTGATGCAGTTTGATAAGCGGTTCGCCGCGGTCTGTTACACAGGACTGGATTCGCATGCGTATGTCGCACTGCCTTATGGTCAGGCCAATGCCGTGGCGGAGGATAATTCGCCTGCTCAATCTGCAGGAGAAGGCTGGGCGGAAATTCGGGAAATGCTCTTTGATGATGAGACGATCAGAATTGCAGACATTCTTGAGGAAAAGAGTATTTCTGCTCCGGAAGAAGCAGGTTATGAACTGGCAGATGATTCCGGTGAGGTTATCGCCGAAATAGAACTTGCGTGGATCAGGCGCAAGGTTGGATATATGACAGCGGATCAAATATCTGACCGTGCAAATGCTGAAAGTGCAGGATGGAGGATCTTTACGAGTGCAGAGGATCTCGAGTTCATTTTCAGGGGGGAATAAGAGATGTCTGAAAATACAAAAGTCGCAATATCCGCTGATTTCCTGAATGCTTTTGCCGCACTGCCGCGGCAGATTCAGGGAAAAGTCACGGTATTTATGAATAAGTTCCGCAATGATCCTGCTTCTCCCGGCATTCACTATGAGAAGCTGAATGCATGCCAGGATAAGAAGATATGGTCAGTGCGTATTGACGATACTTACAGAGGAATCGTAGTGCGGCAGCCTGAAACCGGCGTATACCTGCTCCTCTGGGTAGATCATCATGATGAAGCCTATGCCTGGGCAAAAAACAAAAAATGCGAGGTCAATCCCCGGACCGGAGCGATCCAGATCTATGACATGATCATTACACCACAGGATCTTGCCTCGTCACAGTCTGCTGCCTCGGTACAGGAGTCCAGGCTCTTTTCTAGGGTATCAGATAAAGATCTGATCGAGCTCGGCTTGCCGGAAGATATGCTTTCCTTTGCCAGAACCATAGGAACTTCTGACGAATTCTATGGCAAAAAGAGCAGTTTCCCGGCAGATGCATTTGAAAACTTATCCTGGCTGGTCGAAGGATTTTCATTGGATGAAGTCAGAGCCCTTGCCAGAGAAGAACAGGAATCCGGAAAAGTGTCCGAAAGCCTTGTAGATGCCCTGGACAGCCCCGAGACCCTAAAGTCCTTTGTCGTTGTCGAAGGTGAGGAAGAACTGCGGCGCATCATGGCTGAACCACTGGAAAAGTGGCGCGTGTTCCTTCATCCGACACAGAGAAAGATCGTAAATAAAAACTATTCCGGTTCCGCTCGAGTCCTTGGCGGAGCCGGCACTGGCAAGACCGTCGTGGCGATGCACAGAGCAAAACACCTTGCACCAGGTCTGAGGGATAAGGAACGTATCCTCTTCACAACATACACGGCAAATCTCGCCTCCGATATTCGAGATAACCTTCGGAAAATCTGCACAATGGATGAACTGCGCAGAATCGATGTCATCAATCTGGACGCATGGGTGGCACAGTTTCTTCGTGAACATGGGTATTCCGCAGAGATTGTATATGATGATACAGTGTCAAAAATCTGGGAAGATGCCGTTGCTACTAACGATTTCAGCGGCGAATTTACGGCAAGTTTCTATGAGGAAGAATACAACCGAGTTGTTGTAGCACAGGAAGCATTTACTCTGGAAAAGTATATCAAGGCATCGAGAATCGGTCGCGGCACTCGGCTTGACCGTAAAAAACGTATGCAGATCTGGAAGGTTTTCGAAGCCTACCAGAATATAATGAAGGAGCAGAAGGTACGTGACATCAATACTGCTATGTATGAGTGCCGCCTCTTGCTTTCTAAATCCCCTGCAGAAACCAGATATAGACATGTAATCGTGGATGAAGGACAGGATCTGAGCGCAAATGGATTCAGACTCCTCCGTTCTATTGCAGGTGAAGAACACGATAATGATATCTTTATTGTCGGCGATGCACACCAGCGCATCTACAAGAACAAGGCCGTTCTCTCCAAGTGCGGCATTAATGTGCGCGGACGTAGCAGCATCCTTCGGATCAACTACCGCACCACCGAGGAAATCCGCAAGGCAGCATTTGCCCTTCTGAACGGCATCTCCTTCGATGACCTCGATGATGATTTTGATACCGGTGATAAATGCCAGTCACTGACGCATGGGAAAGCACCTAAGGTGCTCCGCTTCAGCAGTGCCAATGAAGAGTTTGATGCAGTGCTGAAAGAGATCAAAGGACTGATCGATGGCGGCGTTTCAGCCAAAAACATTTGCGTGGTTGCCAGGACACATAAACTGTTGGACGACTACGCCTCACAATTTACCGCAAATGGCCTGCGCTGCTATGAGATTAAAGGCAGCAAAGCTGACGACCGTGGACTGGATGGAATAAGAGTTGCAACCATGCACCGTGTCAAGGGATTGGAATTTCAGTACATCTTTATCGTTGCCGCTAACAAACGGATCATTCCCCTGGCCTCAGCCATAGACCACACAGACTCCGTGAGCGAAAAGGAAACTATTACCGCTGAAAAGTGCCTGCTTTATGTTGCTCTCACAAGAGCCCAGAAAGGGGCTTACGTGAGTGGATATGGTCAGATTTCAGAGTTTTTAGAGTAATTAATGGGGTCGCATTATTGACGTGAAATATAAGAGAATATATACCTTTAGCAACAGTCTTTTGTGGACAACGCAAGTTCCGACAAATATATGCTTGAGAAATATTGGAAATAATACAGCTGACACATTTATCAATGGAAACAGTGGAAATAATGTTAATCAGCGGTGATTCAATTTGGAGCATAATGCTTGATAACAGCTTTCCTTAAGTTTACGACAATGAATAATAGTTTAAAGAAATGGGGATAGATGCTGAATAATGAAACTCTATATCATTGGAAATGGATTTGACAGAGCACATGGTCTTAAGACGTCATACTGGGATTTTAGATGCTATCTTAACAGATACGCAGAACAATTTCTTGTGGAATTTGAAAAACTATACGGTCATTATCCATTCGATCCGGATGAATATCATGTACCCAAAAGCAAACAGAAGGAACTTATGAAGCGTCGTGATAATGCGCTCAATGAGACTATGTGGAAGACATTCGAAGAATCGATTGGTAATCCTGAAGAAACTGAGTTTGATACAATTTGTGACTCAACTATTGCAGCGATGAAGGAACTGGACTCTGGACCGATAGGAATAGAAGATACCTTAAACCTATATTTTGAGGAACAATTTGGATTTGTGAAAGATTTGCAGAATTATCTTTTAAAATGGGCAAAAAAAATAGAATTGAAAAACGCATCAATTAAGAAGGATAGTCTAAAAAACAATACGACGGATTTCTTTCTCACCTTTAATTATACGCCAACACTAGAATGTGTTTATGGCATTCCCGTCTCTCATATTTGTCATATACATGGGGGAATACCTCCATATTGTAGTCACAATCCTGTTATTGGGCACGGGAATCGTGAATCTATAATGAAATGGAAAAAATGGAAGGACGAGAATGTTATTCTTTTCGATGAGGGAGGTTCTAGCAAATGCAGAGCAATAGTAAACTTCTATTCTCGAACATTCAAGGATACAGAGCAGATGATAGGAAAACATATGGATTTCTTTCATGGATTACAGAGAATAGAAGAAGTTATTGTAATCGGCCATTCTTTGGGGAAAGTAGATATCCCATATTTCGAGAAAATTGTTGAAATAAATGGAAAAGACACTCCTTGGACCATATTATACTATTCTAGCTCGGAAAAAGACGCTATGGAGAGAATAATAAGAGCACTTGGAATTAAAAATGTTAATATGACCTCCAGTATAGACTACTGGGACAGATGATATTATTGCTAAAACCTTCCTTCGAAGAGATGTTGACGGAGTTGAAGCAGGGATTAAATGGAGAGTGGATTTAACAGCACGACAACAAAAGACTTTACCGGTACCCATTTATATGGATAGAACCAAACAGGTTTACTACCAATCACATCTGCCGTTGATCTTGGCACTGTTTCATCCGAACCAGTCGGAAGTTTCAATCCGATTTTCTAAAACAGTGCTAAGGACGCAGTTTTGAAGAGCTGGGAGTGGAGTAACGAATGCCAAATAAAATATGTAAGATTGTATATTTTGATGAAGAATCTATCACTGACTATGTTCAGATTGTTGCTGGAGGAGAATTAGAAAAGACCGAAGAGCTTCTTAAATCAAAGGAAGTTACGAGGGAAGCCTCAGGAAGTGCAAGTGGAAAAGCAGGAATAGGTGGTGTTTTTAAAGCTCTGCTTGGATGGGAAGCGTCTGCTGAAGGAAATGTATCTGGGGGTCTTTCTTTCAACAGCAACAACATGGTGAGAAACATAGTTAAGAATACAATATTAACAGATTTCTTGCAGATTATAGATGATAATGAGTCCAAAAAGGCAGTTTCAAAAACTACAAAGGGTGCAATAAAGAAGTTTGACGGTTATGTAATCTCTGCAGAAAAAAATTCATTATCTTACATGGTGATGGTTTCCCCATATTTATCAATGTTTCGAAATGGAACATCTATTCCTGCAGGAGAATTCAATATTGCAATAGATAAACTTGAAAGTACGTTGAAAAACGCAAAGGGCTACTATGAATTTGTAGGTACAAAAGGGAGAAGCAAGGTTGTCTTACGGTTTAATATTAATTCATTTAGGAACGGTTACAAAATCTCGGATTTGCTAAAGATGAATCTTGCTATTTATGCAATTAAAGTCGGAAAGACATCTCTTGATATGTTGAATGTAAGCAAAGAACTAGATATGGATGTTTCGATTATTCCAAAGGATAATCCCTCGTATAGAGATGATGAAGAGGATTTAAGTGCTTCTTCTCCGATAAACAAAGAATTAGATGTTTTTGATGTTCTTCTGGCAGGGGTAGAATCAGATGACTGATAAAGTAGTTATTTTTATCGGATCTAAGAGGGATTTTGATGCCTATCTTGATTCAGTAATAGATGAATATGATGAGACAATACCATTTATGGAATTAATTCAGCATTATAATGCACGGCTAAGGCCAAATGAATCAGGCGTTGGAGAAGAAGCTCTTTTTAGTAAAATAAAGGTTCAAAACTGTGTCGTGAGGGCAGATGATTATGGTTCGGTGCTCCCGCACGTTCTTTCTAATTTTACGGTAATTGTAACATTAAATTATGATATTGGAACTTTATATGTTCATAATCCCCCACGTAGAGTTGTTGAGTCTTTACGCGCAGGATATGGGGATGAAATTGAGTATCATGAAAGTAAGTATCCCGAACTGAGCAGAGAAGTGCTTCAAAAATTATATACTGGAATAAATAAAGATGTATTGGGGCAGGAAGAATGTAAGCGCCAGATAATAAGTGGATTGTATAGACTTACCACTGGTTCAAATACTAAGCCAGTAGTTTTAATGTTATATGGACCGTCTGGAGTGGGGAAAACAGAAAGTGCAAAAAGCATAAGCAAATCACTGGGAGGAGAACTTCTTCGTGTTCAGTTTTCTATGATGCAGACAGAGGAAGCATATAATTACGTTTTTGGGTCGGAACATTCAAAGAGTAGTTTTGCCCGAGACATGGCTGGAAGAGAATCGAATGTCATTTTAATTGATGAGTTTGACAAAGTAAATCCCGCTTTTTATAACGCTTTTTATGAACTGTTTGACGAAGGAAAGTATGTGGATACAAATTATGATGTGAGTTTAGGTCAGGCTGTTTTTCTGCTAACGTGCAATTTTAGAAATGAGGCAGAAATTCAAAAAGTATTAGGCCCAGCGATGTTTTCTAGGATAGGTTGTTGTATTGAATTTGCCGATCTTACGGCTGAACAAAAACAAGATATCATAGACCGCTGGTATACCTCTGTAATAGAGTCGTTAAGAGCTGATGAAAAAGAATATGTATCTTCAACAAATATTAAGGAGTGGTTTTTAAAAAACGCTGAAAGATATAATAATATCCGAATTCTTAAAACCAAGTTAGAGAACGCCATATTCGAGAAACTAACGGACCATTATATCATTAATAAGGACTATACAAAGTAAAGATATGCGGGTATTAAGGTATCACTCTTTGTTGTAACATGCGTTTCAAAGAATCTTTTATTGAATCTGGTGTGGAGATAATTGATGTTTGGTACAGTTATAGTGGATGCATATCGACAGTCAGAAATTGGAGAAATGGCTGCTGCTATTGAAGATATTTGTAGCCCCAATGATTCCTATGGATGGGCCTCTGCTGGAATATATTGTTTTTGGGATTATTGTATGGAGGAAATACTCTATATTGGGCTGGCTGGTGACCTTTCAGAAAGATTTAAACAGCACAATGGTATCTTACCTTTAAAGCAGGGATCAAAACAAAAGAACATAGAAAAATACTTTTCAAGTAACGATACTTTAGGCTACACAATTTTTGTTCAATCCCCTTTGTCGCAGCCATTAGTACATAGAAACAAAGATCAATATCAGGCGTTTGCAAGGCAAAGAAATGCGCCTGTCGGAGATCTATTAAGCAAAGAAGGCAATGATGACATCCATCGTGTAGAGGGTATATTGATAGAGGCATTTCGGAGGAAGCGAGGACATCTTCCGCCATGGAACGAAATAGGTGGATCTATACGTGGACAAAACGCAGTTATGCCCAACAACTATAATATTGTCCGATGTTTTTCAAAACCAGGCGATTATATTCTAAATCCCATCATGTCAAGATCCACAATTCGAGAATTATCGAGTAATCCCACATATACTTCTTTTGAAGTATTTCTTCATGCGGTCAGAATGTACATGCTAATATTTGGAATGGACTATAAAGACGCCTTAAAGCTCACAGTTGAAAATGACCCAGCCCACATATATGATTTCATGAAAAAAGAAAAGTATCTGAATAAGAAATTAAAAATTTAAGCATATATTGGATATCATAAAAGCGGAGCTGTTCGGCAGAGATTCTAACCTTGGAGACATCAGGCGCGTAGACATCGACAGGCTTGTGCGTGAGCAAAGCAAACAGTACCTGCACTTCCTGGAAGACTGGTATCAAATGTGCCGAATTGAAAGAGCTGATTAATGCGCTATTTGGATTAGCTTGGGTGGCTAAGGCATTATCAGAGTTCTTCTGACAGAACTTTTTTCAAACATTACATCCGTGACGGCGCTGTTCAGAAGCCGATCCACATCCCATTGCGGAACTGTCTTTGGATCCAGCCAGTCATGGAGAAGGCCGGAATCTGATGAATCAAAGATCACGGGCATTTTACTGTGGATAAACATCAGATCATCGGAAGCATACTGCATCAGGATTATAAAGTGTGGGATCCTTACACCGTCCAGTTCTTCTATCCTGTACAATCCGGCAAGAAGTGTTACTGCAGAATTGTGTGTCTGGATCATGTATCTGTCTCCTACAGGTGTAGATTCCTCCCCCGGAATTCGGCCATTTCCCATATATGTAAATCGCAGGTCAGATTCCGGAGACTGATTCCCATGGGTGTCGTACCCGATCTCCGGATGTAGCCTTTCCCACTCGTAATACCAGGATGCAGGAATCAGGCAGCGATGCCGATTCCATGCGTCCAGCAGGATTGTATTTCTGGTTTCAGCCAGGAACTCCGTGTCCAGCCTTGTAATTAGGGAACTCTTTCCGGAAAATCCCCAGACCATGGGATATACATGCCCTTCGCCGCTTTTGTCCGGAGCTATGACGGGAACAATGTCTCCAGGTCGGACTTCGCCCTGCGTTACAACGGGCTGTGCAAGTTTAGCACTTATGCGTTCCCGGAGTTTGTGATGTGCAGCCGCTTGTGCAATGCCTCTTAATGCCCGTGAGTCTTCCAGAAAGTATGTTGTGCACATGCGCGGATGCACCTCCTCTTCTATCGATTCGCTCTATTTCTCACTTCAAATATCTGTCAATGAATTCCCGCAGGACAATCTCATTTCCTGTGTCTGTATCGGATTCGCCCGGCAGATCCTCTTCCGGATGGATCCTGCGATATCTTTCAACGTCCTCGGATGCGGCAATGCATGCCGGATCCAGTTTTCCCAGCACTCTTCCAATCAGGTACACACGGTTTTCTTCATCAAATCGCATCAAAGGATAACGCGGGTTGAGGGACACAAGACCGTCATCTGCGTATTCTTTTATATAGGTTTCATTTCCGACGATAAAAGCTCCAATTTCCCCACGCTTCAGCCCGGGCGCGTCCGGAACACGTTCTACAAGGACCAGGTCTCCGCTGTGGTAGTCCGGCTCCATACTGTCTCCATTGACAGGAAAGACACAGTTTGCGCGGCGTCCTTTTGATCTTCCCGCAGTTTTACTGAGCATATCTGAATAGAGATAGATCGGAAGCGCCTTCCCTTCAAATTCTGATGGGTCTCCGCAGCCGGCAGCCAGAGACTTCTGATAGAATTGCAGCCGCCGAAGCAGTGGGGTCTCTTCTGCTTCCTGCACACGGAGCATCTCTTCTGCCATACTCTCTACCAGCCTTGCATTTCCGGGTTTCAGCTTCCGGAAATTATCGATCAGCCTTTCTTCACGCCGGGAATATTGTTCTCCAGGGCTTTCCATTCCGAACAGTTCATATAGATCAATGCCCAGAACCTCACAGATTCCGGGGATCAGGTTGATGTCCGGCCGGGATCTCCCGTTTTCCCAGTTGCTGACTGCATTGGGTGTCACACCGATGGTTTTAGCCATAGCCTTCTGTTCGATCCCTGCTTTCTCCCTGAAGCGGCGGATCTGCTCACAGATAATAGGTATCGCAGGAACCTCTACAGGTTTCTGCGTCTTCAGGTCTATGATATTTCCTTCGGCGGGGGTCGAACGCTCGATACTTCTTCTAGGCATGATCATCTCCTTTCTGCAGCCATGTATGTTCGTGTACTATTTTAGTACATAAATAGTGTTGTGTAAAGAATTTAAATATATTTACAATCAATCATTTATGTGCTATGTTTTTAGAACAGATGTTCCATGTGCGGGAGAAATGCACTCCTCAGCGGCTGCAGGAGTGGGCCGGTGGAGCCCGCAGACCAAATATGACCGATTATTTTTAACATTTCTCAGGAGAACAGAGCGATGAAGAATGGAAGAACTGGAAGCAACTATGTGGAGCCGCCTGATGACAGCAGAATGGAGGGATATAAGACGGATCGTTCAGATGCAGGCAGCATGTGCTGTACCGGCATGCAGAATGGTGATTTGAAAAATGGAAATACAGAATTGTCAGACATAGACTCCGCAGAGTCCTAGAGGTATCCGGAGGTTGAGAACTGCGCGGAGGATAATATACCTGAAGGGACAGAACCAGGAGATGGATTCATCCGGCGCCGGGATCAGACAGATCGGGACAATCCTGAAGGAAGCAGGGACTCTCCTGTGCCGGGAGGGGCGGTGCAGGAAGGACAGACACAGGACGGGCAGATGCAGAGAGGACAGGGTCCGCATGCTGCCGTTGAGGAGGAGCAGAAAACCCTGTTCCTGCCGGATGTCATTTCAATGACGAAATACTTTTGTGACCACTACAAACTGGCTTTGTACTCTTACCTCAACCATTGCCTGAGGGACGGGTCGCTTGCCCGGACCGTCGGGTTTTCCTTTCATGATACCTGGCTGAATAAGCGTTCCTGCGATTTTCCGGACTTTTCATATTGGAAGATTGATCGTGAGAGCTTTTACACAGATGTCTCTGTACATCTCTCCCTTAAAACAGGCAGGGGGATACGGCACTGGCACGGGACACTGGTCATTTATTGTGAAGGAGACCGGTGAGATTCAGAAAGTCGCCATGGTCGATGCACCGAAGGGGACAAAGACAACCACGTCTTCTTCCAGTGGTGGTGGCGGCAGTTCGTCCACTCCCAAGGGCAGCAGTTCCACTCCTTCCTCCTCCATCCAGAGGCAGCACAGCAACCCCCAGACAGGTGACACCACAAATGTCATTTTGTGGATCGTGCTGATGGTCGTTGCAGGCGTCTTTGCGGGATCCTTCTGGTATGTAAAAAGAGAGATGGATAAGGAAAAGGGAAAAGAGTGACCCAGGTAACGAGTGACAACCGCTTCGTTATTAGAAAACATTAGAACGTTAGCCGCAGCAGACAATCTCATTGTGCAGTCTCCGTTTACTAACAGCGGAGACTGCACAGATAAAGTAGAAAGGAGAAAAGATAAATGTCCGAATGGAACCTATACGGATTATCTAGAAAAGAAACTTTCGATAATAGTCTGACACCAGAGAGACTAGATCGAGATTTGCGCAGGTATCAAAACGAAGTAGGTGAAGATTTTGATATAAAGGATTTGGTTCATATCAGAGAAATTCAAGCGCTGTCTCTGATTGCTGAAGCCATAAACGATGCCCCGGAGTTTCTGATAGACCAAATCGGAAAGATGAGGAATGGGATGGATGCTGGAACGATTCCAACCAGCCTGGACGTCGTTTCGGATGCAATCTCTGAATTGGCAGAAGCCGTTAGGGAACATGACTAAGACTGCAAGATCTATACAGTCATATTCTACCAATCGGCCAAATGTGACTCGGCACAAAAGAGGCACTTGCCAAATGTTCTGTGATGGGTATCTACGTGCATTTATACCAGTGGTTGAATGACATTCCTGGAAACCTGGTTTATCATATTCATACAGGTAACAAATTTACGAAAGGAAAAACTGCGAGGATTACTAAGATGATGGCTATGTTTGTTTTGTTCAGCTCATACGTTCTGTATCTGTCCCTTCTGCTTTCCGGCAGCAAGGTTACTTTGGCG
>Ga0256407_10005940_pt1 | contig 19191 bp, 17 predicted proteins | sample RumenRJG_04DNA_FD_193489 | JGI IMG/M metagenome (GOLD analysis project Ga0256407, IMG submission 193489) | Bovine rumen microbial communities from Lethbridge, Alberta, Canada - RJG_04 | ecosystem: Host-associated > Mammals > Digestive system > Stomach > Rumen | place: Canada: Alberta... | reverse complement strand
CAAGCCATGGGTGGTTGTTGTCTGCCCATGTCTTTGCGTACCAGTGAATGCTTCTTGTATTGGGTGTCTTCCGCAGCAGACCAGTGATGTCGTCGAATGGGTTGAAGTATTCGTTGGGATAGATGGTGATGCTGTCGATGGTCTGTATTTCGTCTTTCAATATCAGTCCTCGCTCCTGCATGATCTTGGTTACCATAGGTATCATGGTAAAGGGATTGCGGTTGCCGTCGGGGAGGTAGAAGTCGAGTTGCTCAAAACCTTTCAGAATTTCGGCATAAATGGCATTGCCTTTCTCCGCCCCAAGTCCCAAACCAGGATTGATGGAAAGAATTGGTGACGCACTTCTCACATTGTCGAGTTCAAATCCCATGAATGCTCCCTTTGCGACGATGTCGTCCATCGGACGAATCACTTCTACGTCGGTATCGAAATACAACCCTCCATGGTGATAGAGAATCCAGAACCGGGCATAGTCGCTCACGAAAGCGTATTTTCCTGCTTCATAAGCGTCATGGGCGTATGGAATGCTGTTTACATCGAAGTTGTCTTCATTCCACTCCTTGACATGATATTCAGGGAAAAATTTCTGCCAACTGGCGATGTAGCGTTTTGCTGATTCTGGCAATGGGTTTCGCCCAAACCAACAATAGTGTATTGTGCGAGGAATCATTTGTCGTTTTTGATTGTCGTGAACGATAAATGTTGAGTCTGCTTCACCATAGTTCCTGAGGGTATGTTTTCAGATATGACACAGCCTGCCCCTATTAGACAGTTGTCGCCAATAGTGACTCCTTTCAGGATGATGACATCAGATGCTATCCAACAGTTTTGTCCGATTTGGATTGGGGCAGTGTTGAGTTCTTGACTTACCCCCTCTTTCGAGGAGAACTTGTGGTTGTTGTCGAAAATCTTTACTCCTGGTCCGAAAATACATCCCCTGCCAATACTGATGGCATTTTGGCAACTGATGATGCAATATCTGTTCATGTAAACATGGCTGCCAATCTGCAAGACACCATCTCCATGTGCTTCTATACAACATCCATTGGCAAACTCACAATTCCTACCTATTGAGAGATTGGCCTTATTGAAAATCTTCAATGCGCATCTCGGACTAATCCGCTGTATGGGATGCACTTGATAGTGGTTGCCATGAATGATTTTGTTGCTCCCCCATCTCAGCATATTGTAGAATAGTAAAAAGAAAAGTCTAATCATTTGAGTATAGTTTTTCTATTTCCTTTTCATTTCCATAATGGTGCGTTTGCAAATAGGATGTGATGTCGTTGCGAAGAGGGATGTCGCGTATGAAATCCGCCAAACCTCTTGCTGCTCCCTTGGCTTCGTTGGGAACGATGATACCATCTTTTCGGTCTGATACTTGACTTTGGGCCGTTGCATAAGCGGTGATGACAACGGGTTTACATAGAATCTGAGCCTCGCGTACAGTCACGGCTTTCCCTTCGTATCTTGAAGGTTGGACATAGATGTCACAAGCATCGATATAAGGATATGGGTTGCTCTTCTTTCCGATGATAATGAACCGGCCTTTCATGTCATGTTTCTCTATCGCAGCCCTGATGAGGCCCTCATCACCTCCATATCCGATGATATACCAGCGACAGTCGATGCCATCTTCTACCAAATACTTGCATATTTCCACAGCCCTGTCGAACGCCTTTGGGTAGGAGAACCGCCCGACAGAACATAATTTCAACCCTTCATATTGGTTGATGAGAGCCAATTCATGTTCTCCTTCTATCCTTTTGGCTTTTTCCCTGACAGCAACTTCGGAAAGGATGTTCTCAAAAACGAACACCTTGCTGGCCAGTTCAGGAAATTTCGTTAAGAACGAATTGGCTACATCCTGAGAAACAGCCGCTATTTTGTCGTATGCAGCCCATACGGGATATTCATCTTTCGTATCAATATCCACGTAAGAGTAATCAGTGTGTATCCAAGCCCACTTCTTCTTTGCTTTCACTTTATCCCTCACGATGTTGTGTGGAATGAGATAACTGATGGCTAAGTCGTATTCCCCCCGATTCTTCAAGGATGGAAGAAATGGTGTGGTACAGTCTGCTACGTATTGGAATATGGCAATGCTTTCTTTTGCTTTGGTCCTTTTCTTGTATCTATTATATTTCCATTTGGCAATGATTCGCCCTAATGCAATGAGTAGATGACCTTGTCGAACTGTTTCCTTGACGGGATTGGTCAAACAACTATATGATTTAATTTCTGGCAAGAGGTTCACTTGTGGAGGAATGTCGCTCAATAACTCTCCATGATGACAATATACGAATAGGTCTACTTCACAGCGTTTATAATCTATAGCATGTAGCATCTCAATAAGCGAACGTTCGGCACCGCCTATCTCCAAATACTGTATAGCTATGAAAATCTTCTTTTTCATGGAATCAATTATCCAAACAATAACTTCATATACTTTTCGGGAAGCACCCATTTCAATAAGTAATAGGTTGTAACGCTAAAGGCAATCGCGGAGAAGAAACCTGTCAATGTTCCTCTGCTGAAATAATAGTCGTAGATAAGGAGAAACGGAAAGTGAAGCAAGTATATGGCTGTGCTCAGTTTTCTTATGGAAATAGAGAGCAGGTCACTGATATTTATGTTAAGGTTTCTTGCCAATATAAATAATGAAACAGCAATGAAAACTTTCATGCAACTGATTCCCCAATAATTATCTTCGAAGGTTTTGGCAATGATAGAAATAAAAAAGACAATTATCAATAATCTCGTTTTGAATTTGGTTGGATGTGAAGCGAAGTAATAACCAATGCACATATAAAAGAGTCCTACATTAAGAAAGTTCCTTTCCGATCCAAAGACAATATGAATGAAAACAAAAAGAATATTGTTGTTATTATATGGAGAATTGTATATCAATCCAACAATAAACAATATAACAGCAATGAAGAATAATAGTTTTTCTTTTCTTTTTACTGAAAAAAGAAAAATAATAGGACTGCACATAATCATTGCAAGCAAATACCAGTAGATGCCACAACTGCCAGAAAATAGGAACATCCTAAACAGGTAAATAATCTTAACTGGAAATGAATAATCGGGATGCCCCCATTCTATGCACATCCAAGATACAGGAAGGGTGATTATTGACCATGCGATATACATTTTTGTTACACGCAATACGTATTTTTTGAGATATGTCGTTGAGTTGTTATTTCTTGTCAATCCTTTTTTAAAGAGATAGCCAGATGTAATAAAAAAGAACGGTACTCCTATAATCGTTATGTTGTTTCTAAACCATGTGGATAATAGTCCTATATTATCAATATAAGAATGACCATACACGATGAGGAAAGCACAGAACAGTTTTGTTATGTCTATTCCATGTTCTATTGAGCGAGATGTGTTGACAGCAGTCTTCAATTGTCAGTGATCTATCCAATACTCACAGTTTATCACTTTATTACTGTCTCCTTTTATTTTCATTCAGTTGCTTCAAGTTTTATAGACTTGAATCGTTTTTCAACTTGGGCAGAAAGTATAGAGTTGATAATGTTTTCTGACGCACTTTTGCCAACGGGTATTTTCAGGTAAGTGTCGTAGAATTCTTTTCTTTTGGGAGCCATTGGGTCATCTCCGGAGATAACCATTTGAATGAAATGTTCGATGTCGTCAGCATTTTTACCCATATAATGCAGGTTGAAGGCGGTTGTGGCAAAATCGTTGAGTTTTCCGTTTTTGTGTTCCTCTCTCACTAAATACATTACAGGATGCTGGGAGTAATGATATTCGATGCTGAACGAAGAGCAGTCGTGTATCATGGCATCAGAATGGATGAAGAGAGAGGCATATTGTCCTTCTTCCAATTGGGTGTTATCCATTGTTGCCCATTCTTGATAATAATTGTCGGTCTTTTCTTTTCCCCACATGTATTCTAGTTTCCCCCTTAAAGCAGGGTGGGGCTTGAATGCAAACTGTACCTTATCGCTATATTTCTTTGCCAGTAATAGCATGGTGTCGCTATAGGTGAGAAAAGTGGAGAAATGCAACCATTCCTGACTGCTGATGGTGTGGTGTGGCGCATAGATGATTCGCTTTTTCGGCTTCTCTTGTGGCTTCCATGGATTATCCGAAGAAACCTGCTTGTAGATGTCAGTCATGGGGAGACCTGTACAAAGACAATTGCAGGCTTTGTTGGGCATAAAAGATGGGAGATTCTTCATCACCAACTTGTTCTCGAAATAATTCTGCCAAGCCAAATTGTTCATAATAGCATGGTGGAACTGGTTGATATCGTTGCCATGAAAAGCATAATCCACGAAACAGAATAAAGCATAGAAATTTTGGTAATAATCATTTTTCTTTTCGAAAGTACCGTATGGTTGTTGATAGAAGATAATGTCGGGACGGATGCGACTTTTGATGGTCTGCCTTTCTTCAAGCATAAGATAAGGATAGCCCTTTTGTTCAAGATAGTTTTTTAGACTTTCTGTGTCATATGGCTTTCCTGAAGGCTCTATCATGATGAGTGGCTCAAATCGCTTGTTCTCTTGCATCAGGTTAAAGAGCGCCTCTGTTTTCCACATCCCAAGGTTGAAAAGCACGAAGAGCACTTTGATTTTCTCCTTTTTTCTGATTCTGCGGGCAAGGATAGGGACATATATGGAATGATAGGCACGGTAGAACAATCTGAAAAAGACGTTCCTCACCGTGTCATTGCTCAAGAGGCTGTGCCTGATGCGATATAAAAACGAACTCATACAATAACCTTAAAAAGTGAAAATATGCCTACAATGCTTGATATAAAAGGGCGCATTCTGAAGACATGTGAAGATGTTGCCTTTTACTGATAATACATGAAGGCTTTTTTTCAGAAACTTAGTCTCATTGTCGTTGAGGTCAACCCTTTTGAGTATGGTTTGGACCATTTCTGTTCTTCCTTGGGGAATTTCATTGCCAACCAGCAATTTTATAAACAGTTTGAACATGATCCATTTATTGAACTGATTAGTCCTTGAGCCCGTGACATTTTTCCCCGTCATGCGGTATTGGATTACTTTTTCATGGGTGAAAGTCATTCCACAATAACATCCCAATAGAGAAAACCATACATCATGAAAATGTATTTCCTCGGGTATCGGAAGAGCCTTCGCTAGAAATGATTTTTTCATCAGCATCGAGCAGCCAATAAAAGGACTTATAGAAAATAATATCCTGCAAGATTTTTTGATACTGTCTCTAAAGACATATCGGTATTGTTGTGAATCTTCGTAATATCTGTTTTTATAGACATTGTCATCTTTATCTATCATGTCACAATTTCCAATGCATAGCAAGTTGTCGCCAATGTTGTTGAGCAGGATTTCCAAATGTCGGGGATACCAAATGTCATCTTGGTCGCATAAGGCAATATATTCGCCTTTTGTAAGGCTTATTGCTTTTTCAAAATTCTTTTTGAATCCCATATTTTCCTCATTGCGGTGAATGTGGAATCGCTCATCACTTTTTGCGTATCGCTCAAGAATTTGCCAGGTGGAGTCCAGGGAATGATCATCGCAGACCACAATCTCGAAGTCTTGAATGGTCTGATGAAGGATGGAATGGAGTTGTTTTTCAAGATACTTTTCACCATTATAGGTGGCCATGGCTATAGAAATCATTCGCCCCGTATTTTATAGTTAAATCATTTAAAGAATATATTGATACACTTTTTCAGACATCTCCTTTTTCGCCCCTTATCATATCGAATGTTTGCCAAGGACCATATCTTTTCTGTGTCTTGTGACAACAAAGCATCCATCTCCTCTGATGTTGATTCCCCTTCATAAAAGGATTGCATACGCTTGAATACTTCTCGCTTTCCCAGTTCTTCTTTTAGGAAAGAACAGATTTGCGCTTTGCTATCATGTTGATATTCCATGCGTTGACAAATGTCGGAGAAGATATAGTTCTTGTATTCGATAAACAGCGTCTCATATCCTTGGGCGTATTTGTACTGGTCTAATAAATGCAATCGAATATCGCTGAATTCGTAGAGTTCGCAAAGATGAGGGTTGTATTTGGAAGTCCCCCCGCCGTAGCGATAGACATATATATGCTTGTTGGAGACATATATGGAATTGATATAAGGATGCAGTATCAGATTGAAATATTCGTCCTCTCCCATAGTTCGGATGGTGTCGCTAAAAAGCGATACTTCTGACATCGCTTTATCGATGACGGCTTTCTTGTAGAGTTTTCCACACATCTGAACAGGCAGAATATTCACTCCCATATATGAGATGTAGTATTTGTCCCATAACTCGGGACGTGTGATTTTCCTATCTGCTATTTCACTTGGCCATTGCTCTTTTCTGCGAATAGGCCCCATTTTACGGATGAATTGCCCTGCAACAATGTCTACGTCTTCACGTAAAATGATGTCGTATAATGTCTGTAACGCTTTAGGCGGAAGATAATCGTCGGAATCGACAAAAGTAATATACTCTCCTTTCGCTGCCTTCAGTCCATCACGCCGGGCAAAAGACACGCCTTCGTTTGTCTTGTTGATGACAACGATACGGCTGTCTTGGGCTGCGATGTCTTGAATAATTGCCAGACTGTCATCAGTACTGCCATCGTTAACTACGATTACCTCCAAGTTAGCAGAGTCTTGTTGGAGAATGCTTTTTAGGCATTTCTCCACATACCGTTCTTGATTATAAACTGGTACGATGGCACTGATTGTTAATTCTTTCATTTGTATTGGAGATATGTGTTCAGTGATTGATAAGTCTGTCACAGTCGTTGATTATCTTTTGATACTAGTTAATAAGTATACTTTAAGACATTCAATATGAATTTTTTTGAAAAATCTATTACCTTGTTCAATTTCATATTGATAGGGTCATATTTTATTTCTTCCAATAACCCGGAATGAAAATCAGAAGTAATATGTTCCTCAAGTTGCAGATCCTTCAACAAACTAACCAATCTTTCGTTTAAGGCTTCTGTTCTTTTTACCACACAGAAATCTTTGTTGAAAATCAAGGCAAATGCTGTTGCGTGAAAAGAGTTTGAAATGATAAAAGAAGCATCTCGAACCAATGATATGAAATCAATGGGACCTGTATAGGTATAATTCTTTTTGGCGAAATTCTTTTTAAAGGGACCGACATTATATATAGAGAGTCCTTTAAACTTTGCTATAGTTTTTGCAATTTGGTCGATGATGGGACTCTTGTCAAAATCATAAATGAGAATATATTTTTGGTTATTTAGACCTATGTTATTGCCCATATGATGCCATTCATCTTTTGATAGTAAGAATACAGGGTCACAAACAGCAACAACGTCATTTCTTCCCAACGAATTTATTAATTTGACAGATGATGATTCTCTGACGGATACATAATCAAGTCTTTTAATCATTTGACTCATAAAAGAACAACATTCTTTAGGAATCTCATTCGTTGCAAGGCTAGCAGCGTAGGACATTTTTATCTTGTTTTGAGGCACAAAATCCAAGTAAAACGCTGGGTCTCGCCCGTTTCTAAACTTTGGATTCCAAATCTGGTCACTGCCTGCAATATATACATCTGCTTCTGGTGGATTAGCCTTTAATTCTTCATTAGAAGAGTATCGCTGAGTAAGGTGTAAATACTGTTTTGTAAAAGAGTCGAATGCTTTTTTCCTCTTTAATGATAAAACCCTTCCTGGAAGTTTTGCCATTAGATAAAGTTGTCTAATGATGGGCTTATCATATTTCGGATTATATATACCCCAAAGTTTATTGTGACCACTTAAATAATGGGGTTTGTAATCTATTATCTCCACTTCATGACCTAATTCTTGAAGATATTTTTGTAAGGCATAGGCTTGAAGAGAGGCCCCTAAGTTATAAACGTTGTGACAAGTAATGGTTTTAATCTTCATCTAATAAGTTCTCAACTTTGATAACTTCTTTGTGATAGGTATCATTGTTCTCTTTTTTCAAATTGTTAACTATTTTGTTTCTTAATTCTTCATTTTCTATCATAAGATGAATGTTGCTGGCAACTGATTCAGGATTCATGCTTGCTATTAATCCATTTTCACCGTGGGTTAATTGATCATGTACAACCTTAAAATCTGTTGAAACAATAGGCTTCCCTAATAATTTTGCCTCAGCAATAGTCAACCCAAATCCTTCAGAAATAGATGTTTGAACATAAACATCACAATTAGCCATATATGGATAAGGATTCTCTTTATAACCTAAAATGATAACATTTCCTTCTAATTTATAGTCGGTGATTAATCGTTGTAACTTGGCACGCTCACTTCCTTCTCCCACGAATAACCATATAAAATGAATTCCCTGTTCTTTCAAGACTTTTGCTGTTTTAACAGCAAGGGTATAATTCTTAGGTGCTGCCAACCTTCCTGCTGTAACAATGATGGTCTTATTGTGGTCTGCTTTGAAATCTTGAATAGACTCACTGGCCAGCAATTTTATAAGAGAGGGATTCAATATATCATAAACGCATTTGTATTTATGCTGAAATTGAGGATAATAGTTATTGAGAATTGTTTCAAGTTCTTTACTGACAGGAACAATGACTTGATATAATTCGTAAAAGTTTTTGTTAAAAGATAAGGAATAACCAACACTGGCAATGTCACAATTAACCCAGGCAATTCTCTTCTTGGCTTTTATTTTCGTTGGAACCAGATATGTGGGTATTCCTTGTTGATAAGCAACTGCCACGTTAAAAGTTCCACTTACACCTTTCATAAAACGTCCCTTGTATTTCCATAAAGTCTCAGCCCCATGCTCTTTCTTGCCAAGCCTTTTGTTGATTCTGATAACGACAGAAAATAGAATGCTGGATAGGCTTAGGAAGATTCGTTCAAGAAAATTATACTTTGGAGTCGGTAAAACATTGATGTGGTTTGGAATACATGATTCCAAATTACCTCCACGAGAGCGAATCCACAAGTATATTTCAAATTTGGATTTGTCTAGTAGGGATAATAAGGAGACTAAACTTTTTTCTGCGCCACCACAATTCAAAGAATCTATTACAAACAGAACTTTTTTCCTCATTTTATAAGTTTACGTATGCAATCGTATAAATACCATTGATGATATACTAATAGATATGTTAGAATGAATTCTGTTTTTGTTGCAGCTCTTTTGTATTTCTTATAAACGTCAATTTCTAAAGTTTTTAATTTCGATATTCTATTGCCAGATGATTTCTCTTTATAAATAGCCCTAATGACTCTATCTAAAAAATAGGGTAGGGAGGAACAAAGGTAATCAAAAGCATAATCTCTTATATTAAGGGCGTTCTTGAGTTTTAAAAGCGTATTCTTATATTCATTGTAATTGTATAATTCTTGCTCATAGGAAGAAACAGTTGTGGATAAAGAACCTTTTCTTATCATATAACAATAGTTGCATCGGTCGATAAATGCAATCTTTGATTCCTTGAATGTAGAACAAACAGTTATGTAGTTCATCATAAATAAGCAATCTTCAGCAATATTAACATCATTGTTAAAATGAATGCTATATTTGTCGATGATACTTTTTTTATACATTTTCCCAACAGAGAAACCATGTTTATAAATGGAAAGATGGTTAAATAGAGTATTATAATCTGATGTGTTGCAGATTAATTCCGGGAAACTTATTTTCTCTCGGGCAACACCTCCTCTGAATACTTGCAATCCACTTATACACAAATCGACATCCTCATGATTGGAAACGATTTTATACATTTCGGATAAGTATGTGGGAAGAACTGTGTCGTCAGAATCGACAAAAACAATCCATTGGCCATTTGCAATTCTTATTCCAGAATTCCGTGCTGCTGATGGCCCAAGATTATTTTGATGGTAAACCTTTATACGTTTATCTTTCGTGCTCCATTCCTGGCACAATTCCAAAGATTTGTCTGTAGATCCATCATCCACCATGATAAGTTCAAAATCAACAAAAGTTTGATTTAGAATGCTTCTTACGCAATCATTCAAAAAATTGTAAGAATTATAAACAGGCAATATCAATGAAACCCTCATTTAGAAAATTGAAGAAGTTTTTTGTATGGATACAGGAATCCCCATGAGGCTATGGTATAACATAATTTGTAAATGAAACTTGAATGGTGATAATTCCATACTAGTTTCCAAGTTTCAGGATAGCATTTTTCCCATTCTTCCCAATTGATAGGAGACTGTAATAAGAAACTATCTCTTATGTTGATTTTATATAGGTTATATATGTCGTCAAACTTAAAATTCTTCTTTTCAAAAAAAGATGCCAAAAAATCAACGCATTGTTTTCGCTGCAAAATAGTTTGAGTAGTATACTTTTTATGCATCATTGAAGACTCTCTGGTTCTGTCGTAATGATAGAGAGGACGATGAACGTATTCAATTTTAGTTGCATAATAATATAGTCTCATCATTACACAGACATCTTCAAGCATGTTTATGCCGGGAATGGGATAAACATCGTTCTCCGTATATAACAGTTTCTTTACTAGTCTGTTACAGGTACACCACCAGTAATTGCCTTTGTTTGAAATTATGGCTTCATGAGCAGATTTTACCTCATAATGTTCTATTCTTTGTGTATTTGAAAATTCATGATAGAAATCAGATACGACAATATCTGCATTTGTTTCTAATGCCTTATTCAAAAGTGAATCATACATGTCCGGTTCTACCCAATCATCAGAATCACAATTAATAACATAATTGCCTTTGGCTTCGTTTATACCTCTTAAACGTGCATTGCTTAGTCCTAAGTTTGAAGGTTGATGTACAATTTTAACTTGATTATTTCTTTCATTATAGTTTGAAACTACTTTTTCGAGGATAGCGATAGAATTATCCGTTGAACCATCATTGATAAAAATGAATTCAATTCCATCCTTTATGGTTTGTTCCATTAAAGACCGGACACATCTTTCAATGTATTTTTCAACATTATAAACTGGTATTAATACAGAAATGCTCATCAATTAGTGTGCTACTTGTGATATACTCGTTTAATCAATATCGCTAATCTATAAATACCTTTATATAACAAAGCACAAATAGGTACTTGTTGTACTTCTGACAATGAAACAGCCTTGGGGATATCTGTTAATATGCGCTGAGGTATAATAGATTCCAAATATTTGATTTCTTTTCCGTATGTCCTCTTTGTCGAGACTCCATCAGGCTGCATGACGGATACAGTCAAATCAATATGTTTGTATGAAGCACCTCCAACAATAATTGATTTTAAATAAAAGAACCAATCAGCAGATACTTTTATTTCTTCATTATAATAGCCATACTTTTCAAAAGCCGTCTTCTTAATAAAAGATGCCTGATGTGGAATGGTGTGATTCCAAAAATCACAAATTGTAATATTGCTTTTATACAAAGATTGTTTTCTAAAGTGTCCTTTGGGTATTTCATACATGATGTCACCATAAATGATGTCTTCACGGCCAGAATAATTATAAAAACTAGTCACAACATTTGAATTGTAAAAACAATCACCGGAATTTAAAAAGAGTAAATAATCTCCTTTTGAAACTTTTATTCCTTTATTCATTGCATTGTAGATTCCATTGTCCGGTTCACTAATCCAATAATTAATCAGGTCGTTATAATTTTCTAAAAGTTCTTTGCTTCCATCTGTAGAAGCACCATCAATAACAATCCATTCAAAATCTTTTGATGATTGCATGGCTACACTTTTAATGGTTTTTTCCAAGCCAATGCAATTATTATAATTAATGGTTATAACAGACAGTTTCATAATGAGTAATTGCGAAGTTACTTATTTATTGAATCTATTAGTTTCCAGAAATAGTATTGGGATGCCCATAAAATAAAGGCAGTGACAATTACAGAAATAACCATAACTATAAAAAACCAATAATAATTTGTATGGTTTAATTTCAATAAGCAAAGTGCTTGCGCTAAATATATTTCAAGAGAATGCCGGCCAACAAAAGATATTATTTTTTCAAGAGGCAAATGGCCCTCGCCTTGAGAAATCAATAGGGCGATAGCAGGAACAGCCATGTATGCTCCTTTAGTGAAACTCATATATGACATTATTGCCGACCAACCATATAGAGCATATATACTTTTTAATTTGCCCTCTTTTTCATATAAATATGTTAAAATGCCTATGACAACTGCACATAATCTTGGAAGTTTTAATTGCCAATCAAAATTATAAACAGGAATCATACATAGCAAATAGATAGTTATAAAAATAAAGATAAATACCAAACCTAATTTCTTAAGTATAATGCATGACTTGAAAAGCAGTGGGAAGGCAATGTAGATAATAATGAGTGTGGGAATGAACCAGTCTTGAAGGTTGTCGTTATAGAAGAAAGATATCCCCGTTATATGTGAAACAGTATTCCATAGAGAAATGGGAAAAACAAAATCATCATATATTATGAAATGAAAAATACAATAGATTAGCAGCACTGGCATTAATCTTTTGAATCTTTTGAAGTAGTATGACTTGATATTGCTATTATTGTATGAATAACATAAGCCATAAGCAGACAAAAGGAAAAATAGATTAACTCCAATGTCTCCTTTTGGGAAAACAAAAAGGATAATTTTGTGTAAAATAGCAGATGAATCTTTTGCAAATGAATGAGCATGTAAAAATACAATGAAGATAGTCGCAATCCCCATCAAATAAAATCTTGAATTTTTAGAATAAATCTGACTCATTATAGATTCCAATATTGCATGATTACGATTTGTGTATATAACTATATATTTTATATTTTACATAGTGGCTCAACGACATCTTTCCAACCCTGTATCTACTTGCAATTACTGCTGCTGCTTTTTTTGATGATTCAGATGTTTCTGGCAATACTAGTATATTGTCAGTTTCTTTATAGTGAAAAATAAGAGGGGTTAATATTGCTTGATCATGCCGATGCTGATTGAAGGTTTTTGGTAAATTGTTGAGTTCTTCACCCATCGGATCCATAATTAGTTCAGGTTTGAAGAGAGTTAAACGGTACCAATTTTCAAGAACAGATATAATTGGATTGGTTTTCTTTATTATAATAAAACCACCCCATATTTTGTCAAAAGCCTGATAGTCTCCAACTTGAAGAAAATTATTAAAGAATGATACACAAGATGGTTTCATCCAATGAATAATCTTTGAAGAGTTGTTCTCTGGAATTTTGCATATTTTATCCCATCCAGGATATTTATATTCTCTTCGATACTGAAAGAAAATGGCATTGTATGACTTTAAATAACTTGCCAGAACATTCCATTCTTCACTTTTGTTATTAATAGTGCACCCAGAATCAGCATAGTAAACAATGTCACCATCATTGCATTTCAAAAGTGTATGGTATATTATGTATGGTTTCCATACCCAATAACCACCTCCACGACTAAAGGCCATTAATGGAGAAGCCTTAATAAAAGTTGGTAAATCTGACGGCTTATAAATGATAATTTTATCAAATAAGCCAGATTTCTGAGCCTGTTTTTTTATTCGATTTAATGATTCTTTGAAATTCGAATCACCATAAGTAATGAAAATCTTCATTGTTCCACTTCTGATAAAGATACTAAACCGCAATCCTTTATATCAGAGGCATGTCCAACATTCTTTACATACCCTTCGCAGTCAATTATTGCACAGGATTCTGCTTTTAACTGCCATTCAATCATAGGATGATGCATAAACAAATCAATATATATTCTGCCAGTATGAAAATATGGCAATTTAATTTGTTTGGATAATTTGAAATCCCCTTCTTTTAAATCTATTAATTTGCCTTCGCTGTGCCCTAGTGAAAAAGTTGCATAAGGTAAATGCTTTTCAGACCTAAATATTAACATTAAATCTGTTTTTATTTTTTCATTCACATGCCCAGTAACGACAACGTCTAAAGTTTCTTGTTTGCTTCTGATTGTAGATAGGGTTCCTTCCGTTCCATTAATTTGTATTGATTCAATTTTAAGAAAACTCTTACAGTAGGTAATATTATCTACAATTTTGCTTGAAATGGAGGCTTCATGATTTCCTAGATAATAATCAATAGCATCTTTTATACAGTTGCTTTTGTATCCAATTTGTCCATTTGCTAATACTATGCCTTTATTACAAAGAGCCTCTATGGATGCCATATTATGACTGACAAACAACACGGTTCTTCCACTCCCACGGCTAACATCCTGCATTTTGCCGATGGCTTTCTTCTGAAACTCGGCATCGCCGACAGCGAGAACCTCGTCGACGACGAGGATTTCGGGCTCCATGAAGGCGGCGACAGCGAAGCCGAGACGTACGGTCATACCACTAGAGTAGCGTTTCACGGGGGTGTCGAGGTAGCGCTCTACACCGGCGAAGTCGACAATCTCGTCGAGTTTGCGGGAGATTTCCTGACGGGTCATGCCCATGATGCTGCCGTTCATGTAGATGTTCTCACGGCCAGTCATCTCGGGGTGGAAGCCGGTGCCCACCTCAAGGAGGGAGCCGATGCGGCCACGGGCGCGGATGATTCCGGTGGTGGGGGAGGTGATGGAGGAGAGAAGTTTCAGCAGGGTGGACTTGCCGGCGCCATTGCGGCCGATGATGCCTACGACATCGCCTTCTTCCACGTCAAAAGTGATGTCGCGCAAAGCCCACACATACTGGGAGTTGCCTTTCTTTGACCGGTCGTTGGTCTCGCCGATTTTCAGGTAGGGGTCTTCCTTGTGGAGTATCTTGGTGGCCCACCAGCGGTTGAGGTCGTGGCTCAGGGTGCCTGTGCCGACTTGACCAAGGCGGTAGAGTTTGCCGACGTTGTCGAATTGTATTGCGATGTTGCTCATTTATTTCTAAAGAGGAATTAAAGAGAAGTATTTACTGTGAATTTGCCTTTATCCGGCCTGTTGTGGGGGCGCGATGGCATCGCGATATACTGAACGGCTTAGGAGTGAAAGGGGAGTTGAAAGGAGGTTTGCACAGTTTTTAAACCGTGTCCATGAAGTTGCGCTCAGTGCGGTTGAAGATGATGACAGAGACGAAGAGGGTGACGAGCATGAAGATAGTACTGTAGAGTAGTCCGCCCCAATCGAGTGAACCGCAGCCCATGCAACTGTATTTGAACGCCTCGAAGATGGGGGTGAGGGGGTTGAGTTCGAGGATGGCCCTGATTTTGCCACTGGTGGTGCTCATGGGATAGATAACAGGTGTAGCATACATGAGCAATTGTACGCCGAAACTTATGAGTTGGCGCAGGTCGCGGTATTTGGTGGTGAGGGCCGACACGATGAGCCCCCAGGAGAGGGCATGGAAAGCGACGAGGATGACGAGGAAGGGGAACAGGATGATGTAGCCGTTTATCTTTACGGGGGCGCCGGTGGTGGCGAAATAGATGTAGACGGCGATGAAGAGCAGCAATTGTATGCCGAGTTTCACCAAATTGGAGGTGATGGAACTTAGAGGTACAACCAGGCGGGGAAAATAGACCTTTCCAAAGACTCCGGCATTGTCGGTGAACACATTGGAGCAAGAATTAAAGCAGTTGCTGAAATAGGTCCAAAGCAGGATGCCCGCCATATAGAAGAGGGGCTGGGGCATGCCGTCGGTGGAGATGCCTGCGAGGTTGCCGAAGACAAACATGAACATGATGGTGGTGAGGATGGGCTGGATGAGGAACCACAGCGGTCCGAGGATGGTCTGTTTGTAAACGGTGATGATGTCGCGCTTCACGTACATATAGTATAGGTCGCGATAACGCCACAACTCTCTCAAGTTGATGTCGAGGAGTCGTTTTTTGGGGGTTATTTCTTTTGTCCAGTAATTGTTCATTAGAGTTTATCAGATTTTGGGAGATGTCGTGCTATATCGCGATGCATAGGGGCTTAGCGCAGGGGCTCTTTCTATGGTCTTTTTCAGACCTTCAAGATAGTTGTAGTTGATGGTGATAATGGATAATCTCATGTAGTCATCTATAAAAAAGAATTCTCTCTTTAATTGGTATCCTTACCATACAAAGAGATTAACTCTTTTGTTTTGTTTTCCATCAAATATTTCCATTCTTCATTTTGTTTCTTAATTCTACCATTTGTCTTATTGAATAGCAAAATGAGTAATCTATTTGAGGTGAAGGCAATAGAATATAAACGAAGGAATAAATATACCTTTGTTTGTCTTCTTATCCAGGAATTGCGAAGTAGGCCATTGACTAAGGTCCTTCTATCCTCCGCCCATAATAAGAAGTGAATAATAAAGCACAGAATAGACTCTTTATACTTCTTTAATTGTTCTTCATCTAAACTGGAAATGATTTTGTTTATTATATATATGACATTCTGGCAATGGGATTTGGAATGAATCTTGTTGCTTAATTTCGTATTTTTGTCTGATTGACTATAGAAGTAATCTGGCTTGATATCGATTTTAGATGTTTTTTCTGCATACTCAAAGGTGCAACCTTTAATAATTGCCTGAAAGTCAAAATCCGTATCTAGCAATGAGATTAAATGAACATCCCAATCTATTTGTTTCGCAAGATATTGATCGCGTCTGAATATGTTTGTCCATCCTACTATTGGTAGTGTGCGATGTAGGATGGCTTTGAGCGTGTCTTCGTAAAACTTATAACCATAAACAAAGGCAGTGCTGTCGTAATGACTGGTTAAGAATGCCTTGGCGGGGAATATGGCAAAATCCAGAGATGGATGATGATCCATAAATGTAACACGCTGACTAAAACAGTAATTGGCTATTTCATCATCGCTGTCGAAAAAGACAAGATATTCTGCTCCCTCAGATAATTCAACACCGATATTTTTACAGGTTTGCGCTCCTTTAGGGGAGATGTTTCTTATGTGTAAGTGAATTCGTGAATCTCTCTTTACATATTCATTGATGATGTTCACACTGTCGTCTGTGGACTGGTCGTCGACAATGAATGCTTGCCAATCTCCAAAATCTTGATTAAGGATGCCATCTAATAGTTTTGAAATATATTTGGCGCTGTTCCAGTTGGGAATGATGACAGCCAGTTTATATGTTTTGTTCATCTATTGATCTTGTTGGCGTAACTCTGTAGGACGGTTTCCCAGCCTTTGAGACACACGATGGCATCTGCTGGATGTCGGTTGCGCAGAAGAAGTCGTTCTTATGCTGAGGCCTTTTGCACTTGAATCTTAGTTCATCCCATTTGTGCTGGTCTCTTCTCTGGGGATCGTTGTGCTGGGCCTTTACCTTTGCCCGGCCTTTACCTCTTCAACGCCTTGGGTATTTGTTTGGTCAACACTTCCCAGTTGGTGACGTGGATGGGCGTGGGGGGTTCTTTCAGTCTTATCTTGGAATAGAGGTGGTGGTTGTAACAGTAACGGTAACCGGCTGCCTGGATGTTTTTTTCGTTGATTCTGGCATCGGTAGATTTTGTGTTGATGGGGTCATACCATATGAAGTCGGCTTTTTGTGAAAGGATGTCCTGGACATGCTTCTCGTGCATGGGTTTAGTGCTGCCATGCTGGTATGACCAATATTTCCCACCCGGTAATGCACTGGAAAGAATGCCTCGCCCTCTTTCGTTGGCAAGGGCATTGATGATTGTGGGATTGTGGACTTGGGAAATCAGATACTCGGTGGTGTAAAACTCTTGCCTCTTCTCACCGTTTTCCCAAAACATGAGTTGCTGATTTTGCAAGTCTACGTGGAGGTGTTTGGTGGTCAGTGTCAGAATGACGAGTGCAGACAATGCCAGAGGTATGGCTTTGCGCAACCGATGGGGTACGTGGAAGGGCTGGATGAGGAGAAGGAGCGCCCAGATGTAACAGGTGGCACAGATATTGAAATAGTAGTCCCAAAAGGCATGGCGCAGGGTGATGGCAAAGATGAACAGCATGCTGATGGCGGGGAACAGCCGGTATCTCTTGAGATGGAAGAAGGATATGATGCCTCCCAACAGGATGATGAATAGGAGGACAAATTGGTGATGGTTGGTGAAAACTTTCCTCCATTCGTAGATGTAGGTGGTAAGGAAATTACTGGGTTGTCCGGTGGTGTAGAGCGTATTCTTGAAATATTCCTGGATGAATGCATCGTAGCATCCCCGGTGGAGGAGGTAGACGATAAAGGGGACTGACACGACTGCCATGCCTGCCAGTAGGAGCAACAGTGGGGGGAGCAGGGTGTCGTGACAACGGATGGTATGAAAGATTGCAAAGAGGATGAAGATGGTTTGCATGGCGGCGATGTTGTACTTGATGAGTACAAGGGAGGCAAAGCATGAACCAAGGAGGAAAAATGTGGCGTTGCTATGTTTCCGGTCGATGTCGTTGGTGTATAGCGTCTTGCAAGTGAGATACATGGAAGCCGTGAGAAAGAGCATGCTCCAGTCTTCTGCCCTCGTCTCATAGTGGAACATGGGGTTGAAGAAGGCGAGGGCCATGAGGATGGCGCAGGTTAAGGGGAGGCAATGGCCAGAGAGGAATATCTTTGCGATAAGGTATGTGATGTAGAAGATGACGGCATACCATAGGCAACTTAACCAGAATACTCCAATATAATTGTGTGGGCTGATGAGATAGCCTATGCCGTAGATAAGCCACAGGAGCGGGCCCTTGCTGTCGGCGAAATCGACGTATGGGGTGAGGCCTTCCATCCATGCCTTGCCGCACATGAAGAACCATGCGGAGTCGCACCTGCCGTAGAGGTCGTGGGTGTAACTGTCGGGGGAGATGATGAAGAGCAAGGCGGTGGCGAAGAGTGCCAGGGCAATGAAGATTTTTTTCTCCATTTGATATAATCGAAAGTTTTGCTTTCGCTAAACTATTTGGAGTAATAGGGAAGTAGAAAGGACATTAGTTTCTTTTTCGGCCTCCGATTCGTATTCTTCATTTTCCATTCTCAAACCTCAAACCTCAAATCAATTCAGTTTTCGATGGTTGCTATTTGCATCATGTGGTCGCTCCATGGGGTGTCGGCGAGACGGTAGGTTAGGGGGGTGAGGGTGGAACCACACATCATATAATCGATTTTCATGATGTCGCCCATGCCTTTGTAGGTGCCGCAGAGGGGCCAGCGACGGGAAATGTCGGTGAGTCGGCGGCGCAGTAGGCGGGCGGGATAGCCTGAAGGGGTGTCGTTGAAATCGCCGCAGACAACGACGGGGTGTGGGCTATGGTTGATGTCGTGGAAGAGTTGCCGGGCTTGCTGGTTGCGCA
>Ga0256407_10005937_pt1 | contig 19196 bp, 9 predicted proteins | sample RumenRJG_04DNA_FD_193489 | JGI IMG/M metagenome (GOLD analysis project Ga0256407, IMG submission 193489) | Bovine rumen microbial communities from Lethbridge, Alberta, Canada - RJG_04 | ecosystem: Host-associated > Mammals > Digestive system > Stomach > Rumen | place: Canada: Alberta | collected... | reverse complement strand
ACAATAACGCAGACGCCCTGTCGGCAGATCAAGCACGCCTAAAAAGAGCGTCACGAACATATTGGACTCATTGGCTTCACTCATCGTCTCGTTCAAACGATTGACAATGCGCTCTGGCTGTGACTCATGGGCAGAGACCGTACGGAATTGCGCACGTGTGACAGCCATCACCAGAGCTGCAGGCACTCCCTTACCCGAGACGTCACCGATACAGAAGAACAATTTCTCGTCGCGGATGAAAAAATCAAAGAGGTCACCACCCACAGCCTTCGCCGGTGTCAGCTGACCATAGATGTCAATATCGTCGCGCTCCGGATAGGCAGGGAATATCTTCGGCAGCATCGACATCTGAATGTCGCTGGCAACCTTCAACTCACTCTCGATAGCCGCCTTTGAGGATGTGGTCTGCCGCAGTTCTTCCATTTGTTCACGCAACGAGACCTGCATCAACGAGAACGACTGCCTAAGACGAGCCATTTCGTCTTTTGTCTTAATATCAGGCAATGTCGCATTCAGATTACCTTTAGCCACCTCGTCAGCCGAATTGGCAAAGCGTGCCAATGGTCTTGTTATACGTTTCACCACAGAATCACAAATCAGGAACAGCACCACCAGTCCAGCCAGCATAATGACAATAATCAGGAGGGTGAGCAACCGAGAACTGCCGTATATAATGCTGGCAGGCATTACCGTGGCCATCGACCATCCCGTTCGCTCGATGGGCGCATAGCAGATAAAGAAATTGATGCCATCTCGATGAATCTCCTGCATACCTGACAGACCATCCACCATATCATAGCCAATCTGCGCATCTATCGAATCATGGGTTTCCTCCGAATAGGTGAAATAGGTATCACTGAGGATACGTTCGCTCAAAGGATGCGTGATATAGCTGGCACCACGCCCGATGATAAACGAATAGGCATGGGATGATAGGAACGCCCGGTCCATCTCGATATCAACGGTATCTCCGACCTGCTCGCCTAAAAGTTTGCTGTTCAGTTCGATGTCACTCTTCCTTACCAGTTCTCTTAACCAGTTCAACGACACGTCAGCTGTGAAAATTGCAATCATATTACCTGCCTTGTCAAACACTGGGTGTGAATAGGTAGTCATCATCTGCTCACCACCACCCGTATCATAATAAGGTTCACTCCAATAGTTCTTCTTTAACAGCTTTGGAATCTGATACCAATCCATGAAGTGATACTCATACTCGGCTGTTCCCAACTGCTTCGTTTCGATAGTACCGTTCACCGTCCGGTAGGCATAAGGTGAGAAATGTTCGCCTTTCTGGGGGAAATAGTTAGGCTCAAAGGCTATCGCAGAGCCTATAATACTGGGGTTGAGTTCCAATACCTGCTGCACCACATCATAGAACAGGTCAGGCTCATTGAGGTGATCCAACACCTCGGGTGCCACATTTTCTATAACTCCCTCCACACCAACAAGTACGCTATTGATACGCTGATTGGCTATCTCTATCCTGCTTTTCGCATTCTCCTCAGAACTGTTCAAGAAAGCCTTGCGCGTAACATTGGTAATAATAAGGGTAACGATAGTGAAAACGGCCACAACCGTCAACATGACCCAGAGCGTCAGCCTGGCATGTAACGTATGTGATATCTTATGTAATCTGGATAAAATCATAGTTGTGTTATCTGCTTATAGGTGATCCCCCTTTTGATAAATCCGCTTTCAAACAGAATACGATTGGCCAGATCCAACGAATGCTGCTCCAGTTTGTAGGAACGCTTGCCAGTGTCCTTGTCGGCCAACTGTTTTAGAATGGCCTTCAGCATCCATTCCTGTGAAACCAAGTTACCAGCGTTACCATTCTGTCGCATGGTGTCCATTACGATGTCAAGCGCCTCTTCTGGATGCGCCACAGTCCACTCCCAACCTTTACGAGAAGCCTCTGCAAACTTCATCACAACATCCTTATTCTTACGATAAAAATCGGCAGTCACATATACCCCTTCTTCGGGTACATTATAACCGATGTCACGCATATACAATACCTGGTTATCTTTGATACGCTGTCCCGCCATCTTTAGCTGAAAAAACTCGTTATAACTCATAGCCAAAGTAGCGTCGATGGCCTTGGAGATGAAAAGATTGATATGCGAGAGGAACGGTATCCACTCGATACCAAGAGCGTATTTCTTGTCCATTGCCATAGGAAGTTCACTAAAACCTGCCCGCCAGTGACCCACTTTCTTGCCTCTGAGGCTCTCCATGCCCTTCAGCGGTGTATGAGAAACGATCATCAGGTTGTTCTGCTGCGACGTCTGCAGGATGTTCACCAGTTGGACACCCTTGTCTATCAGTGTCAGCGCTGTTATCAGATTCAGCGAGACAAACTGGCTTTCATCCTTCAACAAATAATCACTGCTCGGCCTGGAAAGGGCAGGATGCTTGATGACCACATCAAGACCGGCATCCTTATAGAAACCTTTACTACTGGCCACATAATAGCCCACGAACTGTGCCTGAGCAGACCACTGCGGAGTGAACACCAGTCTTTGGGCTTTCGTGATACTTGTGCCACAGAGTAGAAAAGCAACACATAGCCATAGTTGTAACCTTTTCATTCGTCAGTCATTTAGTTGTGGGCAAAGATACAACATTTTTTTGGAAAAAACACAATACAAGATGAACTAATTAAAAAAAATCACTATCTTTGCAGACAACATGTATAAAATATACCTAATATGAAAAGGATGATAGTGTCATTGGCGATTGTGGGGCTGAGCCTTACAGCCGTCCATGCACAAATACAGCAGTCGCAACTTAAAACTGGTAGCGATGAACAATTGTTGAGAGAATGGGTCAAGGTGTTGGCATCAGATGAGTTTGGTGGACGCAAGCCCATGACGACCTATGAAGACAAGACGGTGAACTACCTTGCCAGGCAATTGGAAGAAATGGGTCTGGAACCTGCCTTTGACGGAAGTTGGTTTCAGCCGTTCAATATCATTGCGGTTACTGCTAAGCCTATAGGCAATAAGTTCTCCGTAAGGGGGCGTAAGAAGGCAGAACTGCTCTATCCAGACGATGCTATGGTGTGGACAGCCCGTGCTACAGAAAAGATTGACCTGAAGCAAGCTGAATACGTGTTCTGCGGTTTCGGTATCCATGCTCCTGAGTATGGGTGGGACGACTATGAAGGGATTGACGTGAAGGGGAAAATCGTCATCGCCATGGTGAACGATCCCGGCTATTACGACAGTCAGTTGTTCAGAGGACGAAACATGACCTATTACGGACGATGGGTCTATAAGTTTGAGGAGGCTCGCCGACAAGGGGCCGCAGGTTGTCTGGTGCTCCACAATACAGAGGCTGCCAGTTACGGATGGCATGTCTGCGTGAATGGTCACTTGACAGATAATCTTGCCCTATATAACCCCGATACCCGAAACGCCGATGAGTTGGCCGTCAAAGGTTGGTTGCATGAGAATGGAGCCAAAAAACTGTTTGATGCTGCCGGGATGGATATGGACAAGGCGATAGCCGAAGCCAAAAAACCTGGATTCAAAAGCTTCTCGCTGAACGTGAAAGGCGACGTGAAGATGCGTGCTACATACAACATCAAGCAGACACAAAACGTAGGTGGCATCCTACGAGGGTCGCAGACAGACGGAGAGGCCGTGGTGCTGAGTGCCCATTGGGATCATCTGGGTATAGGGAAACCCGACGAGCATGGCGACACCATCTATAATGGTGCTGCCGACAATGCCTCTGGTATGGCTGGTGCGCTGCTTACAGCCAAGAAAATAAAGGAGTTACCCAGAACCAGCAGAAGCCTGCTCTTCCTCTTCCCCTCGTCGGAAGAGAGCGGACTATTCGGTTCGGAGTACTACTGTGCACATCCCGTCATTGAGATGAAAAAGACGGTGGCTTGCCTGAATTTCGAGAGTATCGGTCCAGCGGAACTAACGCACGATGTGGTGATACTGGGTGGCGGAGAGAGTTTCTTGGACAAATATTACACCGCTGCAGCTGCTGCACAAGGCAGGTATATCTACTTCGACGATGACAACTCCGACGGCTGGTTCTTCCGTTCCGATCACTACAACTTCGTGAAGAAGGGTGTGCCAGCCGTAGTGCTCGAAAACGGTCAGCATCCTGTGGATATGAGTAAGCCCAACAAATACCCGATGCCCGTATGGTATCACAAACCATGCGACGAATATCGTGAAGACTGGGATGTGAGCGGAACGCTAGCTAACGTCAATCTGATATTGAGCGTCGCACTATCGCTGGCTAACTAAAATTGCTTTCTTCCCCAATAAGTCTTTTTGCCGTTGATACCGGCATAAACGATTGTAGCCTTACGAGGACTGGCCTCCCAGTCACATTCTCTCTGCAATAGCAGTTCTACGCCATTAGCCGTCAGGGTATTGGTCTTAGCGTCAAAGCTCCACTCACCTCCTTTCCAGGTACCAGAGGTAATCTTATGATCAGCGCTGAATACCATTTCCGAAGATTCCTTCTGCTTACCATAGCTATACCCTAGGTCGATGTGATCCCAAGTACCGACAATGTCCTCCTCCGTAATCGGTGCCTGCGGTGTGGCGCCATAACGTTCAGGCATCACCACAGGCCAGCCCGTAGAAGTCCAGCGGATGCTGCGCACATGACCAAGCATAATTGCATTGGGTACCCAATCGTCGTAACCATTGGGATAACGAGCCTGAGAGGCATAGAACCAATGGCCGTCGCCATCATCAAAGATGGCACAGTGGCTGATACCCACCCAACCGTGATCACTGCCAAATTTATAAGGATGAGTAACGACAGGATAGGCATCGCCGCCAAAGCGCGACACGTCAGTACCGTCAATACCCAAATAAGGGCCATCGACATGTTCCGAGCGTACGACACGCGTATTATACGGTACATCTAGTCCATCATAAGCCAGGAACAGGTAATAGTAGCCGTCACGGTAGATGATTTCGGGTGCCTCAGCTCCCTGCCAGCGATTGCCTTCCTGACGCGTAAAGATACGCTTGCCATAAGCCTCAGCGTTTTCGGCTCCCCAAGGATTGCCCAGTTCTTTCATCGGCTTGCCCGTCTCAGGATTAATCTGAATGATGGGGAATCCACTGTGCCAAGAGCCATAGGCCAGCCAGTGTTCACCTTCCGGGGTAATGATGTACGACGGGTCGATGGCATTCCATAGGAAATAGCAGTTGGCCCAGTCGTTAGGGGCTACTTTGTAGTTCAGCTCCTTATCCGAGTAGTTAGTGATCACATAACCCTTGTCCTCCCAGCTGCTGACATCGGCAGGGCTCGAAGACTCCATCAAACCGATGAAAGCACGTTCACCCCAGGTGTTGGGTCCATCAATCGTGCCGTCAATCGTGATGACATAGTACATACGGTAAAGTCCATCTTTGACCTTACGCACACAGGGAGCCCAGTAACCACACCTATTGAAATCCGCCTTTGACTCGCCAAGTCCCATTGCCTTACGGATTTCATTCAACTTAGGTTTCACCCAAGATGGTAGCTCCGACATGGTGGCACCAAGATATTCCCAATCGACGAGATTCTGAGAACGACGACAATGGAAATGCCCATGACCTGCCTGCGGATCACCAAAGCCTGCATCGGTACAATACATATAATAATAGCCGTCTTCAGCCCGCATCACACTTGGGTCATGCACATTTGACAGATTCCACTGCGAACGCTTCTCCCAACTACTGATACTGCGATAGTCATCCACATAGGTTGGTGCATGATAGTTACTCAGGCGATTCTCCATAGTCTGCACGCTCACCGCCTTAATCGTTGTAATGTCGAGTGACGGATTATAATTACCATCGCGCGAAAGACTGAAGTTGCCTGTCGCCTTATCCTGAATGACATTCAAGCCATAGTTCCAGTCGAACTTGGTACCATCTGTCTGCTCTATTACGAACTGTGACCGTGCCACAAAGGTAACCGCCATAAAGGCTATCATCAATATATGTCTCTTTTTCATCATGATTTTCTGTATTATGGGTTACTTCTTTAAGAACTTCACACTTGCCGATCCTGCCTTCAGGACATAGATGCCAGCAGGCAAGCCAACAATAGAGATCGTACCATCTGACGGCAGCACCTCCTGACGTACCGTCTTGCCACTCACATCGTAGATCGTGATGTCGGTGCCGGATTGGCAACCTCTTAGCTGCAAAGAAGAAGAGGCCACGTTCAACTTCAGGGTCTGCTGCACCTCTGTTGAAACTGATGAGATACCAGTTGGCTCGCCCTGCGCAAAACTGACACTGGCCACCTGATAGATGACCTCACCGTCGTTGCAGACGACACTAAAGGCATCCGACTGATCAGAGACCAGCAAGAAACCGATGCGACTTAGCGCTATCTTCGTCCCATCGTCAGTCACCATGCACCAGACTTTGTCTGCAGCTTGTAATGTCAGGGTCAAGCTCAATAGTAAAAAAGTAAAAAGTTTCTTCATCTTCTATAATTTTAAATTATACGGGAAATACTCAGTTTCGACTGCAAAGATAATAATTTTATCCGATACCTGCAAGAAAAGCAGAATGAAACTATAGCATTCAATAGAAAGCGGTCACATGATTACTGCTGAACCGTGTGACCGCTATGGTAAGAGAGATTGGTTATTCCGTTGCTGACGAACTATCCTCGCTATTCTTGGCAGCAGAGAGCTCCCATCCCGGATTCTGAGCCCAACCAGTGGCCTTCACCTCATTGTCAGGAATCGGGAAGTAATAGTTCTTCGGAGAGTTGAACGCGCGAACAGGATCCTTAGCACTATTACGATAGCTATAAGTACCATTGAAGCTTCCGTCCTTATTGGGAACGTCACTCGGGTCCACGCCATAGAGGTTATATACCTGCTTGTAATAAGGCAGCATTTTCTCACTATTGGCGGTCTTGCCCTCGAACAACTTCCAACGACGCTCATCGAAGTAGCGGTGATCCTCAAATACGAGTTCGATACGACGCTCATTCTGGATACGCTCCATCAGTTTCTCACCAGAGAGACCTGCATAGGCAGGCATGCCGACACGAGCACGAACTTGATTGACATACTCCATCGCCTTCGATGCATTACCGGCACCAGCATAAGCTTCAGCAGCATTCAGCAGAATCTCACCATAACGGAAGATCGGACAAGCGTGGCGGTAAGACGTCGGGCTCTTGAACGACATATTGTTGACGAACTTCTTAGGATAGTAACCTGTTACGGTACCACCGTGCGTGTCCATGTAGTCGTTAATACCCATACCTTCAGGATGAACATCGACAGGACGGTCCTCACCATTGACAGGGTCACCCCAGATAGAACCATGGTGCAGGATAGTCTGCTCCAGACGTGGGTCACGGTTCTCATAAGGCTTCTGATCGTTATAGCCAGAATTGCTGTCATCGATGGTGTACCACTGACCATTCTTCACCACCTCGTAGGCGTCCACAAGATTCTGCGTTGGGTTGGTACGGCCATAGGCCTTGTTCGTACCACCGTAGCCACAAGGTGAGCAAGCCCACTCAATAGCGTCGGTAATCCATACTGAGCGAGAGAGGATGTACTCAGGATTCAGCACTGGGTTCGACACGAAACAGTCATAGTAGTCGCTATTGGGGTTGCCTGTACTATAGAGCTTATAGGCACGAGCACCCAGGGCGTTGTTGGCTGTGATAAACTCCTCAGCAGCAGCAGCAGCAGCCTGATAATAGCTCTGGTCGTTGTTGGGGTTGTTCAGCGGCGAAGCTTTGTAGAGCAGAGCACGACCCTTCAGGGCGATGACCGCAGCACCATTGATACGGCCCCAGTTCTCATCCTCATTCGCATAACGGAAAGGCAGACTGCCCTTGATGGCATCACACTCTGAAACCACCCAGTCAACCACCTGATTGAAAGAGCTACGTGCTGGCATCGGGTCACTGGTGTTCATGATGTAAGGACTTCCGTCCTCATTCACGAAGATCGGTGTCGGACCAAACCAGCAGGCCATATCGAAGGTGAGGAGTGCACGGATGGCACGAGCCTCAGCAATCCAACGGTCGCCAAGTTTGTTATCATCACCACTCTTAGCAGCATTACCGATCACGTCGGTACGTGCATTCTTGATGAACTGGTTGCAAGCACGGATACCCTTGGTGTCCAGTCCGTAATAATAGTTTGCAAACTGGTGGTTAGTAGCATCAAAGGCATCATTGTGTACCTGATGATAGTAGTGTACGTCCCAATAAGATACAGCATTGTCGGTCATTGCATCCTTGGAGGCATTCAGATACTGTCCATCGGTATAGCCATGGAAAGCATCAGGCAGATAAGTATAGATATTTGCCAGGAAGCCGCGTGTGTTGTCGTAATCACTGAACACGTTGTCAGCCTGCTGCGTGAGGTCAACCTCTTTGTCGAGGAAGTCTGAGCAGGAGATTGTGGCTCCAGCCAGGGCAAACACCATTGCAGATATAATGATATTCTTTTTCATATTCGTTCCTTGTTTAGAATCCAATGTTTACACCAATATTGAAGATACGGGTCTTCGGATACCACCAGCAGTAGCTCATCGGCTTCTCGGGGTCCATGCCATCGGGCAGTACACTCCAGTTCTTCAGGTTGTAGCCAGAGACATAGATACGGCACTTGGTCATACGAGCCTTGGCAATCAGCTTGGCAGGTAGGTTATAGCCAAACTCTACATTACGCAGCGAGAAATAGTTACCGTTCATGATCCAAATATCGTTCTGATAGGTACCTGTACCACGGTCAGAGTCGATGGCATTGTAACCACCCCATACCGGACGCGGATACTTTGCGTTGACGTTGCTCGGATCGTTAGGATCGTCGGTGTAGTAACCCCAGAAATTCACGCCCTCGTGGGTTGACATGTTAGACCAGCCAGAGAAAGAAGCTGCCGGAGAAACGAATACCGAGCGGTTCAGGTAGGCTGTTCCGACGACCTTCAGGTCGAAGCCCTTGTACTCTGCACTGATAGAGATACTCGGCGTGATTTCAGGGATAATGGTGTAGCCGGTAGGAACCATATCACGGTTATCAATCAAACGGTCACCGTTGAGGTCTTCGAAGACAGCAGTACCAAGGGGCTGATTGCCATTAGAAGCAGAGTTATAAGGATACTTCTCTGGGTGATCAATAGCATCCTGCTGCGAAGTAGCAATCTTGGCGGGATCAGAAGCCCACTGCACGAACTTATACTGGTTCCAACCACCGACAGTACCATTGAACACACTCTCATACAAAGCCTGTACAGAGGTCTGCTCGAAAATACGCTTACCTGTCTTGCGCTGCCACTCTACGTTAGGCTCCAGCTCGTCCATCTCGGTGATGCGGTTGGTATTCCAAGCCACACTGGCCTCGATGTTGTACTTGAAGTCGCCAATCTTGTTCTGATGGCCGAGGACAGCCTCGATACCCCAAGACTCGACCTTACCATAAGAGTCCTTTGCAACGGCAATACCGATACCCGTAGGAATCGTATTACGATTGATCAGAATATCCGAACGCCACTCCTTAAAGTAGTCGAACGAACCATAGAGCTTACCATTCCAGAGGCGCCAGTCAGCACCGACGTTAACCATGCGTGAGATTTCCCACTTGTTATTGGTGTTACCAGCCAGGGTCTCAGCCATACCGCCTACACCCGTAGCATTGGTACCGAATGAATAACCTGTAGCAGAGCCGAAGGTTGACTGATAGGGATAACGGCCGGTATCGGCCCCCGTTGTCTCACTCTGACCAGTGCGGCCATAGCTGACACGAATCTTAGCGAGGTTCAGCCAATCAGCCTTGAGGAACTTCTCATTGCTCAGAATCCAGCCGAGTCCTACGCCATAGAAAGTATCCCAGCGATCCTCTTTTGCATAGTTATCATTACCCATGTAAGAGATGCTACCATTCACGATATAGCGATCGTCGAAGACATAGTTCAGATAGCCGTTCCAAGAAAGGTTACGACGAGAAGACAGCATAGCAGGCTGGTGGTTCTCAGAGTCGAGCGTGTTCACACGGTTACGATAGCCACGCATGAAGGCACGTGCATCAACATGATGCTTACCAAAGGTACGATCATAAGAGAAACCTACGTTGAAGTTCAGGTTGTAGCTGTTGGCACGCTCACGAGCTGTCGGATTGCTCAGCTCCACGTAAGAGTTCGTACGTGTATAAGTAAAGTCCTCTACGTTCTGAACATCAGGGTTTGTATAATCGTAAGTGTAAGCATCGTACGTATTAGTCTGCGTAGAGCTGAATACGTCGAAAGCATCAAACGAAACCAAGAGGTTAGCCTTCAAACCCGGAGTGATATTCTGCAGGTCACCCGTTACGTTCAACGTTGAATAGAGGTTACGACGGCGGGTTCTGTTCAGACCACCGGAAGCCATCTGCTGGATTGGGTTACGGGCAGAGCCAGAGTAAGCACCCGTAGAATAGACTTCTCCGTTCGGGCAATATACAGGAGCCATCGGCGTTGCCTCAACGGCACCAAAGGTGGTGAGGTCGAACACAGAGGTCAGCGACTGCTGGATGTTATCGATACGTCCACCGAGGTCGAGACCAACCTTCAGGTACTTGCTGACGTTGATATCGATGTTAGAACGCAGGTTCCAGCGATTCAGCGTATGGTCGGTAGAGAAGTGATCGTTACGGCTCGTAGCAGTCTTGTTCCACATACCTTCCTGACGGAGGTAGGAGAAGCTGACATAGTAACGGGCAATATCGTTACCACCTGAGATCTGCAAGTTGGTCTTCAGCACAGGTGCAGCCTCACGATAGAGCTGTTCAAACCAGTTGGTGTTGAAATACTTATACTGGTCGATACCTTCGAGGGTCTCGCCATTGCTCACACGACGGTACTTCTCAATCTGTTCCTCAGTCCACAGAGGATCCTGACCATTCAGATAGCGCACACGGTTCTGAGTCAGCGCCATGTTATAGGCGTTCTGGTTCTCCATCTTATCAGTCAGCATCTGGAAGCCAACCTCCTGAGTGAAGTCGATCTTGGTCTTACCCTTCTCACCACGCTTGGTAGTAACGAGGATGGCACCGTTGGCACCACGCATACCATAGATAGCGGTAGCAGCAGCATCCTTCAGCACGGTGATGTTCTCAATGGGGAAGGCATCGAGGAAAGAGAGGTCACGCTCCACATTATCCACGATGATCAGCGGATTACGGGCACTGCTGTTCATGGTACGGATACCACGGATGTACATCTGTGTCTCTGTCCATCCTGGCTCTGAAGACCACTCGTAGGTCTCGACGCCTGGCAGCGTAGAACTGAAGGCGTTCTGGAGCACGGTCACAGGATAGCGCTGCAGATCGGTACCAGATACCACTGAGCGACTCTCCGTCATATACTTCTCTTTCTTGGTTGCGAAGGCAATAGGCATCTCCTTATCCATCGGCTGGAGGGCATACTCCAGTGTGATGACGAACTCAGAGGCGTTAGGATCCATCTTCACAACAGCATTCTCATAACCAAGAGCAGCGGCACACACATCGTCGTCGGCCTTATAGCCTGACAGCGTGAAATAACCGTTCTCATCGGTCAGCACGATCTTGTTGTCCTCAGCCACGTTCACCACGGCACCGACAACAGGTTCTCCGTCTGCATTCAGCACACGTCCCTTGATCTGGCCGTTGTTCTGGGCAGCAGCAGTGAGGGAGAGACCCGTCAATGCTACGGCAAGCAGACATCTTGATATTTTATATATACTCTTGTTCATAATGTGAAATTCGTTTTAGAGATTACCAACCTGGATTCTGCTGAATATTTGTCTTCCAGTATTCACCCTCGGGAATCGGATAGAGGTACATCCGCTTGTCGAAGACACGCTGCTGAGCCACCTTACGAGTGATGGTTCCATTCACAGCGACGTTGACACCATAGATAGGACGGGCCAGTGCCTGCTCTGCGCAGTTCCAGCGACGGACGTCCCAAGGACGATGCTCCTCAAAAGCCAACTCTACGGTGCGCTCCTTATGGATAAAGTTACGCATAGCTTCCTGAGAGTTCAAATCACTACGGCTGATCACATTGCCTGTGATGCCTGCACGATGGCGAACCTGGTCGAGAATTGAACAGATTGCGGTCTTATTGGCTGCAAAATCAACCTCGTTGAGGGCTTCTGCATAGTTCAGCAGAATCTCAGCGTAACGGATGATGGTCCACAGACGATAGGCCGTACCACCATGATTCGACGAAAGGATGGTCTCAGGAATATACTTCCTCATGTAGTAACCTGTAGGTGTTGCATTAGCATTACCCACCATGTTGTCTGCATGACCCAGAACGACATCGATAGCACGTCCGTTCCACTCCTGTCCCTGATAGAGAATAGTAGCAGACAGACGCGGATCACGGTTAGCCCACATAGCAGCATCGCTATATCCACTGGCGGGATTAACTGCCGGAGCCATTCCTGAATAAACAGGTGCACCCGTTACATCATAGTTCTGGAACGGTGAGGTACCATCAATCATATCGTACATATCTACGAGGTTCTGACTCGGACAGTTACCACCGTTACCACCTTCACCGATAGGTGTATCATTACTGATACCACCCCATCCGATAGTCGGGTCGTTACGATAGAAAATCGTCTCGGTATTGTCACCAGAGTACGGTGTACGGATGATTGCGTAGTAGTAGTTCTGCGCAGGTGTGTTGGCAGCTTCGCTATAGAGTTTGTAATCACCACCATAGGTGTCGATGAACGCCTTGGCAGCATCAACAGCCTGCTGCCATGTCACTCCACTCTCTGCAGCGTAACGTGGGCTGGCAAGATAAAGCAGGATACGACTCTTCAGAGCTGCAGGAACGGCAGGGTTCAGACGACCGGCACGAGCAGACTTCTTCGACTCCTCGATGCTCAGCATACCAGAGCCGCACTCATTCAATTCCGTCAGGATGAAGTTGATATACTCTTTCGTAGTAGGACGAGTGGTGTAACCAGACAGCAGGTCACCGTCGGGATCAAGTACTTCCTTGACGATGGGCACAGTTCCGTAACGAAGGAAAAGCTCCCAGTAGAACCATGCACGGAAGAAGCGAGCCTCGCCCTTCACCTGAGCTTTTTCAGAAGCAAACAGCTCTTCAGTCTCATCAGCAGGCTTAGCCACCTTGTCAACCTCAGCCAGTGTCATATTACACTTACGAATGCCACGATAGCGGCTCTCCCATACAGAAGTGAACTCGGCAGCACCGCCACCACCATAATAATTACCAATATTAAATGTGGTACGTGTACCACCAGTAGGAATAGCACACTCTGCCAGGTCGGTGGCAGCATCGAGCCATGAATTATTCACACGCAGGGCACCATGAAGCAAGAAGTTGTAGGTGTCATAGTGGAACTGCTGCGCATTCACCCATCCGCTGAAAGTCTTCTCCTTCGACAGGTCGTTACTCGGCTCCTTGTCGAGGAAGTCACCGCAAGAAGTGAATCCAGTCAGAGCAGTGGCCAGTGCCAATGATGCAAATATAATAGATTTCTTCATTGTTTCAAATCTTTAAATGGTTACTCTGTTTAGAATGTCACGTTCAGACCGAAGTTGACAGTCTTGCAGATCGGATAGCGGTTAGAACCATTACTCTCGGGGTCAACCAAATCATCCAGATGATCCCAGGTAATCAAGTTGTTCGCATTCACATAGAGACGGCACTGAGACATTCCGATATGCTTGATCCAGTTCTCGGGAAGATTGTAGCTCAGCTCAATGTTCTTCAGACGCAGAAAGGCACCATTCTGTAAGAAGAAGGAGTTCAGACGCTGGTTGTGATCACCGTAGTTGGCATAGTGAAGTAGCGGATAGCTGGCATTGGCCAGGTTCTCGGCCTCACTGACAGCCGGGTTCCAACGATCCAGATGGTGTTCCTTGACCTTACCACCATTGATAAAGGCATACATAGCCTCAGCATCATAGTAACGACTTACGTGGTCCACTCCTTGGAACATCACGCTGAAGCCCCAGCCTTTATAGTCAGCACCGAGTGTCAGTGCATAAGTGTTCTCAGGCACATCGCTATAGCCGATGAAAGTCTCATCACGGTCGTCGATAAAGCCATCGCCATTCATGTCGCGGTACTTCAAGTCACCAGGCTTCAGATCCTGCATAGCGAAGGTTGATTTCGGCAGATTACCGCCATCGATATCAGCCTGTGTTACAAAACCATCGGCAATCAGTCCGAAGTACTGGCCAATGGCATGTCCTTCACGCTTACGATAACCCGTCTTCAGAGCAGGCTCGTCCATAGCGACGATCTCATTCTTGGCATGAGAGAAGGTAAAGCCTACATTATAGTTGAAGTCCTTGCCAATAGAGTTACGGTGATGAAGTTCGATCTCAATACCAGAGTTTTTGGTTTCACCAAGGTTGGCAGCAGCCATCGTAACACCGACCCACTGCGGACGAGTGAGATACTCTGTCAGAATGTCGTTACGCTTCTCATAGAAGAAATCGAAGTTACCGGAGAGCAGGTTGTTCCAAAGATTGAACTCCAGACCGGCATTGTACTTGTGAGCACGCTCCCAAGTCACGCCGTAGTTAGGATACTGCTGCTCGTAGATACCCGTCTGTCCGGTTGTTCCGAAATAATAGTCGTTAGCCTGCTGAGTCCACTTCTGCTCATAGAGGAAGCGCTGGCGAACACCGTTCACCTGATAGACATCGTTACCTACCTGTCCATAGCTGGCGCGCAGCTTCAGGTTGGTGAGCCATTTCTTGGTTGACTCCATGAACTTCTCGTTGGTGATACGCCAACCGAGTGAGAAAGCAGGGAAGAAACCGAAGCGCTTGCCGCTGACAAAGTTCTCAGAACCGTTGTAACCAGCATTGAACTCTGCATAGTAACGCTCGTCGTAGCCGTAGGTCAAACGACCAACGATACCCTGATAACGCATCGGCAGAGCTGCATTGTTACGATAGTCATTCTGCATGTAAAGCACCATGGCTGTCACGTCATGTACATCATTAAATACACGTGCGTAGTTCAGCTGTGCTTCCATATAAAGCTTGTAGATAGCATACTTATCGGCACTGTTGTCGCTCGTATCAAAAGCATTGGTCATGTTAGTGTCGGTATTGTACTTATGATAGGAATCCATCAATTGATAGTTCGAATCATTATAGTTGGCGCGATCTGCAGGCTCATAAGTTGCGAAGCTACGTGTGAAGCGGTCGCGGTGGTAGTTCTCATAGTCGAACGATACCATGGCCTTGGCAGAGAGACCCTTGGTGAGCCAGTCCATCTTATAGTCAAGGATGAAGTTGGTCTCATTGATGGTGTTATTACCTTTATAATAACCCGCATCCGTCAAACGACCTACGATGTTATTCTGATACTGTGCATTACCACCCCACAGTGTCTTGGTGGTCTCACCATTTGGAATCTGATAAGATACAGGGTAAATCCAGCCTGGTTCGTGGTTCAGCTCATAGAATGTCTCACTATAGGCATCGCTCTCGTTTGAGTTCGGGCCCTTACGCTCCTCGAAGCGAGTACCGAAGTTCACCGAGAAGGTGATATCCTTTGTCAGGAAGAAGTCGGCGTTGGCACGGAAAGCATAACGATTATAACCCATGCTCGAAGAGTTACCATAGGGATCAGAACTCAAGTTCTTAATCAAAGAACCCTGGTTGTAGTACTCCAGTGAAGCATAGTAGCGCATACGCTTGGTACCACCACGAACACTGGCATTATAACGCTGTGCGGGGGCATAACTCTTCAGCACCTCATCGTACCAATCGACATTCGGATACAGATAGGCATCTGCACCAGACAGCTGACCATTAACGCTCTTCTGGAACATATCCACATCGTGTTGGCTGTAAGCCTCACCAAGACCATCGTTAGCATAAGCCTCATTCAGCAACTTTACGGTTTCGTAAGAGTTCAGGTAAGTATTCTTACGAGTCGGGCTCTGGAACTGGAAGTTGGCCGTCAGGCTGACAACCGGTTTCTGCTCCTTACCGCGCTTAGTGGTGATCAGCATTACACCGTTAGCACCACGCACACCGTAAACAGCCGTAGCAGAAGCATCCTTCAGCACAGAGATCGTCTCGATATCATCAGGAGCAATCTGAGAGAATGAACGCTCGACACCATCCACAAGGATCAGCGGCTGGGCATCACCAGCGAAGGTAGCACGACCACGGATGTAGATCTTGGCATCGTCTGCACCAGGAGCACCAGATGTCTGAGAGGTCACCACGCCAGGAATCTTACCAGCAATGGCTTGAGAGACGTTGGCTGCAGGCGTAGAGAGCAGGTCCTTGCTCGACACCTGTGAGATGGCACCGATCACACTCTCCTTCTTCTGCTGACCATAACCTACGACCACGACTTCCTCAAGGGCAGTCTCATCGTCGGACATTGTCACGTTAACTACGGAACGGCCATTCACCTTCACATCCACATCCTTATAACCGATATAAGAGATATGCAGGGTGGCATTGGCACCTACCGTAATAGAATAGTTACCTTCGAAATCAGTCACAGTCGCATTCTTTGTGCCAACTTCGGTAACCGTTGCACCGATGACTTCCTCACCGTGTGAATCGACTACCTTACCGGTAACCTTGCTCTGGGCGGATGCTCCTAAAGAGAGGAGCATCAACCCTGCGAGCAGGAAAAATCTGAATATCTTATTGTTCATATCCTTCTAGGTTTTTAATTAGCTTTTTTTCCGATTTTATCGAAATATGGATAGTAAGCCGCATCCAGCATCTCAAGATGGCATCCCTCAAGTGTGAAGTAACAACCAATCTGACCCTCGATACTGCCAACCTCCGCCGAGTATTCGGGGAAGAACTCGCCGTTAGCCTTCTTCTGCGGAGCAGAGACTCTGACTGTCGAGCCTTCATGCGATACGCCAACCCAGCACTCAGCACCGTTCATGTCGGCGGGATAGGTATCCCATACGAACGACTGGTTCAGTGTATGGTTACCTTCGATATCCCACTTAGAGCCCCAGCCCCATGCATCAGCGCGAAGAACGAAGTTCTCACTGTCACCACCGGTACTTGCACCACCATTGTTTGTGCAGATGAACACCCAGTTCTCCCAGTTAGAACCTGCGCCCTTATTATGGTTAATGAAGTGGAATACAAATGGATTAGCATTCTTTGGACCTTCCTTGAAACCGAACACATCGGTGAACTCCTGCCAGAAGCCAGAAGTATTATCAACTTTACCAACGAAGGTACCAGGTTCATACTGCTTACCTACGAAACATTCCTCCGGATCAAGTTCCAGATAAGCCTTCTCCAAAGTGAAATACAGACCGCAGGTCTCAGCCGTAGCGCCCTCATAGACAAACTGCATATTGTATGTTGTACCACTAGCAGTTGTTGTTACGGCTGTTACGGTGATTGTTCCCCCCTTCCTGGTGGCAGACAGATCTACATAGGCACCATTCATATCTGCCTTGAAGGTATCCCAGTTGTAGTCACTGGTCATATTGCCTGGTGACTCGAAGCCCTGTCCCCATGCCCAAGCATCGGCACGAAGCACGAAGTACTCACTGTCACCACCTGTGCTAGGACCACCATTATTGGTACAAATCAGTACCCAGTTCTCCCAGTTGTTACCTCCAGCGGTATGGTTGATGAAACCGAAGTGAGCGGTCTCACCATCTTTCAACTGCATGACGGGTTCAGAGAACACAGTCCAGAAGCCAGCATCACAAGCTGTGCTACCAACAACGACGTACTCCTTGCTACCAGCATCTTCACCGCCACCGCCTCCGGCTTTGTTGACGAGAATCTGCTGTACCTGTGCCTGTGCAAGCGCCTTATCCCAGATAGCAATGTCATCGAAGGCAAATCCGCCATCATTATCACCCCAGTCCCAAGCCTGGTTACCACCTACGCAAATGTAGCTTAAGTCGGCACCATTGTTGAAGAGACCAGTAATATTCTGTCCGTCAGCACTTGAATCAAGTATCCACTGGTTGGTAATCTCACCATCCATGTACTGTGTCACTTCATTGGCCTTAAAGGTCACGCAATAATAGTGCCACTTGTTATCTGACAGCCAGTTATCTACAAAATTGAAGTCAGGACTAGAAGCCTCCCAAGCATTTGAATGATAGATATTGTTCTTGCCCTCAACATTCTGTGCACTGGTGAAATCACACCAACCATTATTGTTCACCTGAACATTACCGCGGCTCTGGAGTGCCATCATCGGCGCACCATTGGTAGGATTAGGAGCTGCTGCATAAGCAGTAAAGAACGGCGCATACGTATAGTCGTTCAAACCACCTGCATTTGCAGCGTTTACCCAGAAGCCAATAGTCATCTCTTGTGACTCAGCAGAGTGTGAAAGTGCATCAGCAGGGAGCTTCAGGTAATTGGAGCGGAGTGCACCACCCACATTCTGGAACACCGTGCCAAAGAATGGATCGCCATCCTTAGTCAAAGAACCTGCACCTACGATCTCCGCGTCACTCAGGTCTGTCTCGAAGGTTGCGACATAAACCGGAGCTGGAACAGGCACATTACCCTTCTTAATCTCAGGACGAGCGTAATCCTTCTCGTTCATCTGGTTACGGATGAAGGTGATGTCATCCACAAAGATGTCATCTGTGGCAGAGAGCGTAATGGTCTCACTCTTATCGATAGCCTCGATAATAGCAGCATTCTCTGCAGCGGTAGTACCGACTGCCTCTCCATCGACATACAACTGGAAATTGTTAGCCCAGACCTGGAAAGCAACAAAGTGCCACTCTCCATCGGTCGTCACATCGGTTGAACCTGCAGGGCTACCCTTCAGTTTCAACTCCGCACCACCGACGCTTAATACTGTAGCGTCAGCAACTCCCTCTGGCGTTTGAAGCCAGAAAGTAAATCCTGCACCCTTCTGCAGTTTAACATCGGTAAAAGGACTTAGTAAAGTCATAGTACCTCCGCCTAAATGCAGAACCTGACTGTAGAGGAAGTCATCATAAACGACCTCTGCCGCTGTTGCCGAGTAGGATTGTACATAGCCCAGTTCTTCGAGCGAAGTACTCTCATTGAAATTGAGAGTCGACAACTTCTCACGGGTCGGATAAACATCTGTTCCCGCTGCCGGGTCCATCTGTCCCCAATCCGAGCAAGATGCCAGACTGGCCAGTAGTCCAATCATACCAACAAACGCCATGAATGATTTTTTAATCTTCATAATGCAATTCGTTTTTTAGGT
>Ga0256407_10005932_pt1 | contig 19203 bp, 13 predicted proteins | sample RumenRJG_04DNA_FD_193489 | JGI IMG/M metagenome (GOLD analysis project Ga0256407, IMG submission 193489) | Bovine rumen microbial communities from Lethbridge, Alberta, Canada - RJG_04 | ecosystem: Host-associated > Mammals > Digestive system > Stomach > Rumen | place: Canada: Alberta... | reverse complement strand
AAGCGCAATGGGTGAACAGTACGGCGGAGCTTCACAGGTAATGTCGCTTGCCGCTTCGGCTTCTATGGCTGTGATACTCATGTTTTTCACCGGATTTATCAAGTATCTGCCGGTACCTGTCCTTACTGCAATAGTCATTTCTGCACTGCTCGGCGCTGTCGAATTCCACCTTGTGAAGCGTCTTTTCAAACAGGATAAACGTGAGCTTCTTATCTTTCTCGGAGCATTCGCCGGAGTTCTTCTCTTCGGAACTGTCTACGGTGTTCTCATAGGTGTTGTACTCTCATTCGTTGCTGTAATACTCAATACCGCAAACCCCAAACGCTCTTTCCTCGGTGTTATTTCAGGACACGAAGGCTTTCACAGTCTCGAACGCAATACCTACTCTGTTCCGCTGAAAAATGCCGTTATTTACAGATTTTCCGGCAACCTCTACTTCGCTAATATAAAGATTTTCATATCCGATATCGAAAGCGCAATTAAAGAAAATACTAAGTGTATCGTGGTTGATTCAGGAGCTGTATGTAATATTGATATCACTGCCGCTGACAGGATATCTTCTCTCGACAAGGCGCTGAAAAACCGTGGGATAAGCCTTTATTTTGCATCGCACATCGGTCAGCTCAACGACCGTTTCCGTCAGCTCGGCTTAGGTTCATTCGTAGAGGAAGGACGTTGCCGCAGGACTATTGTCTCTGCCCTCACTGCGGCAGGAATCAGTCAGCCATACGAACTCGAAAGTACTGTCAATGCCGATAAGGCTCTCCCCTACGGAAATGCTGACAGACTTGAATTTGAATGGGCATTCGGTGAGAATGCCGATGAAGAGATGGAAAAGTACGCAAAGAAGCTTCTTGAAAATATCGACAACAGCCAACAGCCTCAACAGGAACTTTCAAATGTCGTGAAAGCACGCGGCTCGTGGAATGGTATCGGTGACCTCGACAGCGAAGAGATACTCGAACATTTACAGCTTCATCTCAGCGAAATATCGCGTAAACTCGGTATCCCTGAAGCTCAGATAGAAGAGGCGATTGAACGGCGGAAGCTACGCATTGCACACCGTATTGAAATGCGCGACCCCGACGCTTTCGCAAGAATCAAGGAACATAACCGCCGCTTTGAAGAATCGCTCAGAAACGACAAGCCCGAACTTTATGACCTGCTTATGAAACACCGCCGTGAAGCTATTAAGCACCTTCGTGCGGCTGAACCCGAATATGCTGACATGATAGAAGAACTCTACGGCAAGTCTGAACAATAAAAGAACTGTCTGAACAGAAACAAGCCTGTTCAGACAGTTTTTTAGTATCTTATCTGTATTGTCAGCATTTTTTCGTCATTAATGTAACTGAGACTCCCTCCGTTTTCGATTTCAAGTCCGGTCAGCCATATCTCCTCTTCCTCAAACAGCTTCTGCTTTGCAGTATCAAATGTGTCTTTGCTTCCGAACATGACCTCAATGCAGTGAGTATCAGAACTATCCTCTACTACATCACTTATTGCGTCAATATCGTACTCGTTTATGAACGCACCTCTTCTTACATAGTAGTTGCTGTCAAGTGATTTGCATGACGGAACATAATAATTCTCAGCGTCGATAGACCTTGTGCGCAGAAGCATTTCATCATTTATCATGAAATAGTCATGCATCAGAAAAGCAATTTCTGATTCCATTTCGGGGTCGTCCCATGTGACATCGACCCAGTAATACTGTCCGCAGACTTTTACATAATTCCATGCGTGCTTACCGCGGTCACTGTTGCCCGAACATACTCCGCATTCTATGCCAAGTCTGTTAAGTATCAGCTGATACGCTTCTGCATACCCCTGACATACAGCTTCACCTTCAACGAGACAGCCATATGCTGTTCCCCACAATCCATTCTCGTTAAGAACAGCCTTTTCCGAAGCATAACGTGTATTATCCACAAGATAATCGTGGACATATAATGCCTTACTGTATTCGTCGCTTCCGGACGGTATCTGCGCTATTATCTTCTCTGCTTCCGATATCATGTCACTGTACATAGTCTTTATCTGTGCAGATGTATAGTCGTTAAGAGTCATGAAGCTGATATCGGTTTTGTTGCCGGAAACTGCTGTACAATATCCATCAAGCCAGAAATACTCAGGATAACTGCTGCGAACCTTTTTTACCGCTTCATCTACCCTATTCTGGTCTATTACACCGTTATAACTGGTGTTATTCCGGAATTCCGACAGTGCAAAAGTGATGTTCTCATATATATCGTCCGATGAATATGTTACTGAGACTTCATTCGAGCGGATCTTTTCTTCTTTAAGGAACAGTGATGTAATTGTTCCGAATACTGCAATAAAAATTATCACAGCTATAAGAAATATAAAAAGAAAACTTTTCAGATACTTTTCCGACTTCATAGCATCAGTATATCACATCAAGTGCAAACATCTTATCGACGCGGTAATACTTCATTTTCTCGCGGTCAACAGATGATGCTTTGTATATTTTTCCATCATCGAGAAGGTCGTAGAGTGCCTCCTTGTAAGCGTCATAATTTGAAAACATGAACTCACAGTGAGGCTTATCTGCCTGACTGTCGATATATTCCAGTATCTTGTCGCGGTCGTAGTTCTCGAAATATGCACCGTTCTTGACGAAATAGTTTTCATCTTTTGAAGAACAATCAGGGAAATAACCCTGAGTCCAGTCTATATTTCGTGAGCGGAGTATCATATCGCTGTCAACAAGGAAATATATGTGTTCAGCCTGATAACCTTCTACGTAGCTGTCCATATCGTCCCAAGTAATATCGAGCCAGTAATACTTTCCGTCGATATTAACATAGTTCCAAGCATGGTTAGAACCTGTGCAAATACCGCTTTCAATGCCTAACTTATTCATAAGATAGATAAACGCTTCCGCGTATCCCTGACAAACTGCACTGCCATTTACAAGGCATCCGTAAGAAGTTCCCCACAGACCATTATCAGGAGAATCCGCTCCGGCATGGTCGTATGTACAGTTATCAGCTATGTAATCGTGTATGTACAGCACTTTATCATACGTACTGCCGTCAGGGACTCCGGCTATTATCTCGTTACCCTTCTCTTCAAGCTCTGCCGCCATTTCAGGTATCTCCTCTTCCTCAAGGTCTTTCATGAGTCCGAGGTCTACCTTAGAGCCGCCTGTACACGTAGAAGCAGAGTATCTGTCTCCTAACCAGAAAATCTCCGGATAATCGTTAGGAAGCTGAGCAAGAGCCTTCTTTACGTCACCATTTGATACTCTCTCTGATACCTGACAATGATACTCAAAATTAAGTATCTCTGAACACATCTCCTGATACCATGCACTCTCACGCATTTCTTCTCCGGTAATAGTGATATCGTCAGGCACTTCGTTTGCCTCAGGCATCTCCGGAGGGGAAATGTGTTCTTTTTTTACAGGTGCAGAGCATCCAGCCAAAAGCATTACTGCGGCACAAGCGGCAGATAAAAATTTGATTTTTTCCATAAAATGAACCCCTTAATAATTCTATCCTATATCATGAAATGAAAACATATGCTTACATTTTCAGTCCTTCAAAGCTTTCATCGAGTATCTTTGCAGATGCTCTGAATTTCTCCATTTCTTCATCAGTGAGTGAAAGTTCGAGTACTTCCTTTACACCGTTTCTTCCGATAATTGACGGAACTCCAATGAAAACATTTCTGCTTTCGTACTCTCCGCACAGCTTCGCCGAAACAGTCAGCACACTGTTTTCGTCACCAAGTATTGCCTTTACTATTCGGGTAATAGCCATTCCGATACCGTAATATGTCGCACGCTTTGCCTCGATTATCTTGTATGCGGCTGTACGCACCTGCTCCTCGATTTTTTTCATATCGTCAGCACAATAAGAATTTCTGCCGTCTTCGAGTATCTCAGACACCTGCTTTGTTGCAAGCATTACCTGCGAAAGCGGTACAAATTCGCTGTCGCCGTGTTCGCCTATTACGTATGCATGGATGTTTTTCGGGTCAACTGTGAAATAGTCACCGAGGAGATAACGAAGTCTTGCGGTATCAAGCGATGTACCAGTACCGATAACGCGTGATGCACCAAAGCGTGAAAGCTCATAGGTAACGCGTGTCATGATATCGACAGGATTTGTCGCAACGAGGAAAATACCATCGAATCCCGACTTAACAACAGGAGTGATTATCGAACGGAAAACCTCAGTATTGCGCTGAAGCAGGTCAAGACGTGTTTCCCCTTCTTTCTGTGCAACTCCGGCGGCAATGACTATTATATCCGCGTCCTTGCAGTCGTGATAATCGCCTGCATATATCTTCATATTTGACTTTGCAAATGCAAGACCGTGATTGAGGTCCATAGCCTCACCCATAGCGCGGTCCTTGTTAACATCTATCAGCACAAGCTCATTGCATATGCCGCCCTGATTTACAAGTGCATACGCAAAGCTCATTCCAACCATTCCGGTACCAATAAGTACAACTTTTCTTCTGTCTGTATTCATATTCTTACTCCTTTGCCATATGATACATCACTAATAATATAAAACAATTATATATTATTGCACATACTTTGTCAAGTATCACATCTTCTTCCTGAGACCTGATTTAATACCTGACATTATTATCTCGCGTGCCCTGATTGCCGCCTCTTTCGTAAGCGGCGGTACATCTGCAAGCGGATAGTCTATACCAAGCTCTGCATACTTTGTCTTTGCCATATCGTGATACGGCAGAACATCAAGTGCCTTGAGGTTTTTTAGTCCTGAAAGATACTCTCCCAAACGGAAAAGCTCATCGTATTTGTCCGTGATACCCGGTACTACAACGTGACGTACCCACACCGGTATGCCGAGGTCACGGATATGCTCGGCAAAGCTCAGTATATGGCTGTTTCCCATACCTGTTAGTTTCTTGTGTTCAACAGGGTCTATATGCTTTATGTCGAGCATCACAAGGTCAGTATACTTCAGCACCTCGTCGATTTTTGAGTGTTCCTCCGGCGAATATACTCCTGCCGACGTATCAAGACAGGTATGTACTCCTTTTGATTTTGCAAGGGAAAAGAGTTCTGCAAGAAATTCCGGCTGTGCAAGAGGTTCACCTCCGGTAGCCGTTATTCCGCCCGATTTCAGAAACTCCTTGTACGAATCGTACTCCTTCATCAGTTCCTCAGCCGTTACTTCATGACCACCGTGAAATTCCCATGTATCAGGGTTATGGCAGTATTTGCACCTCAGCGGACACCCCTGAAAGAATACAACATACCTCACTCCCGGACCGTCAACAGTACCGAAGCTTTCAGTTGAATGTATACGTCCCTTCACAGCAATTCCTCCTTCGTATAAGCGATAAGCGACTCTTTCTCATTTTCAAGAGTTTCATCTATAACAAGTCCGAGCAGAGTGTCAAGTGCCGAACCTATGTCCCTGCCACTAAGTCCGAGACTTATCATGTCGTTTCCGTTGACTGCAAGCTGACGCAGACTCATGCACTCTCCCTGACGTATCAGCTCACGAGCAGTCTCCGCACACTTGTCAAAGTACACATTCTCCTCAAGTACAAATTCACACTTTGCAAGATTATCAGCTTTTTTAACTTCAAGCAGAAGAAAAAGATTATCCGCACCGATACGCGATATGATTCTTCTGATGTGCTTCTCTGAACCTATCTCGTCGCTGTGCATCGCAATTAGAGTACAAACCGTTTCGATGAAGCTGTTATCAAATCTCAGCCTCTTCATTACGTCACGCGCTATATCAGCACTCACCCCTGCATGGCCCTTGAAATGTCCTGTTCCGTTTTCATCAAGTCTGAACATCTGTGGCTTGCCTATGTCATGAAGAAGCATTGTCATTCGCAGAAGAAGACTTTCCGGTGCAGCCGCAACAGCTCTGACTATATGCTCATATACGTCGTATTTATGGTATTTCGAGCGCTGCTGAAAATCAAAACATGGTCTGAATTCAGGTATCAGCTGAGCGATTATCTCCCTGTAGCGCAGTGCCGTTTCAGCGAAGTTAGCACCCATTATCATTTTTTCTATTTCATCGCGGCATCGCTCATGCGAAATGTGGTCGAGATTCGCCCTCATATCAAGGACTGCCGCTTCTGTTTTTTCATCTATTCTATACCCGAGTACAGAGGCAAATCTGACGGTACGCAATATCCTGAGAGCGTCCTCAGAAAAGCGTTTTTCAGGTTCGCCTACACATCGCAGTACTCCTGATTCAAGGTCTTCCTGACCGTGGAAAGGGTCGTGAATATCACCGCGGATATCCATTGCCATCGCATTGACTGTAAGGTCACGGCGTGCGAGGTCTTCCTCGAGCGATGATGTAAAATCAACTGTATCCGGTCGCCGCGAATCAGTATAGTTTCCGTCTACGCGGTATGTTGTTATCTCAAACGGCTCCGAATCATATAATACGGTAACGGTACCGTGTTTTATTCCTGTCGGAACAACTTTCATACCGGAAAATACTTCCATTACCTGCTCCGGCAGAGCGTTCGTAGTAATATCGAAGTCGCTGACAGGACGTCCGAGAAGCATATCCCTTACGCAGCCTCCGACTATATATGCCTCAAATCCGGCTTCTTCAAGCATTGAAAGCAGTTTTTCATATCTCTTGTCGTAATTCAAATCATCACCGCCTTAGCTATATTATACTACTTTTCCGCTATAAAATCAACACATTTCAAAACACCCCATAAACAGAAAAACTGCTGTAAAAAGCATTACAGCAGTTTTATAATATTATTCAAAGCTTAGCTGATTGCTGTCACCGAGTTCCTTTGCAGGTTTTCCGGCTGCCGGAACTGCTCTTGCACGGTACTTTTCAAGCTCCGGAGCAGCTTCCTCTGTGATTATCTCAGCAGATGAGAGTGCTGCATTCTTCCTGAGATTTATGACCTGTACACCCTGTGAATCTCTTGTAGCCTTCGGGAGTATCATGCCGGTATTGAACACAAGTGCGTGTCCGGAAGTAGTCCTGAGCAGGATATCAGCTTCCTCTGCGACGAATATCGCTGCAACGAGCGGAGATTTGTCTGAGTAGGCATTAGCGAGTTTTTTACGGTTAGTCTTTGTCTCGTAGGACTTCATCGGTATTTTGGCCGCCTTGCCGTTTTCAAAGAAGAATATGATGTGTCCGCTGTAATCGGTCGTTGGTATCATGGTGCGGAGTTCCTCACCGTCGTCAAAGCTGAGCTTTGCAGGGATATAGTCACCCATAAGACTTGCCTTGCAGTCGTCAAACGCACTTGCCTTCGACTTATAAACCTGTGCCTTATCTGAGAAGAATATGAGTTCAGTCTTGTTTGTAGCTTCAAAGGTCTGCTTGATATAATCTCCTTCCTTGAGCTTCTGCTCACCGCTCATTCTGAGTGACTGAGGAGTTATCTTCTTGAAATATCCGCTTTCAGATACGAAAAGATTTACAGGATAGTCAGGTGTATCGTCGATGACCTCCTCTTCCTCTATATCCGACTGATAGAAGAAGAGTGTCTTTCTCGGTATTCCGTAAGTCTTTGACACCTCTTTAAGTTCGTCGATAATTATTTTGCGTATTTTCTTCTTATCGCTGAGAATATCCTCCATCTCAGCTATATCGGCGCGAAGCTGGTCAACTTCCTCAACGCGGCGGAGAATGTACTGGCGGTTGATATTGCGGAGCTTTATCTCTGCAACATACTCTGCCTGTATCTCGTCTATACCAAAGCCTATCATGAGGTTAGGAACAACGTCTGCTTCTGCTTCTGTCTCGCGGATAATCTTTATTGCCTTGTCGATATCGAGAAGTATCTTCGAGAGAGCTTCAAGCAGGTGAAGCTTCTCCTTCTTCTTCTGCAAATCGAAATATGTGCGGCGCTGAACGCATTCCTCGCGGAAAGCTGTCCATTCGGTGAGTATCTCACGTACACCCATTACCTTAGGAGTTCCTGCAATGAGTATATTAAAATTGCATGGATAGCTGTCCTGAAGAGGTGTAAGACGATAGAGCTTCTGCATGAGTTTATCGGGGTCAGTACCGCGTTTGAGGTCGATAGCGATTTTCAGACCGTTGATGTCGGTCTCGTCGCGGATATACGATATCTCGCGTATCTTTCCTGCCTTGACGAGTTCGATTATCTTGTCAATGATAGCCTCTACAGTGGTGGTGTAGGGTATCTGTGTGACCTCTATACAGTTAGACGACTTATCATACGAATACTTGCATCTTACCTTGATGCTTCCCCTGCCCGTCTCGTATACCTTGTTTAGTTCAGCTTCGTCATAGAGAAGAAAACCGCCGCCCGGAAAATCAGGTCCCTTGAGAGTGCTTATGATATCATGCTCGGGATTTTTCATGAGAGCGATCGTTGTCTCGCATATTTCAGCTAAATTGAACGGGCAGACGTTGCTCGCCATTGATACAGCTATACCGGTATTCGAGTTAACAAGTACTGTCGGGAAAGTAGCGGGCAGAAGCGACGGCTCCTGCATCGTATTATCATAGTTTGGAACAAAGTCTACTGTATCGTGGTCGATATCACGGAAAAGCTCATTGCATATTTTCTCAAGCTTTACCTCGGTATATCGTGAAGCCGCGTAGTGCATCTTGCTTGAATACTGCTTTCCGAAGTTGCCCTTACTGTCTACATATGGGTGGAGCAGAGCCTCGTTTCCGCGTGTCATACGTACCATCGTCTCGTATATAGCCTGGTCGCCATGAGGATTGAGCTTCATCGTCTCTCCGACTACGTTTGCAGACTTTGAACGCTCCTTGTCAGGATTGAGAAGTCCGCGCTTATACATCATATACAGGAGCTTTCTGTGCGAAGGCTTGAAGCCGTCTATCTCAGGAAGAGCTCGTGATATGATAACACTCATTGCATAAGGCATATAGTTGCTTTTGAGTACATCAGCTATCTGCTGGTCAACTATACTTCCCGAGCCTTCTATATAAGCTTCATGCTTGAATGCAGGAGCGCTTTTTGAAGAATCTTTTTTCTTTGCCATTGTGTTCTCCTTTGCCGTAATTATGAAATGTCAGCGAGCTCGAGGTAGTCAGCTCCGTATTCAGAGATGTAGTCCTTACGTCCCTGTAAATCGTCACCGAGAAGCATCTCAAATACCTCTGCCGATTCTCTTATGTCGTCAACTGATACCTTGATAAGACGGCGCGTATCAGGGTTCATAGTTGTAAGGCTCATCATGTCAGGTTCGTTCTCACCGAGACCTTTCGAGCGCTGGATAGTGTGTTTCTTATCGCCGATAAGGTCGAGTATACGCTGTTTTTCCTGCTCTGTATATGCGAAGTAGGTCTTTTCCTTTGTGTTTATCTCAAACAGCGGTGATTCAGCGATGTATACATATCCCTCCTCAATAAGAGTGGGTGTAAGTCTGTAAAGCATGGTCAGGATAAGAGTTCGTATCTGAAAGCCGTCAACGTCGGCATCGGTACAGATAACTATCTTGCTCCAGCGGAAATTATTGATATCGAACGTTGAAAGTTCCTTGTTAGCCTTGGAAGTAACCTCGACTCCACAGCCGAGTACCTTTATAAGGTCGGTTATTATCTCACTCTTGAATATCTTCGCGTACTCAGCTTTAAGGCAGTTGAGTATCTTTCCACGAACTGGTATAACTGCCTGAAATTCGGCATTTCTCGCAAGTTTTACAGAGCCGAGAGCCGAGTCGCCCTCCACTATATATATCTCACGGCGCGAAACGTCCTTGGTACGGCAGTCTACAAATTTCTCGACCATGTTAGCGAGGTCGATGGTTCCCGAGAGCTTCTTCTTCATGTTCAGACGTGTACGCTCGGCGTTTTCGCGGCTTCGCTTGTTCAGAAGCACCTGCTCCGATATTTTCTTAGCCTCGTCAGGATTTTCTATGAAGTACACCTCAAGCTGGTGGCGCAGAAACTCAGTCATTGCCTCACGTATAAACTTGTTGGTGATAGCTTTTTTGGTCTGATTTTCGTATGATGTCTGGGTCGAGAATGACGATGATATGAGTATAAGACACTCTTCAACGTCCTCGAATTTTATCTTGTTCTCATTCTTCTGATAACCGTTCACCGACTTGATATAAGCGTCTATCTGTGCCGCAAATGCACGCTTTACTGCGTCTTCCGGTGAACCACCGTGTTCAAGGAAGCTTGAGTTGTGGTAGTACTCTGTCTTCTTCACCTTGTTTGAAAAAGTAAGCGCAACATCAAGCTTGACCTTGTATTCAGGCTTATCCTCACGGTCTTTACCGCGTTTTTCAGTAGTCCAGTGCTGTATAGTCGTAAGAGCCTTGTCATCGGCTATTTCCTTAACATAGTCCGTGATACCGTTCTCATATAAGAACTCTGTCTCGTTGAATCCGCCCACTTCATTCTCCGAGCGGAATATGAACAGTATATTCGGGTTTACGACTGCCTGACGTTTCAGTATGTCGTGGAAAAACTCGTCCGACACCTCAATATCAGTGAAAACCTCAAGGTCGGGACGCCAACGTGTCTTTGTACCGGTCTGCTTCTTCTTGCAGGGTTCTTTTTTGAGTCCGCCGACATTATCGCCTTTTTCAAAGTGAAGCTGATACCTGAATCCGTCACGTACCACCTCTACGTCCATAAACTCGGACGCAAACTGCGTAGCACAGAGTCCGAGACCATTAAGACCAAGCGAGAATTCATACGAATCTCCGCCTGCATCGTACTTACCGCCTGCGTAGAGTTCACAGTAAACAAGCTCCCAGTTGTATCTTTGCTCATTATTGTTGAAGTCTACAGGACAGCCTCGTCCGAAATCTTCGACCTCGATATCGTGGTTTCTGTAGTGTGTAATTATTATTTTATCGCCGAATCCTGCTCTTGCCTCATCGATAGAGTTTGAGATGACCTCGAATATAGAATGCTCACAGCCATCAAGACCGTCTGAGCCGAAAATTACCGCCGGACGCTTTCTTACTTTGTCAGCACCCTTCAGCATAGTGATACTGTCGTTACCGTAATCTTTCTTTTTTGCCATAGCCTTTTAACCGGATTTGCCTTCCGGTCATGCTCCTTTCGTCTGTTGATAGGGTCATAAATAAACATTCCTGATAATTATATCACAATTGATTTTTTTTTGCAAGTATCGTTTTATACAAACACAAAGCCTTTCTGATACGTTACCTATTATATAGTCAACATACTGTTGCATTACATATCCAAATATGTTATAATGTTCTTTGTGAAAAAATCAGCATCGCTGATAAAGAAAGGAAATATAGAATGGACTCAGCAAAACTACTGCTTTGTGCCGCTTCAGCCGCAGCCATTGACATATGTGCAATGGCGCTGATGCTCACTTCATACCGCGAAAAAAGCTCGGGCAAAAAGCGTTGGAGCAAAACTGCGGCAGATATGGAACTTGCAGACCAGAATTCAGTCTACCCGCTCGAATGTGACGAGATTCTCATCGGCAGACACGCCTCAGCTGATATCAGACTGGCTGATATGTCTGTCTCTCGTTATCACGCCATACTAAATGTCGTTGAAGGCGGCAAATGGACTATTACTGACATGGGCTCAAAATCCGGTGTATACGTTAACGGTACTCTCACCAAGCACAAGCGTCTGCGTGAAAATGATATCGTCACTATCGGAAACCGCCGCCTGATTTTCAGAAAAAGGAGGGGGAAACGTTGAATAATCCGGTCGCATACGTAATCTCATGCTTCTTTGTACTCCTCGCTCACGGCACTATGCTTTTCAGCGTTTTTGCCGGAGGTAACTACTCCGACACATCAGCTGTTTTCACCCTTATGGCAGCTGTTATAGGTCTCGACGTCGTATACTTCATTATCATGCCGTTCTTCAGACAACAGACCTACGCTGTCGATTTCATGCTGATACTGATTCTCAATATGAGCGTGATATTCCAGTCGTGCTTCGGCGGAGTTGAGTTCCATATGAAGCATTTTATCACCTGTATCACCGCTCTTATAGCGTGCCGCGGAGGTTATCTACTGTGCAGGAACTATAAGTGGGTACAGAGCAAAAAGAAGTATATATGGGCGGCTATCGGAGTTCTCATGCTCGTGATACTCCTGTTTACAGGCAGCCGCAGTATGTGGATAGACCTTGGCTTTATGACTATCCAGCCTTCTGAATTTATCAAGCCTCTCCTCGTTCTAACCTGTGCCACTACTATAGCTGAACAGCAGAAAAAACACAAGCTGCTTGTTTTCAACGTAGTATACGAAAACCTCATCGTTTTCGGCATAGTTGTCGCTATATGCCTTTTCCAGTGGTGGTGCCGCGACCTCGGTAGTATACCAACATTCGGCGCAATATATGCTGCCGGATTCCTGCTTAGGATTTGCTATCCCAAGGGTAAATTCTCGAATAAGCCGATAATCGGTGCCTGTGCGGCTCTTGCCGTTATTGCCGTTGCAGGAGTTATACTCGCTCCGCCTTATGTCCGCGACAGACTCTTCGTTGACGTATGGAACAACAAGGACGGAAACGGCTATCAGCAGGCTCAGGCTCTTATCGCTATAGCTGACGGCGGCTGGTTCGGAAAAGGTGCCGGAAACGGCTTCCTTCACAATGTTTTCGCCTTCCGCAGTGATATCGTATTTGCCACAATAAGTGAGGAATGGGGACTTCTGTTCTCCGTCATGTCAGTACTTGTGCTCCTCATGATGGTTGCTCTTCCGCTTGTTAATCCTCCCCGCTCATACTTCCACGGCACTATGTGTGCAGGAATATGTGCGGCTTTCTCGGTACAGATGGCGCTCAACATCTTCGGCTCATGCAATATGATTCCATTTACCGGTGTAACTCTCCCCTTCATATCTGAGGGCGGAAGCTCTATGATGACCAGCGGCTTCATGATAGGTATGCTCGCAGCTGCACAGTCTCCTGTGTTCAAAGCTGACAAACCTAAGAAAAAGTCCGCACCGAAAGCGGGGGCTGAGAAATGAAAAGTATAAGAAGATGTCAGCACGTTATCACTGTTTTCCTGTTCATTTTTATTGCAGGAATGGTAACGCTCGTTGTAAAAATCAATAAGGAAGCTTCATTTTATATGATGAACTCCGATAAACACGAACTCGGTATGGTCTACGACCGCAACGGCGATGTCCTGTTTGACGGTCTTGGTCAGGGACAATATGAAGACGGTCACTTCCTCGACGTAGGAAACCTCATAGGCGATGACAAGGGTCAGATGAACAATACCCTCGTTGCCCAGAATATAGACCTTCTCAACAACTACAGCTTTTCTGCCGGACTCGTCAAGGACGGCGGTAAAGCTTCTATCCATACAACCCTCGACCATGCTGCTAACCGCACTGTGTACAACGCTTATCAGGGGGCAAAAGGCTGTGCTGTGGCTTATAATTACAAAACCGGCGAGATCCTCGTATGCACGAGTCTGCCAAATATAGACGTTACCCGAGGATACGATAATATTGCTGATATGGAGTCGGGAACTCTCATCTCAAAGGCTATGTGCGGAACTGTTCCGGGCTCGACTCAGAAGGTTTCAACCGTTATCTCAGCACTCGAAATCATGGGTCAGGAGAAGCTCTTCTCCAAAAGATACACCTGTAACGGACAATTCGTGAATCGTGAAGGTAAACCTATCGACTGCCACCAGTCGTGGGGACACGGTGAACAGAACATTCAGCAAGCCGTCGAAAACAGCTGTAATCCATTCTTTGCACAGCTAATCGAAGACCCCGATATGCCGCTGAGCAGTGTAAAAACTATGTACTCAAAGCTCGGCTACGCTGTAAACGATGCTAAACCCGAATACATCGACATCGACGGCATACAGTGCGATAAAGCTTCAACTACGCTGACAGACTCCGGTGACTTCAATACTCAGTGGGGTTGCATAGGTCAGGGCGACACTCTCGTAAGTCCTGTTCAGCTCATGATGTGGGAAAGTGCTATCGCTAACGGCAACGGCAAAATGACTATGCCGCACCTCATCTCAAAGGTCACTGACGTTTACGGTGACGTTTCTGAGGTCAGGGGTACTTCTTTCAGTAATCAGCTTTTCAGTTCATCTACCGCATCAACCGTAAAACAGATTCTTATTACAAACGGTGCTAATAACTACTCAGGTTCTATTCCGGGTTATACACTCGGAATCAAAAGCGGTACCGCTCAGGTCAAAAACGGTGACGAGGAAAACGCTCTGCTTGTAGGATTTGTTGACGACTCTGCTCACCCTATCGCGTTCTGCGTGTTGCTTGAAAACAAGTACAGCACGCCAGTTTCTGCGGAACAGATAGCCAAGACTATGCTTGATGCACTGTGCAGTTAATTTGTCACATTTTACAAATATTATAATAAAAGCTGTGCAAACTAAACAAAATTAACAAAATTCTCTTGTAACTCTCAAAAGATTATGGTATAATATAACCATAAGAACCGGAGGGTAACTAAAGGTTCTAATACCCGCTCCGGAAACGGAGCAAAAGGAGGACATCCATATATGAAAACAACTATCACAGCTAAGAAAATGCAGATCCCACAGAACTTCACAGAATACGCTGAAACAAGAATCGATTCACGACTCGGCAAATTCTTCGGAGACGAAGCTGATGCAAAAATCGTACTCTCTGAGCGCAAAAATCAGATCGAGCTTGAGCTCACAGTTAAATACAACAGTATGATCTTCCGCGCTGAGCGCTCTGCCGCTGACAAGACCGTCGCTCTTGACGACGCTATAGATAAGATCATCAGACAGATCCGCAAGAATAAGACCAGAGTTGAGAAAAAACTCAAGGATACAGCCTTCAAGCAGTCATTCGCTGAACCTGTTGAAGAAGTCGTTGATTTCGAGATCATCAAGGACAAGAAGTTCAAACTCCGTCCTATGAATGTCGAGGAAGCTATCCTCCAGATGAACCTGCTCAGCCACGAATTCTTCATGTTCCTCAATGCCGATACAGGTACTATCAATGTCGTTTACAAGCGTGACGACGGTAACTACGCTCTTCTTGAGCCTGACATGAACTAAACAAATACTATGCGGAGCTTAATGCTCCGCATAACTTTTTAAAAGGAGTATGATAATCATGGATATCAATAAGAAAACTGCACTGAAAAAACGAATAGAAAGCGTCGGAGAAGCTCTGAAAAAGAATAATATGGAGTTCTACTACGCTGAAACTGCCGCTGACGTTAAAGACATCGTCTGTTCACTGATGCCGGAAGGATGCACCGTAACTCACGGCGGAAGCGTCTCCATGAAGGAATGCGGTCTTCCTGATCTGCTCAATTCCGGTAAATACAACTATTTGGACCGCTCAAAAGCTCAGACTCCGGAAGAAACAAAAGCTATATACCGTCAGGCTTTCTCAGCTGATGTGTACATCACAAGCACTAACGCTATCACCGAAAGCGGCGCTCTTTATAACGTTGACGGCAACAGCAATCGTATTGCCGCTATAGCGTACGGTCCGGACTCTGTTATCGTTATTGCAGGCTATAATAAAATAGTACGTAACATAGAGGAAGCAGAGGTCCGCGTGAAGAATACTGCCGCTCCGCCTAACTGCGTCCGTCTCAACTGTGATACTTACTGTGCTAAAACAGGCGAATGCGTTTCACTCCACAAGGCTGACCGTCAGATGACAGACGGTTGCTCAGGTGACGGACGTATCTGCTGTAACTACCTGATTTCTGCCCAACAGCGCCATAAGGGTCGAATAAAGGTAATAATCGTCGGAGAAGAATTAGGATATTAAAAATAAGCGGATAAGTTTGCACTTATCCGCTTCATTTTTTTCTATTTTGAAATTGACCGCCGACCGAGGAAGCACCCTAATTGCCGACCATACAGAATTTCATTATTTTACTGATTTGAGAGATTTTTCTATCTCCTCGGCACGAAGAAGAGCTGTATCAATGTGAGAGCAGAAGTTATCAGCTCCAACACGCTCAACGAGTCCGGCTTTTTCCATTGCCTTCATCGGCTGTTCGTTTACGTGCGAGAATACTACTCTGACATTGTGCTTTTCACAGCGCTTTACGATACGTGCAAGTGCCTCAACACCCGTAGCATCAACAGCCGGAACGTTTCTCATTCTTATACAGAGAACGTCGATATTATTGTCGTCGAGCATATATTTGTACTTATCTGCCGCCGCAAAGAACATGGGTCCGTTTATCTCGTATACACGCGTATTATCCGGTATCTTCTTGAGGAGTATATTATCAGGGTCAGTGTCTTCGTCATCAACGTCGACCCACGCGTGAGCCTCTGTAACATCTGCCATGCGCTTCATAAACAGAAGAGCCGCGAGAACAAGTCCGATAACGATTGCAACTACGAGGTCGAATACAACAGTAAGTATCAGTGTGACGAATAATACTGCGATATCGCTCTTAGGCGCTGTCTTTATCGTGTTGCGGATATTTCTCCAGCCGCACATATTGTATGCGACAATGAAGAGTATAGCCGCTATAGTAGGCATAGGAATGTACTTTGCATATGGCATGAGAATAAGAAGAATGAGCAGTACAACTACTGAATGAACCATGCCTGCAACAGGAGTACGTCCGCCGTTCTTTACGTTAGCGGCAGTACGTGCGATTGCTCCGGTAGCGGGGATTCCGCCGAAAAGAGCAGAACCGATATTAGCCGCACCCTGCGCAACAAGTTCCATATTTGAACGGTGCTTAGAACCTATCATACCGTCAGCTACGACACATGAGAGGAGCGATTCAACTGCCGCAAGCACTGCTATTGTGAATGCATTCGGAAGGAGTGCCTTTATTCTTGCAAATGACACCTCGGGAACGGTAAGATGCGGAGGTGCTGATGAAATAGTGTAGAGTGAACCGATAGTGTTTACGTGCATTCCTGAGAATTTTACAAGAAGTGCTCCGACTACTACAGCTATGAGGGAAGCCGGAATCTTTTCAAGTTTTTTTGGCCATAAAATGAGTATCGCAAGAGAGATGACGCCTACAAGCAGTGCCTGCCAGTTTAGTGTGTCAATGCAGAGACAGACTTCTTTCACTTTGTCAACTGTTTCAATCGGTGAATTTTTGAATGTCAGACCAAGAAAATCCTTTATCTGACCAATCAGGATAGTCACTGCGATACCAAATGTGAAGCCGCTTGTTATAGTGTTTGGTATGTATTTAAGAAGTGCACCGAATTTACAGAGTCCCATAACTATGAGGATTATACCAGCCATTATTGTAGATATGATGAGACCATCCATATGCTCTGTAGCGACTATACCTGCGACTATTGTCGCAAATGCGGCGGTAGGACCGGCTATCTGTACTCTGCTTCCTCCAAGGAATGATACGATGAATCCGGCAACTATCGCAGTGTAAAGTCCCTGCTCAGGACCTACTCCGGAAGCAAGGGCAAGCGCTATTGAAAGCGGAAGTGCGATTATCGCTACGATGACTCCTGCAACGAGGTCTTTAACGAACTGCGATGCGGAGTAATTCTTCATGACGGAGAAAAGTTTGGGTTTAAGTTTTTCTTCTGTGGGTTTCCGGCTTGTGATTTCCATATTTTTACCTCTTTCTCAATAATTCGCGAACTTAAATATTATACTACCGTTGACATATCATTTTCAAGCAGTTTTTATCAATATTCCAAATTTTGTCAGTTTACATATATTGAAGTCAGCTGGTCGAATAAAAATATAGTATTTTTCGGCAATAAATGGTCGTTTTCTCAAAAATATACTTTTTTAAAGAGGGTTTTATAAATAAATAGGGCAAAAAGACAGAATTTAAGTGACGAATATTGACCGCAGGGAATAAATATGTTATAATAAAATGAATATTTGGAGTATACGGAGGATTTATCATGAATAGTATTCCTGAGATTTTCGGCTGCAGCGTTTTCAACGAAACTGTAATGAAAAACACTCTCCCGAAAAATGTCTACAAAAACCTTAGAAGAACTATGGAAAAGGGCGAACCTCTTGATATGGCTACTGCTGACGTTGTTGCAAATGCTATCAAGGAATGGGCTCTCGAACACGGTGCTACACACTATACCCACTGGTTCCAGCCTATGACGGGTTCAACTGCAGAAAAGCACGACTCGTTCATCAACCCCGGACCTAACGGTACCGCTCTCATGGAATTCTCAGGAAAGGCTCTTATAAAGGGCGAACCTGACGCTTCTTCGTTCCCTTCCGGCGGTCTCAGACAGACCAGCTCTGCAAGAGGCTATACAGCATGGGACCCCACTTCATACTGCTTTGTTAAAGAGGGAAGCCTCTATATTCCTACTGTTTTCGTCTCTTATACAGGCGAAACTCTCGATAAGAAAACTCCTCTCCTTCGCTCTATGGACGCACTCAGCAAAACTGCTGTTCGCTTCCTCAAACTCTTCGGCAACGAAAACGTTACCCGTGTAACATCAACTGTCGGAGCTGAGCAGGAATACTTCCTCATAGACAAGAAAAAATTCGACCAGCGTGAAGACCTTGTCCTCACAGGCAGAACTCTCTTCGGTGCAAAGCCTCCTAAGGGTCAGGAACTCGATGACCAGTACTTCGCAAACCTCAAACCCCGTATCGCCGCTTATATGGCTGAACTCGATGAAGAACTCTGGAAGCTCGGAATCTACTCCAAGACCAAGCACAACGAAGTTGCTCCGGCTCAGCACGAAATGGCACCTATATTTACGACTTCTAACCTCGGTACTGACCAGAATGAGCTTGCTATGGAGGTTATGGAAAAAGTTGCTCTCCGCCACGGACTCGTTTGTCTCCTGCACGAAAAGCCATTCGAGGGTGTAAACGGTTCGGGTAAGCACAATAACTGGTCGATGTCTACCAATGACGGTCAGAATCTGCTCGACCCCGGCGATACTCCTATGGAGAATCTCCAGTTTTTGACTATACTCTGTGCCCTTATCAAGGGTGTTGACGAATATGCAGACCTTATGCGTCTTTCTGCCGCTTCCGCAGGCAACGACCACCGTCTCGGTGCTGATGAAGCTCCTCCGGCTATCATCTCCATGTTCCTCGGTGAAGAGCTCGACGCTGTTCTTCAGGCTATCGAAGAGGACGGTGTTTACAAGACCAAGGCTAAAAACTTCGAGATAGGCGTTAACGCTCTCCCCTCCTTCCCGAAGGATTCAACTGACAGAAACAGAACTTCTCCGTTCGCATTTACCGGTAACAGATTTGAGTTCCGCATGGTCGGCTCTTCTGACAATATCGCCTGCCCGAATACTCTTCTC
>Ga0256407_10005929_pt1 | contig 19207 bp, 16 predicted proteins | sample RumenRJG_04DNA_FD_193489 | JGI IMG/M metagenome (GOLD analysis project Ga0256407, IMG submission 193489) | Bovine rumen microbial communities from Lethbridge, Alberta, Canada - RJG_04 | ecosystem: Host-associated > Mammals > Digestive system > Stomach > Rumen | place: Canada: Alberta... | reverse complement strand
TATAGTTTTTCTTGTATCAATAGAACTCTTCTTTAATTTTGTAATCATACTATTCTATTGCTCCAAAAATGGTATCATCTTGATCTCATGATGAACCTCTTTGGTTCATTAGAGCGACATCATCCACTCAAAAGTTAGAGTCGATACACATGCTATTATATTGATTTTGACTAATTCCTGTTGCACCTAAATTTGTGAAACCGATGTCCATTGAATAATTAATGACATCCTGAATAAATTTTTGTGTTTGTATGTTTGAGTTAATACTTAACATCAAATTAAGTGGACGGAAGAAATTGTAATGAATATTAATATCTTCTACATTATATTCGTAATTGTTATAAGCCAAGATACCACAATTACTTGATTTAATCAAATCATAGTTTTTTTGAACAAAACTTGATGATAAATAAACCATTGAACCAGGAATATTGTTTTTGTTAAATACAGATCAAGCACGTGAATTTGCTTCATCAGTATCATACAATCTAAAATCTTTACCATAGTTGCCATTAACAAAAGCAGTTTTTTGTGCTTCAGTCAATCCTTTTGAATAGTTATTGAAGTGACTTCCTTCAAAAAAACTGGCAGCAGTACCACTAGTTAAGCTACCACCACTACGTGCATAAGGAATAACTTCTTGATGTTCAAACTTAACTTTGTCATTTTCAGAAATTTGATATTTAGGGTTTAAAAATAATGATAAATGTGGTTTTTCAGTTGGTAAGCCATCTTTAAAACCAGAGAATGTACGATATAAATCAGTTATGTGATCTTCATCTAAAGTTAACACTTGATTTAAATTTATATCATTTGATATTCCTTTTGGAGGAATATAAACAATGCAAATACCTTCTCAACCGATTGTTACGGTTTTTATTTTATTTGAAATTCAATTTTGACGATATGTATCTTTTACAGCTTCAAATGGATTTTTACTTGCACATCCAATGTTTGTAAAATTATTAGCTATTTGGCTAATACCAAAACCACTACCACCGGCATCAACATTAATGTCAACATTGTTAGTTTTCGAATATGTTTTTGCATATTCTTCAACAAAAGGTTTTACACCACTAGAACCAACACACGAGATTATGATTGAATGACTTCACGGAACTGCGAAGGCACAAACAAAACCTACTGCTGCCGCACCAACTAAAGTATATAAAGAAATTTTGAGTCATTTTTTCATATATTTTGTGCTACTTATACGATATGCATATAAATTCTATGTATTAGTAAACTAACTACTTAGGAGTAGGAGTTGCTCAAAGATCATGAATTTTTGTCATATAATCTAATGCACCAGTTGAATCGATTGACTTAAAGTAATCACTTTGAGGCACTCCTTCTTTCCAAACAATTGTATATGCTAAATCTGTACTACTAGTTGCTGTAAATACATCAGCTGTATAAATCGTTTGTAAATAAGATAATAAATCACGCATTAACTTTGCAGAATCATCGTTTCTTGCATATTCATCTTTAACAATGACTTTGTTATCTTTTGTGTTAATTTTTCTGTTTTCAGCTTCGGTTACATCGCTATCAGTTCATTTGTAATCAAACGGACGATATAATTCTTGATTTGGTCTTAATTTATCTTGATTAGCAATAGCTAATGATTCAATATCAAGATAGAGAACTATACCAAAATCAACATCTTTATGTAAAGGTTCAAAAAGTTCTAACGCTGTATAAAATGTTGATCCAACAAATGCATTTTCTTTTGAGTAATCAGAGTGTGTTTTTTCAAAAAGTGGATTAGGTGAAAAGAATTTGTTTGAATCAAGACTACACTCTGAACCAATGATTAACATATAGTTTCCACCGTGAAAACTTTTATCTCCACACAATAAATTATCTAGACTGCGATTTACATCTACACAAGTGCTGAAACTATCACTGACTGTATCATCTTTAAAAACAACCTGTTTTAAACTGTTTGGATAAACAGGAGCACAACCTGTCATAGTTACTGCAGGAAGAATTATCGCACTTGAAGATAATGGCAATAAAAGTTTAAAAATCTTTTTCATTGTTATTACGTTTATGTTAATTATATATAATTTATTTACTAATAATGAAAAAAACGAAAATTATAAATAAGCCTAATTTACGAGCTCAAGCAAAACGAGATATTGACACAAAATCAATTAATCGTAAGAAGTTTAACATTGACAAAAAGTATAAGCTGCCTCTATACAAAAAACTTAGTTTTTTTGTAAGAACATATGGTTGTCAAGCTAATATTATTGATTCCCAATTTATCAATAGGATTTTAACAGAACTAGGTTTTAAACAAGCAAATGGCATTAAAAAAGCAGACTTTGTTATTTTGAATACATGTGCAATTCGTCAAAATGCTGAAGACAAAGTCTATGGTGAAATAGGTTTCTTAGCTAAGCTAAGAAAAATTAACCCAAATTTTCGTTTGGGTATTTCTGGTTGTATGCCGCAACAAGAAATAACTGTCAATAAACTAAAAGAAGATAAAAAAGTTGATTTAATTTTCGGAGTTCATAATATTGACGAACTACCAAAGTATATTTATGAAATCTACAAAAATAACCATAAGATTATAAGCGTAAAATTCAAAAACGATCATTATTACAAAATGCTTCCTAGAAATATTGAAACAAAATTTAAAGCATTTGTAACAATTATGGATGGTTGTAATAACTTTTGCACTTATTGTATTGTTCCATATACTAGAGGCCAACAAATTAGCAGGCCAAAAGAAGATATCATTAATGAAATTAAATTGTTAATGAAACAAGGATGTAAAGAAGTTACACTAATCGGTCAAAATGTTAATGCTTATGGTATTGATTTTAAATCAAAAAAATATTTATTTAAAGACCTTTTGGAAGATGTAGCAAAATTGAAAATTCCACGAATTAGATTCTCTACAAGTAATCCTTGGAACTTTGATTTAGAGATTGTTGATGTAATGAAAAAGTATTCAAACATTATGCCTGCAATTCATTTACCAATTCAATCTGGTGATGAAGAAATTTTGCATAAAATGAATCGTTCAATGAAAATCAATAATTACTATAAAATCATCGATTACATTCGTTCAAACATTAAAAACGTTGCAGTATCAACTGATTTAATTGTTGGTTTTCCAAATGAGACAACAGAACAATTTAACAACACATTAAAACTATATAAAAAGATTAAATTCGATAACGCTTTCACTTTTATTTTTTCTAAAAGAGAAGGCACTCCAGCAGCTAAAATGGATGACAAAATTAAAAATATTACTAAACAAAAACGTTTAGCTAAATTGAATGAAGCTGTCAGAACTTATGCTAAAGAAAACAATAAAAAGTACTTACATTCAGTTTTAGAAGTAATGGTTGATGGTATAAGCAAAAATGATAGTAGTAGGTTAACTGGATATTCACCACAACTTAAAGTTGTTAACTTTAATGGTAATGCCAAAGTTGGTGATATTGTAAAAGTAAAAATTACATCTGTTAATCGATTCTCTTTAATTGGCAAACAGATTGATTAATATACATCACTTCTTAAGTAATAATACATTGATAAACTAAATAAGATAAAGCTTACAATACATCAAAATAAACTTGTTTGAGTCTTTGCATAGTATAGTGTTGTTTGATAATTGTAAATGGTTGTGACATCAAATCCTGGTTCATTGTAAATTTTTACAAATGTATGAGGAAACATAAAATAGTAATTTTCTGTATTATTAAACAAAGGTTTTCCATCTAAACCCATACCATAGTTGCTATAAGCAAACCTAATTTGGTTAATAGTTGTTGAAGAATTTGTTAACTGACCAGCACCACTATAAGCCAAGAAACATCTCAAAACAGTATTTAAGTCAATATTGATTAGACTAGTTGCAGTAGAATCATAAGGGTCAGTAATTTGAACTTGACAACTAAAGCTATTGCTAAAAGCATCATCTATATTGGCGAAATAATCACTTACATTTACACCTAAATCATTTGCAACTTGGTAAATTATTTGTGTTCAATAAATTAAAGCAAACTGCCTTACAAGACTATATTGAACTTTTGCAAAAGAACAATTAATGGTTGTTAAATTACTAATGTCAAAATCATATTTTTCAGCGTTATTTTTAATAAAGTTGTAACACATCTGTGTAAAATTAGTTTGAGTGTCTTGGGATTTACCTTTTTCATCAGTGTTTTTAATTGTATTGTAATCAGGATTACTTAAAATTTCATGAGTAATGGTTTTATAAATGTCTGCGTCAAATTCAGATAAATCGGCATTACCAACTTTTAGTAATTCATTGTCAACAATATATGTTGTTGGTACAAAAGCAAATACTCTTGTTAGGTTTGATACTCATGCAGTATGCGAACTTGCTCCAATAAATTTTAATCAAGTTAGTAATGAAGGATTAATACCTAGGAACATATAACCAAAGCTATCATTTGAAGGATTAATGTTATTTTTAGAAAAAATTGAATTTTTTATTGGCATTAATAATGGATATGAATCAATGTCAAAGTGTTCATAATTATCAATAAAATGTTTTAACAAAGTATTTTCTTGATTTGAAATTTTCGAAGTGTAATTAACACTACTGCCAAATGCAGTAGTTTCTAATGCATTGTCAACATCATCTACATTAAATGATTTATAAAAATCAGTTAATTGCTTACAAATGTTCAAATATTGATATGTTCTATTTACAATATCTGGATTTTCTTTATATGCTTCATATAAATCGGTAGCAGGTTGTGTATTGTAATATGTATAATTTTCAAATTGTGAATCATTAGTTTTTGAAGCGAAAGAATTTATATTACCACCATATTTAGCTTTAATGTTATCCTTAGTGCTATTTAGAACTACAGAACCCACAATATCATAAACGCTTATAGCGATTGAAATCATTGTTACAGAAATAATAACTTGTAATTTATTTCCGAATTTACTTATCAAAATTCCAATGCCACTAAATAATAAATTAACGACAAATGGACCAATAATTAATGAGCCGATTAATAAAGGAACTTTGCTAAATACAATTCCACCAACATTATTGACAGGATCATATTGACCAAAACAATAGGTAAATAAAGCGATGATTACATATCCAAGACTGATAATTAAACCACCTAACACTATTCATATAAATTTAGAGATTAATATTTTTGTTCGCCGTAATGGTTTAGAATAAATAATCAGTTCCGTTCCATCTTCAATGTCGCTTCTAAAAGCATATACAACAAGCAGCGAACTTTTTATTGCATCAATTATGATAAATGTCGCTTGAATATTAATTACATCAAAATTTCATATTGATAATGGTGAAACTTTAAGTATTAGTGGAATTAAAATAATAAGTACAGATGTAAATAGATAACTAATACCTACCACACATCAAAGTGGAACTTTCGAAAATATAACTTTTGATAAATATCGAAAATAAGCAAGCATTCTATCTCTTTCTAATTTTCGTTAATTCTTTAATTGAAGCATTTAAGGCCTGGATGGCAGCTTTGTTAAATTTATATCAAGGAATAACTAAGTCTGCATTTGCTTTTTGTGGAGAAACAAATAAACGATACATTGGTCTTACAACATCTCTTCATTGTTGAATAATGTTTTCTGTTTCTCTTCCTCTTTGTTTTGTATCCCTCAAAAATCTTCTAATAAATCTTTCGTCATCAGGAGTATCAACAAAAATCTTAATTGCTGCTTTGTTATTGATGTAGTTATCATACAATGATAAAATTCCTTCAAAGATTATCACATCAACATTTTTGACAGTATTGAATTGTTCACTTCGTTTTGAATTAACATAATCATAAATAGGAATTTTAACTTCTTTACGATTCAATAAGTTATTAATAGTTTCTCTAATTAGTTCCCAGTCAAATGAATTAGGGTGATCAAAATTAATATTTGTATGTAGCTTGTTTTGTTTTATTTCGCTTAAGTTCTTGATGTAAAAACTATCTAAGCATAAATGTAACAATTTAAAGTTGTTTGGAAAAATTTTACTGATTTCTTCTGTTACAGTTGTTTTACCACTTCCACTACCACCACAAACACATATTAAAACGACTGGTTTCTTTTTCATACCTACAATTTAACCTAATTATAAATTAATATTTATTGTTTTATTATCTAATCTAAAAGACTTTTTATTTAAATAAGCTAAATGTTTGGAGTTCGTAGTAAAATTGAATTCAATTTTATATGCGCACAATGATTGTTGTTTATTTTTAGTTTGATTGCTAAATTTACTGTTTGTATATTTTCTTTCTCCAACTAAAGGGAACCCGATGTAGTTCATATGTGCTCTAATTTGGTGTGTTCTTCCTGTTAAAAGGTTTATTTCAATAACGCTAGTGTTAGCATCATGGGAAATCATTTTGTATTTTGTAATAATCTGTTTAGAATTATTATTGATTGGTTTTTTAGTGATTTTTACTAAATTATCATTACTATTTTTTGTTGAATATGCTATGAGAGTTGCACTTTTCGGGTCAATGATTCCATGTACTTTTGCAATATAATATTTATTGATTTCATGATTTTTCATTTTTTCGTTTAGTAAATCAAGAGTTGGACGATTTTTTGCAATCAAAACAATTCCGGCAGTGTTGCGATCTAAACGATTTACTAAACTAGGAACAAAAGTGTTTTCTAGTTTAGGATCATATCGATTAGTTCTAATCAAGTAATTGATGACTTGATTAATTAAAGTGTTGACTTCACCATTGTTGTCAGTATGAACAACTAAACCCTTTGGTTTGTAAACTAACATGATGTTTGCATCTTCATAAACGATAGAAAAATCTTGTTTATTTTCTAAATTTAATTGTTGCTTTTTATTCTCAAGAAGTTCATCATTAACAAACAATTTAATTTCGTCATTCAATTTAACGTGGTAATTAAACTTAGCTTTTTTGTTATTTACTTTAACTTTTTTGTTTCTAATTGCTTTATAAATTTCTGATTTTTTAAAGTTAATAAAAGTTTTAGATAAAAAGTTATCTAAGCGCAAATTAACATCATTTATATTTACTTTAATTATTTTCATTACTCACTAGATAAGCGATAATAGCTGTTGCGTTTGATAAATTAATCGAATCAACATGTTCATTTATAGGAATGTATATTGTTTTATCGCACAAGTTTAATTGATTTTGCTTTAATCCATTACCTTCATTACCAAATAAAACCGCAGAATGTTTGAAGTTAATTTTGCTAACTTTTTCAGCATTTTTATTAATTCCTGTTGCATAAACCTTGTATTGGTTTTTCTTTAACATATTGATTGCATTAATTAAGTTAGTTTCATAATAAACATTTATGTTTAGTCCGTAACCCATAGAAGCCTGGATAACTTTGTAGTTGTAAAGATCAACACAATTATTTACTAATACAAGGTTATTGATTTTAAATGCTGCACAAGTCCTAAGTATTGAACCTAAATTACTTGGATTTTGTATATGATCAAAAATAAAAACACTTTTAGTTAAATCGAGTTTGTTACTTGGTTTTGGTTTAATGAAAATCGCAATTAAACCATCACCATTTTCTTGATGAGATATATGATTGTAAACACGGCTGTCAACAATTACACAATTTTGGTATTTTTTGAATTTGTCAAAATATTTTGAATTTTTACAAATTATGATGTTTCTCAGTGAAAAATTTAAAGAAATTAAAGTTGATATAATTTTTTCACTTTGACAAACAAAAAGGTTTGTTGTATCTCTATATTTTTTATCACTAAATAATTTACCAGCTGATTTAATAAGCTTATTAGAAGTTGATGTTACTATGTCCATTATTAGTTTTCCTTAATAATTGGTTTTTCATCTATTTCAGGTGGGATAGGTAAACCCATGTATTTAAGAATACTAGGTGCAATATTAGCTAGTTTTCCACCTTTCAATACTCTGAAATTACTGTCAGTTAGTATAAACCATACAGGATTTGTAGTATGTTTTGTAACAGGATTATTGTTTTCATCTAGCATACATTCAGCATTCCCATGATCGCCAATAATGAACATAGTTACATCTTCATTTTTACATTTTTCGTAAATTTTTCCTATCATTGTGTCAACTATCTCTACAGCTTTAATGGTAGCTTCAAGATTTCCGGTATGACCAACCATGTCACAGTTAGCAAAATTTAGAACAGTTAAATCATATTTACCAATTGTTGGAATTAATGAATTAGCAATTTCATTTGCTGACATTTCAGGTTTTAAGTCATATGTTGCTACTTTTGGCGAAGGGATTAAAATCTTCTTTTCATTCTTAAAAGTAATTTCTTTACCTCCGTCAAAGAAGAATGTAACATGTGCATATTTTTCAGTTTCAGCAATTCTCAATTGCGATAAATTGTTATATTCGATAACTTCTCCTAAAATATTTTTAAGGTCAACTGGTAAAAAGGCAATAGCATTAGGATTCATACCTTCATATTTGCTCATTGTTACCATGTAAATATTTTTAAGTTGTACAGCTGGAGTAAAGTCATAATAAGAAGAACGGCAAATAAGATGTGTCATTTGCCTTGCTCGATCAGGACGAAAGTTAGCAAAAATAACAGCGTCATTATCGCTTAAAGCAATTTCATTTGTTTTATAATTTGCATTGATTGCTGGGACAATAAATTCATCACTTATATTATTTGCATATGATTTATTTACATAATCAACAAGATTAGTAAATTTGTTTGTACCTTTGCCAATAATATTATTGTATGCCAATTCAACACGGTCTCATCTCTTATCACGATCCATTGCATAATATCTTCCAGAAATTGTTGCAATCTTAGCATTTGCTTGGTTACATACTTTACTAAAATCTTCTAAATCTTTAACAAATGAATATGGATTAACATCTCTTCCGTCTGCAAAAATATGAACGATTGGTTGTAATCCATTTTTAGATGCTAGTTTGATTAATTCTGTTATATGTAAGTAACTTGAATGCACTCCACCATGAGAAACTAATCCCATAATGTGTAATTTTGAATTGTTTGTTTTAACGTGTTTAAAAGCATCAAGAAAAGCTTTATTCTTTTCAAACTGGTGTGTTTTAATTGCATTGTCAATTAATGACAAACCTGTATAAACGATTCTTCCTGCTCCAATATTTAAATGTCCAACTTCACTATTACCCATTTGATTTTGTGGTAAACCCACGTATTCACTTGAAGCATTTATAAGTTCATGTGAGTATATTTTCATTAAGTAATCAAGATTAGGGGTTTTTGCTAGATATATAGCGTTCCCATGATGAGTTGATGAATATCCATATCCATCTAATATTGCTAATAAAACTTTTTTATTTTTCATAATTTGCAATTTATTATAAATTAATATTAAATAAAAATATCTGCTAAGCGGATAAATTTAATTTTAAATTGTTAAATTACTTTATCTTAGCTACAAAATCTGGACCTAATTTTAATTTGACTGTGTTTATTAACGATGCTTAATATCCTGAATTAACCATTTGAATCAATAATAAAAATACATTGTTCCATGTGTTATTTTGATGTCAATTATTTAAATGCCAATGCTTCAAAAATTCGAATTTATACTGAAGATGGAATGATTGGTTTAAATTACAAAATTTTAGGATTGAAAACTGATATTCGTAATCGTTTAAACATTGTAAAAACAAATTTTTACAAATATATAGGCTCTTATAACGGAACAATCAAAGTTAATAATAAAATTTATAAAATTGTCGATGCTTTAGGTTGTTTTGAATTTAATAAAACAGTTTGATAAAATTATCGTTTGTATAACTTATTTTTAGCAACAACTATACCAGCAAAAAATAGAGATATATAAATACTTTGAATATAAAATTCTCATGACTGTAATTTAATCATGACATTTATTAGGTTAAATGCCATTACTGAATTTACAATAAATCAACACATGTATTTCTGAAATGGATATATTCACTTTATTCAAAATGTAAAAAGCATAACGATGAATAAAATACTTATTAAATAGCTAAAAAGTAATGAGTTTATAACTGCAAATAAACTTATTTGATGATTTATACTTACTACAAATGGCAAAGAAATTAGAGTACATAAAACGTTTATTAATATTTGTCTTAGAAAGAAATTTTTAACATTTAATGAAAATACAAAAATAACACAGAAAGTACATAAATATGAAAGGTTAAATCCCAGATTAGTGATAATATTAGGGCAAATTATAAGAGATAAAATTCCTGCGCATGCAGTTTTGTTATATTGATTAAATTTAGTCCAAAACAATAAATAGCCACATATTGTGCTTATTAATACTCTTGAAGTACTGATAGAAAAATTTAATAAATAAGTATAGAAAAATATAACCATTAATCCAAGAATTTCACTTAGTATTTTTGGTTTTTTGATCGTTTTGCGAATGATTCTTTGCAAAATGCTTAAATGAAATCCACCAATAACTATTAAATAAACAATAGATAGATTGATTATTATTTGATAAATCTTGTACGAATATTCATCTTTGTAATTAAAAATGAAGAGATTGATAATGCTTTTGGTTTCTTCATCATAAGTATTAGTAATAAAATCCATTATTTTGTTTCGTACTGAAAAACCAAATATTTTGTTTATTCATTCGGCAAAATGCTCAAAAGAATTAAAATTACTTATTGCGAAACTCAATAATAATGGAATGAAGCTTATACAAAAATAGCAAATTAACTTTGTAGGTTTAGTTTTATTAAATAAAACATAAATACCTGCAACTAGATATAAAAACAAAAATCAAAAGCTGATTAAATAAGCAGCTAATATTGTATAGGTTAATATAAAAATTAATAGAAAATCAATTTCGACTTTCTTCTTGTTTGTCCTCACATATATAAATATGAAGAAATTTCAAAAAAATAAAAATTATTTATTATTTTTATCTTTTTCTTTTTCTACTTCTACATATTTAATCTCAGATTCGTCTTTGTGTTTTCTATAAGAATCAAAGATTGCATCTGATTGACGATTAACTTTATCTGCAGCCAATTTTTCAGATTTAAGTTCATTAATATATTGACTAGCATAAAATGATCTCTTCATTGCTTGCTTAACGATAGCATTAGATATTAAGAAACCAACAACACCAACGACTACAAAAATAAACATTCTTAAAAGATATCACCAAATTACAGTATCTTCTCAATAATCTATTAATGCGGTAATTATAAAAGAAAACGAAGCTATACCTGCTGCAAAACTAAAAGGCAAAACATCTCAACTTGTTAATCTACATAATCTTAAAAGACATGGTAACAAGATACTTAGGGATAAAGCTGGTATTAAATACCCAAACAATAGCGGATTTAAGATAATGTTATTTGTTCGATTAAGAATTTGAATCGGATCAGGTAAATTTAAATATTGTTCAATTTCTGCTTCAGTTAATCCATACTTACTAAAATGCACTAGCAATCAATCCTTATTAACTAATGTAACTTTACCATGTCATAAAACGCCATTTTTTGCAACAATATAATCAACGTCTAAAAGGTCAAATTCAGCAATTAAAAGAATAATTATTAAAAACAACAAAATAATTGACACAACAATCAATGTTATTTTTCAAGATTTAGTTTTTATTTCAAAATTTTTACCCATTATTAATAATCTCTTTTATTATTTTTGTGATATTAAATTTAATTTTCAAAACATTACTTTCTCATTGTTTTCAATTATTTTTATCTGTTGTAGTATCAGAAATAAATTTAATAATTGAAACTTTTGTTTTATTCTTATTTGCTACTTGTAAAATGCTTGTACCTTCCATATCAATAATGTCAATAGATTTATCGATATGATAATTTTTCTTATTTTTACTAGTAATAAATGAATCACTTGTTGCTAGTTTAATATTTTCAATTATGTCTAAATCAGTTCTTGATTTGATAATATTTTTGATTTTTAGATTCAATTTATCATTAGTTTCATAAATTACGCTTTCGCCTGGAACTTGATTCATTCTATATTTAAATTCTGTAACATCAACATCACAATATGACGCATATTTAACTATACACGCTTGGTTACATTTTGCTTTTTTAGAAATACCACCAACTGTACCCATGTTAATAATGGAATCAACACCTAACTGATTAATCATAATACTTGTGGCATTTGCAGCATTGACCTTTCCAATTTGCGAAAACATCAAGAAATATTCATTATTACCTTTTTTTGAATAATGGTACATCTGATTATTAATTTTCTTAGTTTTTCAAGCTATTTTTTTAGATTCAATTTCTTCTTCTAATGCAATTATAAATCCAATTTTCATATTAATACTTTCTTTTTATCTCACTATATAGTTTATCAAATCCTTTGTCTAAATCTTTTTTAACTAAGTTTAGGAAATAGATACGATTTGAAACATCTTCTTTTGTTCTACTAGGTTCAAGTTTGTCGGCACAATAAAGAATTTTTGCTAAAGTTGAACAATTATCATGGGGAATAACATGCTCACTAATCGCATTTAAAATAACTTTGTCTGTAATGTTAAAGTGCTGTTTAACATACACAGCTGAAGCTAACCCGTGAAGTGTGTGAACTGTTGGATAATATTTCTTATCGTATTTTTTAACCAAAGATAAAACTTTTTGCTCGCTAAATTCTTTAGCAACATCGTGGTACATAGCCGCATAATATACCTGATTTAAATTATGGTATTTACAAGATTTAGCGATTTCTAATGCAGTATTTTTCACTCTAATAGTATGTCCAAAACGATAATCACTCATTAATTTTTTAACTTGTAATTCTGTGTATAATCTTTGTTCAAAAATATATTTAATAATTTTTGAATCAAGATATTTTTTATTAGGTTTAACCCTTAATTCATGACTTGAAATATCAATAGGTTTAATTTTAATTTCAATAAATTCACTTATAGGAACTTGAATTTTTTTATCACTGCGGCTTCCGACAATAAGTGTTACGTTTTGTAAGATATATTGTCAATTTTCTCATTCCTTGAAGTCTTGTAAACGGTCAGAACCAATTAAAAAGAATAATTGATCATTTGGGTAAATTTTTCTAAAGTGTTCAATAGTTTTATAAGTATAAGAGATTTTGTTTTTAAAATTTTTAATTTCCCAGTCACTAACAGTGAGATTGTTAATACTAGAAAAAGCAATTTTGCACATTTCTAATCTTTGTTTATTAGTTGCAAAATTATTGTGTTCTTTTAAAGGAGGAACTGAATTAGGCATTATAAAGATTAAATTCGGTTTAATTTTTTTAATTACTAGTTTTAGTAGATGAGTATGACCTTTATGAACTGGATCAAAACTTCCACCATAAATTAATATTCGTTTTCCTTTTGAGTTTTTTAAATTTTTTATCATATTCGTGTTTTAAATTGATCAATTTTAATATTTTTAAAAGTGTGGATTATAACTTTAGTTGCATTTCTAATGAAAAACTGTCCAATTCCACTTATTTGAATGGTGGTTGGTTCATTGTTTAATTCAATAACATAATCAACAAAGCCATTACTATTAGTTTTAATAATTGAATTTAACTTTTTCATGTTTAAATTTACTTTTTCAAGTGTTGATTTAGTCACATTAATTCCTAATGATAGATAAAAAGTAACATCACATTTTTCGTTAGGATATATAGTAATATAACCTAATTTATCAAAGATAAAGCTTTGATTATGCTTAACTAGAAAGTAAGATGATTTAGCTTTTTTAATGTTGTAAAGCTTATTAATATTCTCAGTATTTGCAATAAGGTTTAAAATACTAGTTGATAGGTTACTTCCTGGACAGTCAATAATACTATGCTTGTTTATCTTCACAACATTGTAATTAATTGTAGTGTTCAAATTATAGCTTACAATTAATTGTGTTTTATAATTTAACTTATTTTGTTTCATCAAAGAGTTTATCAATGATGATTTTCCAGCATTAGTATCACCAATAAAATATTTCTTTTGTCTTAAAAGAGAATGTGAAATTAAATAGTTAATTTGATTAATACCATAATTTAATTTTGTGGATGTTAAAATTACTTTTGGATTTTTAACTTTTAATTCTTTTAATAGTGTAGTTAGATTGTTGAATAGTTTCTGATAATTAAATTTGTTAATGATTAAATCACATTTATTAAAGACAAAATAAATTGTTGGATGATTTTTATAGCGTTTAATTAACTCAATGTTAATGTTCAAAATATCAGTAATTAAAAAAATAACATCTTTTTCACTAACCTTTAAATTGGTGGCTTTTTGATTTGCTATTTTTGCTGATTCTTTCGAATATGAGTTATTACCATAAGTTTTTAGCTTTCAGCAGCGCTGACAATAACCTAATTCAAAATTAGGAGAGTAACTAATTGATTTTGGATTATGGGAAAGAATCTCTCCGCATCCCTTGCATTTGTGAATTTTATTTTTGGTCATTATCATCTACATCAAACAAACTTGTTGGAAAATCTTCTTGTTTCTCATTATTTGCTTCTGCTACTGGTTTGGTTGGAGCAATAGGAGCAACATGTAGTTGTGAGTCTTCTTCAAAATAATTGCGGTTAAAATTAAAGACATTTGCATAAACGATTTTTGATGATGTAACTTTGCTTACTCGAGTATCACGATCTCCTAAAGGAACATTAGCAGAATCAATGAATTTTAATTGTTTTGATTCATCTACGTACTGAATTAAATCATTTTTCTTAGTAATATGCACACTAGAAATCATTGAAACATTTGATTTAGGTTGATTTACTAAACTTACACCTTTACTTGGACGATTTAAAATTGGAACATCTTCTAAATGGATACGTTTCATTCCGTTAGGTGAAACAAGCAAAATAGAATCATACTTATTGGAGTTCAAATAACCATAGATACCAATAATAGTTGTATCTGCAGGCATATTCATAGCTTTTACTCCGCTCGCATTTCTTGAAACTAAAGAAATTTGGTTTTGCTTAGTTGCATATCCATAGCCTAAATTATTTATTATTCCAATATTGATATCCATAGTATCATTTGGTAAAACAATACAACCAACTAATTTATCATCATTTAATTGCATAACTTTTGAAACTTTTGTTAGTTTAGAAATTCCCAAATCTTTAACTAAAGTACGCTTAATCATTCCTTTAGATGTAACTAAAACTAAACATCTAGGATCATTAATGTTATTATCAAAATTAAAACCACCAATAATTTTTTCTTCAGCAGATAAATTAACGATGTTGTTAATGTGAACACCAATGTCCTTTCATTTAACTTGCTCAATTTTATAAGTTGGTATACTTACAAAATTACCAAGAGATGTAATTAGAATAGTCTTATCTCTTTGATTAGAAATAAATTGGCAAACTGGTAAATCACCATCTTTGATATTAATTGTTTGATATTCAATGTTTGAATATGTTTGTTGAGAAAGCGATTTTAAATAGCCATCACGTGTGCATAGAATAACCATTTTTTTGTTATCAATAGTATCACTTTCATCAATTTGAATTTTTTCATCTTCAGAAGAAATTTTGCTTCTTCTTTGATATCCAAAAATTTTCTTGTAATCTCTTAATTTGCTTTTTAGGTAATTATTACGATATTGTTCGTTTCCAATTAGCAATTTAAATTGTTCAATTGCGGTATTTAATTCTTTAAGTTCTTCGTCCAATGAAGTTACATCAGTATTTGATAAACGATATAAACGTAAGTTTACAATTGCTTCAGCTTGAACATTTGTAAAAGACAAATGATCCATGATTTTTTGTTTAGCTTCGTCTTTGTTTTTAGCATGACGAATAAGCTCAACAACATCATCAATAATTTTAATTGCTTTAATTAAACCTTCAACTATTTCTTTACGTTTTAATGATTTGTCTAAATCGTATTTACTAGCAGCAACAATTACTTCATTAGCATGAGCAATAAAAGCATCTAATGCTTGAAGGATTGAAAATTGAACTGGTTTGTGATTACTTATAGCTACCATATTCATGGTATAAGAAACTTGCAATTGTGTTTCTTTATATATCATGTTTTTAATGAATTCAAAATTCTTTGAATTAGATAATTCTAAAACAATACGAATACCACTCTTATCTGTTTCATCTCTTACTTCGTTAATATGTAATACATCATATTTTTCCCTTAATTCGTCTAACTGACGAACAATTACTGATTTATTAGTTTCATAAGGAATAGAAGTAATAACAGCTGTTTTGGCATTCAATAATTCAATTTCACCACGAATATTTATTTTCCCTTTCCCTTTAGTGTATGCATCAACTATACCTTGTTGATTTAAAATTATTCCACCTGTTGGAAAATCAGGGCCAGGCATAACATTTAAAATGGACTTTAAATAGCAGTTAGGTGAATCAATTCTTGTCATAATTGCTTCGATAACTTCACTTGGATTAAAAGTTGGAATGTTTGTTGCATATCCTGCAGCAATACCATTAGCTCCATTAATTAATAAGTTTGGTAATAAAGTTGGAAGAACAACCGGTTCTTGCTCACTATCATCAAAATTATTAACAAATTCAACAGTGTTTTTCTCTAAATCTTGAATTAGTGTTTGACCAAATCTTGAAAGACGACACTCAGTATAACGCATAGCAGCAGCACTATCACCGTCGATAGAACCATTGTTTCCATGCATGTCAATTAGAGTGATATTATTCTTTCATGATTGACTCATTCTTACCATAGCCTCATAAATTGATGAATCACCATGTGGGTGATATTTACCAATTACTTCACCTACAGTTCTAGCAGATTTTTTGTGTGGTTGATCAAAAAATAAACGTAGATTATCCATCGCATAAATAATTCTTCGTTGCACTGGTTTTAATCCATCACGAATGTCGGGTAATGCACGGTCTTGAATAATGTATTTGGCATATTTACCAAAATCATCAGACATGACATTCTCAAGTGTTAAGTTTAAATATTCTTTTTTGTCATTATTCATAATCTTAAATGCTTTTCCCTTAAATTATTGTTGGTCCAAAAGATTAAAATCTACATTTTCATCAATTCATTTTTTTCTAGCTGAAGCATTATCACCCATTAGGATAGAAACTTGTTTTTCAGCTAATGCTGCATCTTCAATAGTTACTCTGATAAACTTACGATTTTTAGGATCCATTGTAGTTTCTCACAATTGATCAGCATTCATTTCACCAAGACCTTTATATCTTTGAACTTCATAAGATTTAAATTGTTTTTTGTTTTTAGCAAGTTCTTCTTCATCCCAAGCATAAAGAATTTTTCTTGTTGCTTTATCAGTCACACGATATAGTGGGCTTAACGCAATATAAACATGTCCTTGTTCAATTAGAGGTTTCATGTATCTGTAGAAAAACGTCAAAATTAAAATTTGAATATGTGCACCATCCACATCAGCATCTGTCATAATAACTACTTTGTTATACTTTAAATTAGATATATCAAATTCAGGAAGAATTCCTGTTCCTAAACATGAAATCATCGTGCAAATTTCTTCATTATTTAGTAAATCTCTAATGGTTGCTTTTTCGACATTTAAAACTTTACCTCGCAATGGTAAGATTGCTTGGTGTTTTTTGTCTCTAGCTAATTTAGCACTTCCACCAGCTGAATCACCTTCGACAATAAATAGCTCGTTTAAACTTGGTGTTTTACTTTGCGCAGGGGTCAATTTTCCAGAAAGCAATAATTTTTGCTTATTAGCATTACGCAACTTTCTAACATCTTCTCTAGCCTTTTTAGCAGCGATACGTGCATCACGAGAAGAAATAGCTTTTTTGATAATAGTATTACTATCTTTTTTATTTTCTTCCAATCAGAAAGTAAATTGATCACCAAAATATTTTTTAACTGCTACAGTAGCTTCTTGAGTAAACAATTTGTTTTTAGTTTGGCCCTCATAAGCAATAATCTTTTCAGGAATACGAACAGAAATAACAGCTGTTAGTCCTTCACGAACATCGTCACCTTCGAAGTTTTTATCTTTATCTTTTAATAATTTATTTTTCCTTGCATAATCATTAATACATTCAGTTAAAGCAGATTTAAAACCGCTTTCATGGCTACCACCTTCAGTAGTTTTAATTGAGTTAGCAAATGAAACAATAATTTCTGAATTGCTTGTAGTATATTGTAATGCTACTTCAACTTCAATTTGGTCGGAACTTTTTCCTTTGAAAAAACATGCCTTAGAGATTGGTGTTTTTGATTCGTTGATGTATTCAACATATTCTACAAGACCTTTTTGAGAAACAAAGTCAATGTGTTCATCTTTGTTTAAATCGTTAAATTCAATCTTAAGACCTTGATATAAATAACTGGATTCTCTAATTCTTTCTTTAATTTTGTCAGGATTAAATTTAGTAACTGAAAAAATTGTTGAATCAGGCTTAAATTTAACTGTTGTACCTGAACGATTTGTATTTCCTACTAGGTGTGATTGTTTAACAATTTGACCACCATTGTGGTATTCAGATTCATAAATTTTTCCACCTCTTTTAACAGAAACTACCATTCATTCACTTAAAGCATTTACAACACTTGCACCAACTCCATGTAGACCGCCGGAAGTTTTATATGCGTTGCTGTCAAATTTACCACCAGCATGTAGAACAGTAAAAACAGTATCAATGGTTGATAATTTAGTCTGTGAGTTCATTCCTGTCGGAATACCACGACCATTATCTTCTATTGTTATTGATCCATCTTTATTAATTGTTAACTTGATATTGTCGCAATTCCCAGAAATAACTTCATCAATTGCATTATCAAATATTTCTCATACTAAATGGTGCAAACCATAGGCATCGGTTGAACCAATGTACATACCAGGACGTTTACGAACTGGTTCTAAACCCGTTAAAACCTTTATATCACTGTCTTTATATTGATTACTCATAATTTTATAAAATTATACTAATATATAATAACATTATCAACAATGAAAAATAAATTTGAAAAAAATGACAAAAGAAACCGTATAAAACAGTTCCTTGTTAAAAATTTCAATAAAAAGAATAATATAACTCGTGTGATATTTTTTGCAATTGCTGCTGCAGTTGTAATTATTTGCTCATGATCTATGCATGCATGAGTAATGAATGCTGAAAAAACTCATTATGGTGATGGATTCATTCAAATTGATATTGCTTTAAATGATGGTGTTTCATTTTCAATATTAAGTGG